>Ga0265297_10011468_pt1 | contig 10850 bp, 9 predicted proteins | sample Munlanlwell13791_FD_192502 | JGI IMG/M metagenome (GOLD analysis project Ga0265297, IMG submission 192502) | Leachate microbial communities from a municipal landfill in Southern Ontario, Canada - Leachate well 137-91 | ecosystem: Engineered > Solid waste > Landfill > Unclassified | place...
GTTAGGCACGCCGCCAGCGTTCACTCTGAGCCAGGATCAAACTCTCCATAATTGGTGTTCAATCCTATGACCCAAGATGTTAAAATCATTGGCTTCATAAATTGTTATCTATTTTACTTTTTGGTGACTGTTCTCACAGTCAAAGTAAATAGACGGTTGTTGTATTGTTTTTGACATTTTTAGAAATGTCGGTTTCAAGCATCCGCTCGACCGTCACTCCTGCTTAGTTTTCAATGATCTCAAACTCAAACTTGACTCTCTTTTAAAAGCGTCTCATCGTTTGTGGACGGGAATTATAGGGGATTTCTTCTCTAATGTCAAGAGGTATTTGAAGGAATCTACAAAAAAGCAAAAAAAATCACTTTCTTACGGATAAGTAACGGCTACGTAACCTGTTTCTGGGGAAACCGTTATGGTTGCACTACCACTTGGATGCACTAATGTAATCGTCACAGGTGTGGTAATTAAAAAATTACGCCAATTTTGACCTAAATTTGGCGAAGCATTTCGATAGGGTCTTCCTAAATTATCAAAGGCAATTCTTTTTGTTGTCGTAACGAGTACACTAGATCCACCGGCATACACAATATTACTTATTCCATATTTCCGTGTCAAATTGACAGTCTTATCATCATCTATTGTATTATTTAATGTACCATTCCCTAATGATTGTCCAGTTAATGGATCGGTAGCTTCCTCTTCTTCCGTTGAATCATTATCATTGGAACGATCTGAAAAGACTTCATAAAACCATTCTGATTCATTATTATTATTAGTATCATTGAGTTCACGAATACTAAAAATCCACATCTGTGAATACCACTGTGGATTTGTGGGATCAAATCTATCATCCACCATAGCCAGATGTTGCGTATAACGAATATGATTGGCAACCTGTTCTGCTGCTTCTTGTAAAGGATGACGATTGAAGTTTGGCATTGCTAATACAGCTAAAATCCCTATAACAATAATAACAAAAACAAGTTCGAGCATTGTAAAAGCAAAACGTTTCATATTTATCACCTATAAACCATACTTGTATTTACGATGATTATAACAAAAGTATCAAAAAAAAGAGGAGAAAAGAAAAGGGGATGGATTCCCGCCTTCGCGGGAATGACGAAAATACACAAAAGTATACTCTTAAATCTCGTCTGCGAGTTCCACATTATAAAGAATATCGTCTGTTGGGTGACGGTACATTGGCATACCAAGACGTTTTTCATCAAGGATATGTCCGATGAAACCGATAGAGCGACCCACTACGAAGAATGCGTTTAGTGCACCCGCTTCGATGAAGCCGTCGATGTCGGATTCAGAATAACCAAGTGCGCGCCACATATCAACCATCAAGATACCGATAGTACCATCAACGTTCAAAATAAGGTTGTCTTTTTTAGACGTTGTCAACTTTTCAACTTCAAGAGCAAAATCGAGTAATGGAGTTGCTGGGAAGTGCTCTGCAGCGTATTTTTTCAATCCAGATACACGAAGATCCGGATTACGAACCGATTTGATACGGTGGCCGATACCAGAAATCGTTTTTCCTTCTTTTTTCATATAGTCTATGAATTCAGCTGGAGTCATACCACGATCATTTGCGTATTTGAAATATTTTGCCGCATCATCAATCGCGCCACCAAAACGTGGTCCAATAGTAAGTAAGCCAGTTACCAATGAACTGATAACATCTTTACCTGCACGAGCAGTTACTTTTGCATTGTGTGCACCCGAAACAGCCGGACCATGATCGGCAACGGTTTTAATAACCGTTTCAAGATAGTCCGTAGCCCATTTCGGATAACGTTTTTTGAACCAAAGAAGAGAAATAACATCACCGATACCAAATCCTGTTTCCGGAGTCGCAACGGAGCTGATTGGGTAACCGGCGTAAGTTGCTTCATCCCCACGATCATCAGAAATAGTACAAATGAACTCTTTTTTACGACGCACTTTTGGTACTGTTTTTAATTCAGGTTCTACGATCTCAGTCACAATACCTTCATTACGAAGTTTTGTGTAGACATCTGCAATCGTTTTTGGAAGATCATTGAAGCTTGCAGGAACAAAAATTCCTGCTTCCGCCATTGCAACATTTTTTGCCGCTGCTGTTTCAGCGTCTGCATTTGCACTAGCTCCAGCGTGACCGAATTGAACACCTGAACTGAAATGTTTTGCAATCGTACCGATACACCATGCGATAATCGGTTTTTTGATCAAACCTGATTTGACGGCTTCGATAACTTTGTACTCTTCTGTTCCCCCTACTTCGCCTAACAATACCATGTATTTAACTTCCGGATTACTCTCCATACGAAGAAGGTTATCGATGAATACTGATCCAACGAAACGGTCACCACCGATCGCTACACCCTCTGCAATACCATCAGCATTGATACTGATAATGTTTGAAAGTTCATTGAACAAACCGCCTGAACGGGTTACGAGTCCACATGAACCAGCACGGTGAAGTTTAGAGTTGATGATATTTTCGATCGTTCCGCCGACGTTAGCGATTTTAAATCCGCCCGGAGCGATACCGCCGACGGTAGCCGGTCCGATAACGACAACACCTGCATCACGCGCTGCTTGGTTCATTTTACGTGCAAGACGCTCAGGAATACCCTCAGCCGTTACCATAACGGTTTTGAATTGACCCTTGATTGTGATCGCTTCCATTGTTACATCGTATGCAGTACGAAATGAAGCAAAGTTCAATAAAACATCTGCTTTTGGAAATGCTGCTGCAGCTTCAACAGTATTACGAAATACCGGAACCATAATCTCATCAGGACCATAGAAAAACTTCTCAAATTTGTTCCCTGATGTTGGTGCAACGATTGCAGCAACAGAAGGTTTTACACGATTGATAACATAGTCATAATCCAACATACGTTGAATTGCGCTTGCGTTGTTATTCCAAAAAATTGCTTGTGTATCTTTGGTAAATAAAGCACCCATATTTTTCTCCTTACTTCTCAAGAGCCATACGGACGATGTCAGTGACATGCGTTTCTGGCCCATAAACTTCGATATAAAGACCCAAACGGTCTGCTGCCTCTTTAATATCCTTCAAACCTTTTTCATAGTTTGGTCCGCCACGGCGTACATAGATACGTGTGTTGTGTGCTTTCATACGTTCAGCATATGTTTCAAACGCTTGGATAATACCGGTAAAAGTTTTTGCAACATCCGTAAAGTTTGCAATTGCTCCACCGATGATGAGGATTTTATCACGACCTTTTGGGTCTTTGTGACGGGTCATCAAATCAAGAACGGTTTCTGCGTAAAACTTGGTTTCACCTGTAGTTGGTCCGCCTGAATACTCACCATAGTTGGCAAGATCAGCAACATTTCCAGACAAGTCTGCAATCGTATCGGCATAAACAACCGATGCACCGCCGCCCGCAACCATCGTCCAAATACGACCCATTGGGTTAAGGATAGTAAGTTTCAATGAAGCACCCGATTTTGAGTCTGCTTCAGCAATTGCTTTTTCTTCCGGAGATTGATCTTCCATACCAAACGCAGTTGGGAACTCAGCTCCGCACCATGCATCCGCCATCATAAATCCTGCTGTATCGTCAAGACGTGCAACAAGGTCAAGAATGTGCATATCGTTACCAACCATTACGATCGGATTGATTTCTAGGTAAGCGAAATTCTGATCACGGTAAAATTTATAGAACTGTTCAGCAAAGGCAATAAAACGCTCTTTATTTTCAGTAGGAATTCCAGCAGGAACATTAGCACGAATCAAATGAGCGATAGAAGCATCATCCATAGTGATAGGAATCGTTACTTCATTTACTTTTTCTTCCCATCCCTCTTCTACTTCCATTCCGCCCTCAGCCGATAGATAAAGAACATCGTCTTCACCAACCGTGGTTGCTGAAATATAATATTCTTGGTCTTGAGAGTGAGGAGTGAACGGCTCAACGATAAAATGGGTCAATGTCCCTTTTTGTCCTGTGAGAAGAACAGTCTCATTAGCGATTTTCGCATCGATCCAGCACGCAGCTTCTTCAAGAGTGACATCACCCGGTTTGTTGGTTCGAAACAAAACTAAGTCATTTTTACCGCGTTTACCAAAAAGCATATCCGGTTTTGCAACCAATGCTTCTTGTTTCAACCATTCAAAACCATGCTCTTGTGCTTTTGCACGAAGCTCGTCACCATTAGTTACCATTACCGATTTAAAACCATAATGGAAACCGCTGAAGTATTTTTCCCAATGCTTTGAGAAAATTGCTTTACCGTCGTATTCACGAATCGCTCTTTGAGCCATTGCAACTCCTTCGAAAAATCTTTTGGCAATAATTATAACCAATATGAGCTACAGAAATACTCACACACTTTCATTTTGATGGGAATAGTCGTATTATTTGTTTACTTTTGTAACATAAGCTGTATAGATAGGAATATTAATGTAACTTATTGTAACTTTTTTTCCTTTTTTATTCCTCTTTTCACTTAAGAGAGTCTCTTTACACTCTTTGACTCCATAAAAATGAAGTCGAAGTTGCATTTTCTCATCATCGGCATTCACGCAGGAGATTTGATTATCATTTAATGCGTGTGCCAATTCTTTAGCAACATGCATTGAATAGGAAAAATGATCTTTAGGATCTTTAATCCATTGATACAGCCATTGGTTAAAAAATACTGCCAGAGCATTTAGCATTAGTAAAGCAAATGCGCTGTAAAACAAGAGTCGATAACGCCTTCTAAAGATGGGTAATCTAACCCGATAGGTATGAAAAAAAGTTTGCGCGGCAAGGGGAAGGGCTACCATTAGATACGGCGCAAAGTCTTGAATATTCACTTTTTGACGGAAAGACAATAACAATGAAATGACAAACATACTCGATGCTATCATCCATATCAAATCCCTCTCATGTGTCATATAGCGTCGATAAAGGACGTAAAAGAGATACATAAAGACAACGGGAGAAAAAATAGCCGAATAAATAGCCAAAGCATCTAAAAATCGTCCTTGAGGACGTCCTCCAAAATCTACTCCAAAAAAGAAGATAGCTGCGATCAAGAGTCCGAAGGAGACCCCTGCTGTAATCCATTGTTTACGGCTAACACCAAACAATGCAATGGAAAAATAGAGAAAAATTGCCGTCGAATCTAGCATCATAAAGAGAGGTAAAAGTATCAATGCCCAATTATTAAACCTCAAATACATGTACACAAAAGCAAAAAGCGTCACTATTTTTAATCCCGCGATATTAACAAGCAATGCTGAACTGGTGATTCCCGGAAGAAGAAGATAGATGAAAACAATCCAAAGCTTATCGTTTGGACGTGACACATAATAGTTTGAAATGAGGTACAAAAGAGTAGTGGCTATAAGATGACTTAAAATCATCGGAATACGTAACGCATAATCGTTGGAACCAAAAAGATTTAAAAAGAAGGTGCTAAAACTTTTTAAGAGTGAGCTGTCACCATAAAGGATATTAGCTTCATAAAAGCTAATCGAAAGCCCTTGGATTTGTGCCACTAAAATAAGGAAATTAATTCCTAAAAAAAGTGCAAAAATCTTATGTTCTCTCATAATTTGAGAAAATTATCCAATATTTCATGCCCGTATTCACTCATAATGGACTCAGGATGAAATTGAACGCCATAAATAGGTTTGTCTTTGATTTGCAATGCCATAATTTCATGATCATCTTCACTGTACGCTGTTGGGATAATAGCATCAGGAAGATTTTCTTGCTCTACAATGAGTGAATGGTAACGCGTTGCCGTAAACATCTCCGGCAATTTGTTAAAAATAGCAGTATCTCCCTCTCGAATCATACGTGATGTTTTACCGTGCATCATCCGATTGGCACGTACGACATTACCACCAAATACCTGCGCAATACTCTGATGTCCTAAACAAATGCCCAAAATAGGGATTTTATCAGCAAAATAACGAATGGCTTCGAGAGTAACACCCGCATCATCCGGTGTTGCAGGTCCCGGAGAGATGATGAGTTTTTCGGGGTGAAGTGCTTCGATCTCCTCAACACTCATCTCATCGTTGCGGATAATTTTTAAATCAGCTCCGAGTTCGAGACAATACTGAACAATGTTATAGGTAAAACTGTCATAATTATCAATCATTACTATCATAATATTCTCCTACCACGCTTTAATAACATTATACAAGCTGTCACGCTCAATGGGCTCAAATCCGCTGTTCTTTATTAAAGCAACATACTCATTTAATTGTACTCCATGTGCACTTTTAGCACCTGCTGCCGAATTTATGGATTCTTTTTCGATTGTGCCGTCCAAATCGTTTGCCCCGAATTCTTGTGCTACCAATGCTAAATTCACGGTAGAGGTGACCCAATAAGCCTTAAGATTGGGGACATTGTCCAATACTATTCGACTAATTGCCATCGTTTTGAGAATTTCATGTGCGGTAATAAACTCTTTGACGTTCAAAAAATTATTTTCACTTTGATACACCAGAGGAATAAAACAGTTAAAACCTCCCGTAGCATCCTGTAAATCACGGATTCGCATCATGTGATCTACTCGGTGCGAACGCTCTTCCACATGACCAAACAGCATTGTCACATTGGATTTCATCCCGCGTTCATGCCATTTACGGTGAATTTCAAGCCACTGCTGGGAATTTACTTTCCCTTTACAGATAAAATCACGTACTTTTTCATCGAAAATTTCTGCTCCGCCACCCGGCATCGAATCAACACCGTTTGCCACCATCAAATCCAAAATTTCATCATAGCTTTTAGTGTATTCTTCAGCAAGAAAATGTACTTCTGCTGCTGTAAGTGCTTTAATATGGAGGCTTGGATGACGCTCTTTTATTTTTCGAAACACTTCCAAATACCATTCCAAGCCCGTTTCCGGATTGTGTGCTGAAACGATATGTACTTCTGAAATACCTCGCGCAACAATATCATCCGTAATCGCCACAATCTCCTCATGACTCATCGTGTAGGGATTAGGATTTTTGCGACTGGCGCTGTAAGCACAAAATTTACAGACATCTTTACAAACATTGGTGGGATTAATATGGCGATTGATATTGAAAAATGTTTTTTTACCATGCAATGCACGTCGTTTTTCGTCTGCAAGTGCCCCAAGGGTAAAAAGATCCAAATCGTATAGCGAAACTGCTTCGTCAAACGTCAATCGAATATTTTGTTTTACTTTTTCTATACTATTCATATTAAAAATCTTTGTTGCTTATTTTTTGGCGCATTATAGCAAGTTCGCAGTTCATCATCAAAACTTTATAAATGTGTTAGTATTATCCTAAAGAAACCAAACCGCTAAGAAAGTATATGTATATGGCTAAAACATTACAAGAATGGATTGAGACAGATGTTTCCAAAGTGCATGACCGCTCAATGCAGTGGCTGAGTGAAGAGCATTTTTTTCGCGATCCAAACAGACCTCTTTATTCAGACAGTTCTTATTTTTTCGCACCGGCTGATGGCGTCATTCTCTATTCCAAAGTTGTAAAAGCAGACGAATCAATTGTTGATATTAAAGGCAAAAGCTACTCACTTCAAGATGCCATGCGTAAAAAAGCGTACAACAAAGAGAGTCTCGTCATAGGAATCTTTATGACTTTTTACGATGTTCATGTCAACCGTATCCCCTACAGCGGTCGTTTATCGTATGAAGAGCTTGAGACAATCAGTAGCCATAACCTTCCGATGCTTGACATTGAAAAAAATCTAATTGACGCACTTCAATTAAATACTGCCAATGCAGAGTACCTCTTTGGCAATCAGCGTATGCTAAATACCGTTTTTAGTATGGAACTGCAACACGAGTACTATATATTGCAAATTGCAGATTACGATGTAGACTGCATTACCCCTTTTCGTCTAAAGCAGCATAAAAATTTTGCACAAAACCAGCGCTTTTCACAAATACGTTACGGTTCACAGGTGGATTTAATCATCCCTCTTTCAAAGCATTTGGATTATACACCCCTCTTGGAAGCTGGAATGCATGTCGAAGCCGGTATCGACCCCGTTGTAAAAATTTCAAAAAAACAAGGGTAAGGAAGAAAAATGTTTGCCTACAATATACGAAAAAATATTCTCTCCGGCGAAGCTGTTGCGCTGCCTGACTTAAATCCTACAAGCTTGGAACGTCCTGCTTACCTACTGAATGTTCCGTTTTCACTACAAGCTGCGGTTACAAACAATGTATGGATGGAGGAACTAAACACATATGAACGGCATATTGACATTAAAAAAGCCGTCAACCAGTTTTTACAACTTTATAATTTCATGGCTGCAGAATCCGTTGTTTATCTTTTGCCGACACCAAGATTACAAGGGCTTCAGGATTTAGTTTATACTGCAAATTTAGGGATAGTAGTGGATCATCTTCCTGATCACAATACGGTGATTCTCTCAAATTTTAGCTCAAAAGTTCGTATTCCTGAAACAAAAGTAGGAGAAAAGTTTTTCGAGGGGATGGGTTATAATGTGGTCATTTCCCCTTACCATTTTGAAGGAGAGGCAGAACTTAAACACCTTTTTGGAAATGTATATGTCGGTGGATACGGTATACGTTCAGACAAACGAGCCTACACATGGATGGAGGAACAGTTTGATATGAAAATTATCACTCTCCAAGAAACCGACCCGTATCTCTATCACCTCGATTGCACCGTTTTCCCACTAACACGAGAAGATACGCTCGTTGCTACTGAAATGTACACAAAAGAAGAAATCAAACAGATGGAAGGGGCAACCAACATCATCCATATTAGTAAGGATGATGCTTTTTCAGGTATCTGTAACTCACTCAGGATGGGAAACATTCTCTTAAATGCCTCAAATATCCATGAGATGAAACGAAGTGACGAATATTATGAAAGTGAACGCCAAAAAAACCGTACACTAGAAGATATTGCTTCCAATTACGGCTTTGAAGTTGCATTTTTCAATACAAGCGAGTTCTTAAAAAGCGGTGCGCTGCTTTCGTGTATGGTTATGCATCTCAATCGCAGATCGTATGATATGATATTGACATAGCACTTTAATGGATTAAGAGATGGCAGGATTAACAAAGTTTTTACCAACCTACCGAAATATTTGGATTCTTTCATTCCCTTTAATTATCGCCAGTATCAGTGAAACCATTATCGTTATTACCGATGCAATCTTTTTATCCCATTACGGCACGACGGAACTCGCTGCACTTGGGATGGCAGATACAATTTATGCTATCTCTTTATTTTTGATTTTAGGATTTGTAGATGGTATCCAAATTACCATTGGACGAAGAGCCGGAGAAGAAAACCATAAACAAATTGGAAGAGTACTTAATCAAGGGTTGTATCTGCTGGCTATACTGAGTGCCTTGATGATATTGTTCGTTATCTTGATCGTTCCACTCATAACCGTCGAATTATTTCAATCCAAAGAAGTGCATACTACTGTTGATTTTTATTTGAATATTGCCATTTTTGGGCTCTTCTTTCATGCTTTTAATCTGGCATTGAGCGCTTTTTATGTAGGAATATCTAAGACAAAGGTATTTATTGGAGCCACTTTGATACTGGCAATCACAAATATTTTACTTGATTATTTACTGATTTTTGGAAACCTCGGTTTTGCCGAAATGGGGATTGAAGGTGCTGCTATCGCCTCTTTGAGTGCAGAAATTGCCGTTTCTATTTTTCTAGTCATAGATATAATACGACAAAATTATATTCGCATTTATGGACTGTTTTTATTTGAACGATGGAATTACCCCATTATAAAAACACTTGCCATCCTCTCTGCCCCGGTTTCACTGGAGGTTCTAATTCAGTCCGTTCGCTGGTTTTTCTTTTTTCTAATCATTGAACAACTTGGCGAAGAGCCATTGGCCATCGCAACGATTATATTCAGCTGCTATGCGCTGTTGCAAATCCCCATAGAAGCATTTGCAGAAACCGTCTGTTCTATGGCAAGTAATCTGCTTGGACAAAAAGATGAGAAGAAAATTGAACAATTGGTTTTAAAAACAGTCAAATTAGGCTATTTATCACTCCTTCCTATGCTTGCTGCCACTCTCTTTTTTCCAGAATATATATTGGCAATTTTTTCACCGGATGAAGCAATGATCGCAAGTGCGGTATCAACACTCATGATTATTGTATTGGCAACTATGTTGGCAGTTCCTGCAAATATTATTGCTTCAGCCGTTGCTGGAACCGGTGATACGGTAGCCACCTTGGTAATAGAATTTATAGTCTCAATTTCGATACTAAGCTATGCTTACTACGGCGCATTAATAGCTGGATTTTCGCTAGAATTTATTTGGCTTTCTGAAGTAATCGGCTGGAGTGTTTGTTTGTTACTATCATGGATTTGGTTACGAAGCGGTCATTGGAAACGCTTAAGTCTCTAATATTATATATCAAATACTTTTTTTGTATAATCGGTATTGCTTATTTTTTGTCATATACAGAGCGAAAGAAAAACGATAAATTGCGCTACAATTAAACCAAAAAGCAGCCACCATGACTATCACCGAACAACTTGAAGACCTCATCGAATCCAATGCCAGTGATTTTGAGCTCTCAAAGCTTTTTAAATCGCATATTAATGATTATAAAAATTCGCTTTTAACTCTCTTTGAACGCAATCAAGGGAAAGATTTTCTCGTCACACATACCAAAGCTCTTGATTCTATTATTTCTCTGATGTACAAAACACTTTTACGCCGAATGTTTGGAAATTATCTCCCTATGCGGGGGAATATTCCCATTGCCCTTATTGCACTGGGAAGCTACGGGCGAGAACAGCTTTGTGTTCATAGCGATATCGATCTCATGATTGTGTATGAAAAAAATGAAGGGT
>Ga0265297_10011469_pt1 | contig 10850 bp, 16 predicted proteins | sample Munlanlwell13791_FD_192502 | JGI IMG/M metagenome (GOLD analysis project Ga0265297, IMG submission 192502) | Leachate microbial communities from a municipal landfill in Southern Ontario, Canada - Leachate well 137-91 | ecosystem: Engineered > Solid waste > Landfill > Unclassified | place...
AAATATATTTTACTTGGGGTAACGAAAGACATTAATTTTTTTAAATAATTCTCACACTTCAACATATATTTAAGTCCACGAATTAATTAAATAATTCTTTACGACATATTGTGTAAAACTAGCCTTTAGATCATAACTATACATAGCTATTCTATATATCTAACAGGTCACAGGACGTGAGTATGGGTAGTTTAGGTGTCAGGAGGCTTATAAATAAAGATAATTAGTCCTAGAGGTTTGTATATAAATATTTTTTATTTACTAGGAATAGTTTTAATTTAGTGGTGGGGTTGAGGGGTTTTAAAAATAGGATTCTTTCTCACTACTATGAAAAATAAGAAAAGTGGGGTTGGAAATAAAAAAAGCTAATAAAATATAGAAGTAGGTTTTTGATGGGGGAGGTCGGTAGGTAGTTAATTAGGATTTTAGAAAGAAAAGTACAGTACACTACTATGAAAAATAAAAAAATGTTAATGAAATATAGGATTAATATTTTTGAATGGGGCAGCTTTGAAGGATAGGATTTCTAGTAAATATAGGTTAGTTTCTATAAGTTATTGATATTGTTAGAGTTGGTGTTTTTAGTAGATATATTGGGAGGAATAGAGAAATAGGTGAGAGTTGAAAAATTATAAATTAAGGGGGGAGTATCCCTGGAGAGAGAATTTTTGTAGCTAATTTTAGTCTGGGTATAAATAAAAACGTATGTTTTTTAATTTTGAGGGCTAAAAGTACAGCGGTTTTTATGTGTGAGAAGGAATTAGTTTAGTAAGAGTTGTATTTTGGTTGGGGCCAGTTCTATATTTATAAGGGGTTTTTAGTTTCGAGAAGAGTTCTTATAAGCACTTCCCTTTTTTTGGCTAAAAACACTCTGTAGGGTAAGAAGGTAGAGTTAGTAATAGTTAGGTTTTAAGTTTTATATAGTGTAAATAAAAAATTAAAATAGGAGAGTTTAGAGATGGAAAATGAGATTAAAAGAGTAGCGAGACAATATGGGGTTTCTGAGCAGGAGTTAAGGAGTGAGTTAAAGAAGAAGGTTTCCTTAAAGAATAAAAAAGCTAGTGTAAAAGCTATAGACTTTATTTTTATAGCAGAAATTAAGTGTCCTAGTTGTGAGAAGGTTTTTAAATATGAAACTAAAGGTTTGTATTGTGACGATTCGTATGGGGTGTCTTTTAGTGCGGAATGTACCTACTGTAATTTTGAAGTTGAAGATATTCACATTTAACAATATATAAATAGGAGATATTAGAAAATGGAAATCAGAAATTTAAGTTTTTATAGTAACGGGGTTCCTTTAGGTATTATGGATAGGGATTCTGCTATATACGTTCTTAATATGAGTAATCAAAGAGGGGGTTATTTTTCTATGACTGCGGACGAGTTAATAGTAGTAACAGAAGAGATGATTAGGGATCAGGCGGATCAATCTTATGGTGGTGACGAGGGGTCTTATTTATATGAAGAGAGACATGGGAAGGGTTCTTGGGAGGAATTATCTGATGAGGAAAAAGAAGATATTTCTTCTCAATTAGTCGGGGATATTTCTGAAAGTGATTTAGAAAATATGGTTGGTGATTTTAGAATTGGGGAAGAGGATTATTATCTACAAGATGTTGGCGGTGGTCAAATGATGTTAGATAGGTTAGACACCCCGATAGTTAATTCTATGGTGATTAGTTTGTTTGAGCAGGCGTGGGAAGAGTTACACTTAGTAAAATTAAGTGAAATGACTGAGGATCAAAAGTTGTTAATGGAACAAGTTATGTTTGAATATAGCAGGTTGGAAAATAAAAAAGAACGTTTGTTAGAGAGATGTATAAAAAAATTAAGATTTTAAATTCTTAAATATTTTAGTTAAAAAAGGCTTTGGTATTAATTTACTAAAGCCTTTTTTATTTTATATATAAAGCTTTTTAAATCCACAGAAGTACTAATAGCACCCCTGTATAGCTTGGTCTTATAGGGGTGCTACTGTTTTAAGAAAACATAGTGATTATGGGGGTTTAGATAGTAGCATGAATATACAATAGGTTTACATAATGTAACTTATCAGAAATGGATGCGTAACACGACTATTAATAGGGTGGTGGGTGATTTTAGGTTTTGGTTTAGTTGATTTATATATTAAATATGTTGGTTTTAGAATAAATAAGATTTATTTATGGTGGGGATATACATGTTATTTATTTTTTGTAATAGATAGGTTCTAAAAATATATAGGTAAATGAATATTTAAAAAAGGGAGATGTTAGAAATGATAAAAATGCCAAAGGATAGTTTAGGTTTAGAGAGTAATATTTGGTATGATAGGGATGCTGGAAATGCGTATCATACAGTAAGAATTATTATAGATGGGAATCCTGTTTGGACTTCGCCTGTAGAATTTGGCGATAATTATGAGCAGACAGCTAAGGAGTGGTTGAATTCAAATGGTTTGAATATAACCACTCATTTGAGAATTTGGGCTGAAGACATGAATAATTTAGAGTTTGATAGAAGAGAAAGAAAAGTAAATAAGAGAGAATTAACAAAATATGATTCTTTCTTTCCTAAGAAGGAGTATTTAGATTCAAAAAGTAGATGGTCTAAGAAAGTAAAAGAATATGTTATTTGGGGTATTCCTGAAGGCAGTGAAGAAGACACTCTTTTATTAGCGCGAGTTGGAGGAGAGGTAATTACTAGTCGTCAGGAGGCGGAAAAATATGCTAAATTACTAGAGGGTAAATATAACGCTACTAAGACTAGAATACAGGAAATTGATTTATCTCAAGAGTTAAATTGGAAAAAAGAGATTGGTTTAAATCGAAGAAGTAAGATTAAAATAGAAGCAAGCACAGAAGAAGATGAATATTGGGATAAGGTTGATGAAGCTGTAGAGGAGTATTTAGATAATGAGTGGCGTGGAACGATTAGTTATTTAACAGGTGAGACTCCTGATGAGTGGGATTGGGATTTACTTGAAAGATTAGCTGATGTATATGGGGTTAATCTAGAAGATATAATGGGTGTAATATCAGAAGAATAGTAATTATTCGTTTTATTTAAAAGGGCTTTGGTATTAAATTACCAGATCCCTTTTTTTATTTTATAGAGTTATTTAAAAGAAAAACTTTACTTTTTAAGAAAAATATTGTATTATAAGATAAAAAGGTGTTTAATGATATTATAATAGTTTGTGTTTAAAAAAGTATATTAACCATAAAATGAGATAAGTCCGACTAAACAGTAATTCAAGAATGAAAGGGGATTATAAGGTAGTTAAGATTGCAGAATTGATTTAAACCATAATTCGCGTAAGAAACACTAAAGGGATGGGCGGTTGCTCTGCTTTTTAGATGGCGCGAAAAATATGGTTTAGGGGGAGTTACCCGACAACAGACTGATTGCAAAGCAAAGGTCGTTTGTGGGTAGCCCCCTTTTTTATTTTAAAAGAAAAACTTTACTTTTTCTTATTAAAAAGGTATTATAAGAATAACTAAATAAAAAAGGAGAAAAAGATTATGCAATATATTAAACATGAATGGAAATCTCGGAGTTTGGATACTTTGGAAGTTGGTGATGTAGCTATTATTATCACTCCTAGTATTAGGGGTGGTTACGATAGTTATAAGATTGTTAGTGTGGCGAAGGTAACAGCGCGTGAGATTTCGGTTGCTGCTCTTAAGGAAGAAGCAATTAGGTTTGTGAAGCGGACAGGAAAAGAAGTAGGCGCGGACAATTCTTATAGTTATTCCTGTGGTACCTTTCTTTATGCGTATGAGAATATTGATGAGGTGGTTATGGATATTCAGTCGATTTTTATTTTTCAACGTCAGATCCGAGAGGCTAAGGTTGTAATGGAACGGTTGGGGGTTGTTCTGAATGATTGGCGTCAGGCTGATAATCTTGACATGGAAGCACTTACTATTGCTATTAACCAGGTCAATGCTTTACTGTCTAAGTAATTAAAAAGGAGGATCGTAAATGTTGGGTAGGATTATTAAGCAGCCTTTTTATCTTATGGGGTATTGTATGTTGAGGGTGTTGTTTTTGGCGCAGGATAAATTTTTTAAAATAAAAGCAAAAATAAACTTTACTTTTAGCCAAAAAGATTGTATTATAAGAGTATAGGGGCGACAAAGAGAATTAGGCTGATCCCTAATTGTAAAACAAATCGTCTGCTCGATCAGGGGAAAGCGGGGAATAAATAAATACGCCTCGCGCAAGAAAGGCTGCTGAAGGGCATTAGCAGATAAAAATAAGGTGGAATCATTCATTATGCAGGATTATCCAGAAACCTTAACCTTTCAAAAAATTATAGGGTTTATATGATGGGTCGGAAAAAACTGGAAGCCCTTAATTACCGCTGGTTTTTAAGGGTTATTGTAAAATCTTGAAAAAACCGATTCACGCTGTAGAGGAAACAGAGATTAATGCTTGAATAAATCTGTTTTTGAGGCTGGGGAAGAAAGCAAGTTAATTCCCTGATTGTATAAACTCTATATTTTTAAGCACCCAAGGTAATGTTTTTCTTCGCTCATTATTGGAAGTAAATGCTCACGATTGTTACTATACTAATAAGGGGAAAGAAGGAATTAACTAAAAACTTTGGGTGCTTAAAAATACTCACAAGTCGTTTTATTTGTGAGTAGGTGGAGAAAGAGGAGGGGAATTTGTTAGACCTTCTCTTTCTTCTTTATTTTTAAAAATAAGGGGGAATAAGATATGAATAAAGAAGATATTTATATGTATGTGCTGGGTATCTGCCATAATGAATTGGATTTTCAAGACAACCCAGAAGTTGATGCTATTCTTAAACCGGCAAGAATGAAGGTGGAAGAATTAAGAAGGGCTTTGGAGGAAGATAGGTTGGAAGAGAGGATATGTAGCACAAAAAGGGAGTTGCAATCTTTGAATTCTCAATATGAAGATATTAAATGGCGAAGGCCGGAGGATTTTGCTTGTCGGGCGGTAGTTAATTTTTTGCGTAGAGTGGCTTTGAAAAAGTATTAAGAAAAAACTTTACTTTCTTAGAATTTTATTGTATTGTAAGATTAGAAGGTAGTTTAATAAGGAAGGAGAATAATAAAATGTATATTTGGGTAATTAAAACTAAAAGAACTGGGGTATGGTCTGAGAGGCCCTATACTTTTTCGACACGTAAAAAGGCGTTAGAAGAAGCTAAGCGTCTAATTTATAATAGTAATAAGAAGTGTAGTTCTTGTGGTATGGCCTTAAAATATTGTCTAAAGAGTAGAGATGTGTATTTTGACGAGTATAAAGTAGAAAAGAAATATAAGATGGTTTACGATATTAAAATTCCTTCTCCATTTCTTATAAATGGTAGTGATTCAAAGTATCTATGGGGAGTGGAAGAGGTTGATTTAAAAATTCTACATCTTAATAATTTATCTTCCAGGAAGCAAGCGAGGAAGTTGAAGAAGGTAAAGGAAAATTATTTTAACGGGAATAAGTTTAGAGTAGTTAAAATTGCTAAGAGGGTTTAAATATATAAAAAAGAATAAAAAAACTTTATTTTTCAAGAAATTAAAGGTATTATAAGAGTAAGAACAGAGAAAAATATTTATTAGATTAGAAAGGAACAATAAGAAAATGAAAGCAAGAGACCGCCCGTAAAATATTATTAAAGAAAGTAAGTTGTATTATTTAGTATTAAAAAATGGCGGGATAGCCCAACTGGTCGAGGCAAAGGACTTAGAGCTAACTATTGAGCATTATTGAAGAAATTCAGTATATGAATGCACTCAAACTCGGTGAAACCTTAACTAGTAATGTAGATGGCAACGCCGAGCCAAGCCTAAATAAAAAAATATTTAGGAAGGTGTAGAGACTAGACGGGTGCTTCCTGACTGCTTTTAAAGTAAAAGGAAAAGGCATAGTCCAGACCACGAACATTAGAAATAATGGCGGTGAAAACCGAAGTGGTAAGAAAATCCTTCCAGTGAGGGTTCGAATCCCTCTCTCGCTACCAATTTAAAAAAGGCTACTAATAAATTAAACACTTATTAGCCTTTTTTATTATAGTCATTTGGTGTATTTAATAGAGAATCTTATTTAGCTTTAGGAAGGGAGATAGGGGTATCGGATAATGCAGTAAGAAAATATATAAAAAGGTCAGGTTTTTAATTTAGTTAAAAGAAAAACTTTACTTTCTTAGAATTTTATTGTATTATAAGAGTAAGATGAATTTAAAGAAGGAGAATAAAAATCATGAATAAAAGAACAGAATTTTTTGAAGCTGGTTATGCACGAGGAGACAAGGAAATTCATTGGCAACCATATGGTAACAACAATCTTACGGCATGTGGTAGGGAGGGGGCAGGTTCTAATGCTACGCACTATACTAAAATCACCTGCCCGGTTTGTATTATGAAATTGAATAAATCAGGTATTGTGGGGATTCAAGAAATTATTTAAAGGGGAAAGGAATAAAAAAATGAGTCAACTTACAGATTGGGCTCCTACTGGTAGTGCATCCTATTATAATCAAAACAAAAGGGATACTTTAGTAAAAGAAGAGATTACAGCGTTGATTCTAGTAAAGAAGCTGGTATCTCTACACTATGAAAGAATGCATTTAACTGATAAGCTGGGTTCATATCCTCCCTATATGAATGTAACCAAAGAGATTCTTCAAAAGGAATTGGAGGAAGTTCAGCTTAAGATTTGTAATCACGATTATGCAGAAACTTTAAGGGAACTAATTATAGCAGGCGATAAGCTTTAAAAGAGGGGAAGGGATAAGTAATCTTCCTGGAGGGAATATATAAAATGGTCTCTTTAGAAGAAAAAGAAATTGAAAAAAACTTGCTCAGGCTTAGTAAAGCTCTAGCGTCCTATAAACAACGTGTGGAAATGGGCGTTAAAGCCACTCAGGAGGCTCAGGAAGCCATGAAAGCTGCTAAAGCATATCAAGATGAGGCTAGGTTTTCCCTGCTTCAGGTGAATAAGTTCATCATAGAGCTTAAAAAAACGGTTAATATAGAGTGCTGGGAGCTATTAAAAGGGGAAATTTATACTATTCTAGGTGTAAATCTACCTATATTTGATGAATTAGAAGGAGATAAGTAAAATGGAACAGGCAATCAAAGTATCAAAGGCTCGTAAGCTGGTAAAGAAAGCAGATACAATTTTTGTGTCGGTAAAGGAATTATCTAATACTTTTAAACACCCTCTTTGGATTAAAGTAAGTAAAGAAGAAATTCTAACGCTTTTGAATATCATTGATAATTTTGGGCTTTGGGAAGATGCCACGGTTAATTATAACAGCGTAGGAGATGATCGTATTTATTTTGGAGTCGAATGAGTTACGATAATAACATAGAAAGATTACCCCTAAAGTTAGATAGAGTCTTTCAAGAAACTCTTATAAAGGAACTAAAAACAAGACCGCTTATATTTTACCACCTATCTCTTTGTGTGCAGTATCAAGCTCTTCAAAAGAGAATTGAAATAATAGGAAAAGAGTTAGAAGAGTCTGCCCACTCTAAAGCGTTTGGATTTTTAACTTGGAATAAAATAAAAACTTTACTTTTTTATAATTTATAGATACCCTAATCTCATTTGATAAAGATAATGGTCTTTATGTATTGGAAAATGAATAAACAATATGCTGGCAGATGAATTAGTAGAGGCATATTAAAATAAAATGGCTCTGAAGAGCAAAAAAACTTTATTTTTCAGTGTGAATATTGTATAATAAGGCAAGAGAATATACCCTGGGAAGGTAAAAGAGCTAGGAAAAGACATTTTAATCGCCTGTAGGGCCTCCCAGGGGCCTAGAAAGACGGTTTCTAGGGTATAAAAAGAGTGATTTTACGGGATATGGAGGTATTTTAAGAGGTAAATATAGGTAAAAATGAGTAAAAACAGCTAGTTAAATACAGGGCCGGTAGGCTAGGGTAGATAACCAGCTTATTTAGGTATATAAATAAGGCTACTTTAGGGGGTTATAATCAACCTATATACCGTAACCCACTTAGGTGTTAAAAAAGTTCAAAATCCGACGAGACTTAGTTTTTGTAAGGCCATTTTCAAAAGTGACCAGCTAAGGGGCATAACGATAAATTTTGGGTTTGAAAAATAATTGAAAATGGGGGTGGTTAATCGAATTAAACCAAATTTGTGTTATTTTAAAGGTTTTTTGCATAGTAAAAATACCTGGCATTAGCGTGATTTTTAGCAGTGATTTAGTTACATATTTCCGAAAAAATTTTGGGTATAAATTTTTAGATTTCAAAAAAGGGGTATTAAATGAGTATAATAGACGAGATAAGAAAGGCGCAGGCGAGTTGGAAGGGGTTGTATTGGTCTGTTGATTTTGAGGATAGTGAGGGGGAGGTGGTAAGGGTGTATGGAGGGACGACAGTAGAGGAGTGTTTGGAAAAGGCGAAAGAGATTAGGGGGTATTTGGATGAATTGTGGAAAGTGGCGGTAATATCTAGAAAGGGAGATTCGGAGGTGATTGATATGCAGTGTTATTTAGAGAATTTAGCTGATTTATGGGAGAAGGAGATAGTTAGGTTTATAAAGGGAGTAGAGAAGAGGGCGGCAGAGGCGGTTAGGTGGGGTGATATGGCGATTAGTGAAATAGAGTCTTTTGCATTAAGGCTTTATTTTATTTAGAGAAGGCTGGAGAAGCAGTATATTAAGGAGGATTCGGTTTGGAAGATACCGAGGGATCTGTTAGAGGGGTATTTTGGGGACGATATTTATTTAACAACGATAAATTAGGTTTTTGGAAAAATTTTGGGGTATAAATTTTAGGATTTAGGAATTTAAATAAGAAAGGGGTTTTGTTATGAAGAAGACGAGAAAGAAGGAAGAGGAGTTTTATGTTTGTGATTTGTGTGAGCGTGAATTCAAACCGGGGGAGTTAGTTGGTATTGTTAAAAGAGATACCTCAGCTTATGGGGTAATTACGGCATTTTCTTTTAAGGAAACCAAGATGGTTCATATGGCGGATTTTCATTGGTGTAAGAAGTGTTTAAAGGATTTAACAAAGTCTTTGAAGAAGATTAGGTTGGATAAAGTAGAGATTATTTATGAAGATGCTAAAATTGAAGCTGTAGAAAAAAGGTGAATTTTTAGGTGAATTAAGAGGGGGTAATGTTTATGAAGTCAAAAGATTTTTTTCTTAGTAGAATAGAATGTTTTGAGGTTGGAAGAAAAGAAGACCTTATTGGATGGGCGATGTATGAGGTAGTGGTAATCGATCCAGTTGTGTTGATGGGGTGCCCTTTGTTAATTGCGATTGAGAGAGGTGAATTTATAGATAATTATGAGGAGGATGTATGAAGAAATTTAAAATAGATGTTATGGGAGACGGGCTTATTACTTTTTTAGATCGGGTGGGGCGTCAAAAGAAAGGGTTTAAATGGATAAAAGGTTCGTTTGTAGTGTTTGTTGTAAATGAGGAGGGTTATTTAGTAGTGGATGAAGATTCATTTAATTCTATGGTAAATAGTTATCAAGACAGTATTATTTATGTTGTTAATGATTATTGTCATGATGAAGATTATTGGCTTATGGTGGAGGCGTCAAAGGAATATTCTAGCTATGTAGATACGTTAAAATCAGATTGTGGGGGGTTAGAGGTGTTGAGGTTTCCTATGGTAGAGAAGACTTTACCTTTTGCGGGGCAGTTTCCGAGAGAGAAAGACACTTATAATGTTCAGAGGATTAAGTGTAAGTTTTGTGGTGGGATTATAGACATGGATTGTAAGTATGTTTCAGTTTCTTGTCATAAGGATTTAAAAGATTCAATTAAGCATTATCATACTTTTGGTAGTGTTCAAGAGGATACTCGTACTTGGGAAAGAGTTTATGAACATAAGTATTTAGGGACGTTTATAGCGATAGCAGATGGGATTACTAAAGAGCAGGCTAAAGAAGCTTGCTTTCCATGCCGGTTGAAGCGATGTGAAACTTGTAGTATTCCTAAACTGTAAAAAGGTGAAAAACAGGTATTTTTAATGTTTTTAAATAAATTTTTTGTATTGTAGGTTAAAAGGTGGGAAGACGTTACTGTATTTAGAGAGGGCGTTATATTGGGTAAAGCCATTAAGAAAGTTTATTAAAAATAGAGGGTGAAATGAAGGGATTTGTGGTGTTTTTAGCATAATTTTGATAGTTTTATTTATGGGAATTAGAAGATTTAAAGGGATTTAGTGGAGAAGAATAGTGTTTTTGAAGGGTGATTTAAGGTTATTTGCATGATGAAAAGCATAAGGCAGATAACCTGATTTTAATTAGATTTAGTTGGATTTTAGTATGTTATTAGCAAAAAATAGTGGTATTCAGGAAAAGATAAATTTTAAAATAATTAAATTTAAAGAGGTAAAAAGTGGGTTTTAAGGGAAAAACAGGTAGTTTTAGTGTCGGGGGTAGGGGGAGGGTTAAACTGATTTTAGGAAGTTTTAATAGGTTTTTGAAAAAATTTTAGGAGGTATTTTTAGGGTTTTGAGATTTAATTAGTGCTATTGGTTAGTAATAAAAAAGCATAGATATTAGTGAAGAAAACGGTATTTTTAGTGTTTTTTAGGTAGTTTTAATAAAATAAGATAGTTGGGGTTAGGTAGTTTTTAATGAAATAAGTAGGTTTTTGAAGGGATTTTAAAGGGTATTTAAAAATGGTATCAGAAGATTTAGTAGCGAAAGTTATAGAGGGTGTGGGTAGAGACGATATTATTTGGGTAGGGGTATATTTAGCTTCAGGCGGGGAAGTAAATATTTGTGATCAGTGGGGTGTAACTCCGTTAATGGTAGCGTGTAATTATGGATATTATGAAATGGAGTTATTATTGTTAAAATATGGTGCTGACGTAAATGCTGTGGATAATATGGAT
>Ga0265297_10011470_pt1 | contig 10850 bp, 10 predicted proteins | sample Munlanlwell13791_FD_192502 | JGI IMG/M metagenome (GOLD analysis project Ga0265297, IMG submission 192502) | Leachate microbial communities from a municipal landfill in Southern Ontario, Canada - Leachate well 137-91 | ecosystem: Engineered > Solid waste > Landfill > Unclassified | place...
TGCGGCTTCCTCCATATAATGGGTGGTAAGAAAAACCGTCATCCCGGTCCCTTTTTGTAAATTACGGATCGTGTCCCAGACACTTTTTCGGGTCTGAGGGTCAAGGCCCGTAGTGGGTTCATCCAGAAACAGGATTTTTGGTTTATTTACCAGCGACCTTGCTATATCGGCTCTTCGGCGCTGCCCGCCGGATAGCTTACCGTAGGGGCGGTTGCAGAAGCTTTCAACGTCTGCGGATTTCATGGCACTCTGCACGGCAGCTTTTAACTCTTTGGAAGGCAATCCATAAAAACTGCCCCGGGTATAAAGATTTTCTCTGACCGTCAGCAGGCTATCCAGAATATTATCCTGAAAGACGATTCCGATATTTTTCCGGATCTTATCGTCTTCTTTACCAAGCGTATAACCATTAACTGTCACCGTGCCGCTGTCAGGTTTAAGAAGAGTACAGATGATATCGATAGTAGTGGTTTTTCCTGCACCGTTAGGTCCGAGAAATGCGAATAACTCTCCTTCATTGACGTGGAAGTTTATACCTCTTACCGCTTTGATTTTTCCATAATACTTTGTCAGGCCGCTGACTTTTATTATTTGTGACGAAGACATATCAATATCGAAAAATCTTTAATATATAAGATTACAAGGAGTATTTTTTAACTGTAACATATCGGATTTATAATATGCTCCTTATTATTAGTGGAAATTATACATTATCCTTCTTCTATTACAATAAAAAAATATTTTAGAAGATTTTGCATTTTCCTATTATAATATAGATATGGAAGTTTATGATACTATAATATCAAGAAGGACCATAAGAAAATTCAAACAAAAACCCGTAAAGCTTTCGGTTCTAAAAAGATTGGTCAATGCGGGAAGACTGGCACCATCTGCAGGGAACTTGCAACCGTTGGAATATATCGTTATTGCAGATGGTATTGTCAGAGAGAAGATTTTCCCCCATGTAAGGTGGGCAAGATATATTGAACCCGAAGGAAATCCCAAAGAAGACGAGAGACCAATGGCATATATAATAATCCTGATAAATAAAGAAAATTTGTTGGTTCCATTTTATAAATATGATGTAGGCGCAAGTGCAGAAAATATTACCCTTGCGGCTCTGGAAAAGGGAATAGGCTGCTGCTGGATAGGATCTTTCGATAGAAAGAAAATTAAAAATATTTTAAAAATAACTGATGACTGCAGCATTGATCTCATTCTTGCGCTCGGGTACCCACTGGAAGATCCCGGCTATTATGATATCGAAAAAGATAAATCAATTAAATATCACAAAGATAATTCGGGAAAACTGCATGTACCAAAAAGGAAATTGGATGATATTGTTCATATAGACCATTTATAAGTTATTTAGCAGAGTTTTTACCTTTGATAATCTCAAGAAATTTTTCCACAAGATATGGATCGAATTGTGTACCCGCACATCTTTCCAATTCTTTAAGTACCTTATCTTTGGACATACCCTTTTTATATGGTCTATCGCTTATCATTGCATCATAAGAATCTACAATTGAAAGAATTCTTGATATTATTGGAATCCTACCGCCTTTCAGACCGCCTGGATATCCGGAACCGTCCCACCTTTCGTGATGATATAATATCCCCGGTGCGATTTGTGCCAGATCGGGCGATGATTCTGCTATTCGGTAACCTACCTCCGAATGTTTTTTCATTACTTCCCATTCTTCAGTGGTCAGTTTACCGGGTTTTAAAACTATATCATCGGGTATGGAAATCTTACCGATGTCATGAAGCATTGCCAGTAATTTCAGTTTGTTAAGCTCGATAATATCCAGATTTATTTTTTTACCCAGCAATACACTTAATCTTATCAATCTTTCCGCATGTTCTTCTGTTTCGTAATCTCTTTCTTCCAATGCTTTTTTCAGGGATAAAATCAATGCACTTCGCATGCTTTTACCTTCAGATAATTTATATTCATACATTGTATTTTCGGCTTCTTTTATAACATCGTTAATGTTTTGATCGCTGCTCGTTTTTATCGAGAATCCAAAAGTTACATTCAGAGGTATGATAGCGGTGCTATTTTTTTTACAATCCCTTAACATTTTATTTATTATTTTTAAAGCATCTTCTCTTCCTGTTTTTTGCAGTATTATTGCAAATTCGTCTCCTCCGTAACGACATAAAACGCCCTTATCATGCAGACTGTGCTTTAAAATTCCGGCTGTTTTCTTTATAAATTCGTCTCCTTTTATCCGCCCGAATGTATCATTGATTATTTTCAGGCCATTTATGTCTCCGAGAATTATACAGATTGGAAATGTTTTCTTTTTGTCTATCCTTACCAATTCTTCTTCAAAGTAATACCTGTTGAAAACATTCGTTAACTGATCATGATAAGACTGATAGTATAGTTGTTTTTCTTTTTCTTTTCTGATGGTTATGTCATTTAGAATCAGGAGTTTTCCTGTGATTTTCCCGTAATAATTAAAAACAGTAGATGCCCTTACATTATAATATCTGACATGTTTATGGATTTTTAATTTGATATCACAATTAAAATTTTTGATTTTAAAGTTTTGTAAGGCCCCAGAAAGTTTTTTTAATTTTTCTTTTTCATGCGTTAGAAAATGAAGTTTGCTTATTACGCAATCAATATCGTTTTTTCTTACTTTATCGTAATTGAAACCTTCCTCTATTATGTTAGCAGCCAGTCCACTCTTTTCAATGACTTCACCATTATGATTGAATAAAAAAACTGCATCGCCGATATTTTCCAATATTCTGTTTTTTGAAATTACTAAACGGTTGGAATGAATATAATACAAACTAAAACAAATGAAACCATATAGAAACATAACGGCCAATTCACTTATAGGTGCCGGCTTTAATACAGAAAGTTCCATAAGTATCTGTATTATCGAAGTTCCGATAAAATAACCCAGAAGTCCCGTGAATAAATAATACATTTGCAGATTGGTTTGTTGGATTCTTAATTTACGATAGATATCCCTGCCCGTCAAAAAAATGGTAACAAGGCCAATAGGCGCGATATAAAAAGCTCCTGTATATTTAAAAAAGGGTGAATATATAATATATCCATGATAAATACTTTTAATACCGATTTGGTTGTATGCCAAAAGAAGTATGAATATACCCAGAGCTGCGGAATATACTGCCGCGACATAGATTCTGTATCTTCTGAATTCCTCGCTATGTGTGAGTTTTATTACCAGATGAAGGACGATTGCAGGAATTGCAATAGTAAGCAGGGTCGATATTTTTGCAGATAGATTTAAGAGGTTTATAGTGGAAAAGTCCATGAGTAGTATTATATTAAAGATAGAAGAAAGAAAAATATTTATTGATAGGATAATAAAAGGAACATTTATCTTCTTTACATTTTCTTTGTCAATAAACATAAATAAGAAAGCCGGCACTAAGAACAACCATAATGCCGACAGCGTAACAGCAAATGCCCAAAGTAATTTTTCCATAGTATCTTAATTGTTTTATATAAATTTTAATACTTGTATCAATATTTATATATATTATAAATAAATAATTACTTTTATTCAACTGAAGTAATTATTTGTATATTTTTCTTATATTATTTTTTCCTTGAATCCTGCAGACCTGTAATTTTTCATAAAAGAAATTTTGGGAAATATTGTTTTAGTATAATCTTTAAAAAGATATAAATTATTAAGCCATACCTTGCAATGCATAATACCTTGTGGTATTATGCACCTATTAAATTATAGAAAGGGTGTGATATTATGAATATACAGTTTAAAAAAGGAGTGCTGGAATTGTGTGCCCTTGCTTTACTTGCCAAAAAAAACAGGTACGGATATGAACTTGTAAATGAGATCTCCAAAACCATTTCTATTTCGGAAGGGACGATATATCCGCTGCTCAGACGACTTAAGAATGATGGATTTGTTACCACTTATCTTGAGGAATCAAGCGAAGGAGCTCCCAGAAAATATTATCAGCTGACCAAATCCGGGAAAGAAATGGAAAAGGAATTAATGGAAGAATGGCTGACCTTTGTTAAACAAGTAAACAGTTTTATAAAAGGTGGTGTAAAAGATGAATAAAAAGGATTTTATAAATAAGTTATCCTCATATCTGGGAGGAATTCCTGCAGAAGAAAGGCACGACGTAATCAATGATTTCGAGGATCATTTTAAAGAGGGCGCAGCAGAAGGCAGGACCGAGGAAGAAATTGCAGATTCTCTCGGGGATCCAAAAGCTCTGGCCAATCAATTCAAAGCAAATATACTGTTAAACAAAGCGGAAAAAACTACCTCTGCAATAAATATAACCAGAGCGGTACTTGCTACCCTCGGACTCGGATTTTTTAATCTGGTGTTTGTGCTGGGGCCGTTTATTGGTATTGTTGCAGTACTGTTCTCATTATTTGCTTCGGCAATCGCAGTTACAGCTACGGGAATTGCAGTCTTTTTCGCTTCGATTTTTGGACCGCTGATTCCACAGTATGTTGCTGTTATGATCAATCCGGCCGTATCAATATTTGCTTCGATAGGGGTAACGCTTCTTGGGATCCTGTTCTTTATTGGCAATATATATATAGCAAAGTGGGTGTACAGGTTGTTTGTTAGATATATAAAGTTTAATTCGAGAATTATAACCGGGAAGGAGTAAAAAAATGAAATTCAATATAAAAAAATTTGTCATTTGGATCACTGTTTTTATGTTTGCGGCTTTTATTACTGCAGGTATTATTCTGGCGGTAACGGGGAATCTGGCGATGGCTGTTGATCAAATCGATGAATCTAAAAATTTTGAGGCACAGGAAATAAATGAAATTTATGTAGATCTGGTAAGTACCGATATCAACGTTATTTCCACAAAAGAGGAAGAGATAAGAGTGCATTTTTATGGCGAGGTTTCTACGAATAGAAAAACTGAATTGCCGTCTCTTGTAGCCTATCGGTCCGGTGATGAATTAAGAATAGAAATTATATCACCAAAGGCTATTTTTATTGGGATCAATATATGGAGAACAAAACTGGATATATACATTCCGGAAGATTCCATAGAAGTTTTTAAAGCCGATACTACGTCGTCTGATATGAATATAAGCGATTTAAATCTAGATGAATTTGAATTTAACAGTGTATCCGGAGATTTTAAAGGTGAATCATTGTTCTCAAATGATATTAAACTCAAATCTACTTCAGGAGATATCAGCCTGAATAATTACACCGGAGACGTGAATGTCGATTTGATTTCCGGAGATGTTGTGCTGGAGAACGGCAGCAAGAATGAGAATATTGAGATAGGTTCAGTATCAGGAGATGTTTATATAGAGCAGAAAGATGCCAGCAATATGAAAATCAGAGTGACCTCCGGCGATATAGAGATCAATCTTTCTGAAGATGCCCAATTTTATTTTACCGCAAGAACCACATCGGGCGATATTGAGAACACATTTCCTATCAAGATAACCTCTTCCGGCAGAAGGAATCTTGAAGGCGTGATCGGGAACGATGATAAGCAAATCGATGCCGGTACCACTTCTGGCGACATCAGTTTAAATAACAATTAATATATATGAAAATTAATAAATTTCTAAAAAGAAAAAAGGAGAAGAAATGAGCAGTAAAAGTAAAAACCGGGCCAGCAATATACTAAGAATAGTATTTATGCTTACTCTGGTAAGCATGCTGGCAATTTTTGCAGTATCCTGCAAATGGACAATAGGTTTTGTCAGAGGATCGGGAAATATTGCAACCGAAGAAAGGGATGTATCGGATTTCCATAAGATACATCTTTCAGGAATAGGTAATTTGATTATTACACAGGGAGAAGAGGAGTCGCTTACAATAGAAGCGGATGATAATATAATTCCTATTATCGAAACGGATGTTTTTGGAGAAAGACTGAATATTGGTTTTAAAAAAGGTTATACTTTTACACCTTCGGCTGCAGTTAAATTCTATCTGACCGTGGTGGACCTTGATGAAATTTCCCTGAGTGGAAGCGGGAACATAGATTGCGATGATCTTAGAACCGAAGCTCTGCAGTTTGATGTTAGTGGAGCGGGAGATCTGGATTTTGATATCGAAGCAGAAAGAGTTGAAGTTGTCGTATCCGGAGCGGGCAATATAATCCTGAGCGGTAAAGTCGACAGTCAGAAAATAGAGATAAATGGTGCAGGGAAATACGACGGCGAGGACCTTGAAAGCAGAGAGTGTGCAATTAAAGTTTCGGGTGCAGGCAGCGCCACGGTTAATGTCAGCGAGTTACTGGATGTTGAAATAAATGGAGTCGGAAATGTTTATTATGCCGGAAATCCGAGTGTGAAACAGGATATTTCCGGGCTGGGAAAAATAAAGAGTATAGAATAAATATGGTTATTCTTTACGGAAAGGTCCGGAGGAGTTTAAATCTCGATCAAAATTAATTAAAATAAAAAAGGAGTAAAAATGACAGAAATGGATGAAACAGAATTAAAAGAAGGGAAGAAGCAGCTTGGGGGAGTAGTGATATTATGCTGGGTAATGGCCATCCTTACCGGACTGGCAGTCTTTTCAGGATTTGGCTGGGGTCATTTCGGAATACCCGGTAATTGGTTTAACGGACCATTCACTTTATGGTTTGAAAGCCCATTCACTATGAATACCATGGCTGATGTTATCAGAAACCTGGTAAGTCTTCCTTTCAGAATGGTGTATTCTTTGATTATGCCGGCATTGTATATAGCGGAGCTTATAGGTATTTACAAAAGAAAATCTTTTACAATTCCCCTGGGCAGGGCAGTTCTGGTAGTGACAATGGTATTCTTTTTCCCGATCGGAACCATAATAGGTGCGATTTTGTGGAAAAGATTCAACAATCCTGTTTCGAAAAAATATTTAAATTATGAGGTTTAGTTCCGGCATTGATCAGTTTAAGATCAAGACACAAAAAATAAAGTAATTTATCTTAAATTTCTTTTAAAAATTCATATGGCAGAGGAGGGATTGATTAAATCAATTCCTCCTTTTTTTACAGCGATCGGATGGATTGGGATATTGGTAATTTAATAGATTAACAATTATAATGATTTAAAATTGCTGAACCTAAAACCGTGGCTATTTTTATTAGTTTCCGGACACAAAAAGATGCAAAAAAAGTTAATATGTTTGGCAAAAATACTGGTAATACTACTAATATTTTTTATTTTTATCATCCCATTGAATATCCTCAAAGCCGAAACCTATGAGGAGTTTCTGAGTAATCATAAGTTCGAAAATACCAATATGGAACCCGGAACACAAAAAGCGGTTTATCTGACGGAGTATAGTATCGCCGATATTAAAAAAAGGAAAGAAATATATGAATTAGTATCGAATACCGAGCTTAACAGTATCGTATTCGATGTAAAGGATGATTCTGGCAGTATTGGCTATGACAGCAGTATAGAACTGGCAGGTGAAAGCGGCGCCGAAAAGAAATATTATAATATAGATGCGGTACTGAGGGAAATGAAAAGCAAAGGTATTTACAGCATAGCCAGATTTGTCGTTTTTAAGGACAATATTTTATCACGATTCAGGCCGGATGTGGCCATTAAAGATATTCGAACCGGAAATCCGCTGTACTCAGAAGGATCTTATTGGCCTGATATTTATTGTGAAGAAGTCTGGGATTACTATATCGATATAATAAAGGAACTTGCTGAAAAAGGAGTGAATGAAATTCAGTTTGACTATATAAGAGCGCCCGCAAAAGGAAATATTGCTTATGCGGATTATACTTACAATACTGCTGGCAATGATAAGGTCTGGGCCATAACAAATTTTCTAAAAAAAGTCAAAGAAGCAATAAGGCAATATAATATAAAAATATCGGCAGATGTTTTTGGGTGGACCTTTATCGTGGATAATGACCAGGGCATAGGACAGATGTTGGAGGAAATAGCGCCGCATCTTGATTATATATATCCCATGCCTTATCCATCTCATTATTCTACGAACTTTTTAGGATATGAGCTTCCGGAAGCACATCCGTACGAAGTGGTAAGCTATACTCTTAACAGAGGTCTTGCGAGAATAGATAATACCGGGTGCATAGCGGTCCCCTGGATACAGGCATTCAGCCTGAAGGTGAAATATACTGAAAGGGAAATTATAAGTCAGATTCAGGCCGCAGAAGATCTGGGAATAGAAGGATTTTTATTCTGGAACGCAGCAAATAAATATGGAACAGTGGAGAAAGTATTGAATGCCAGAGAAAATGAACGAGAATTGGATTTTTGACAATTGTTTTTAAATAAAAGGAGGAACTTTATGGAGATTGAGGAAAATTTTAAATATGGTGGATGGGAAAATTGTATCCGCCTTACAAATGGAGAAGTAGAAGTAATAATTACTACTGATGTGGGACCAAGAATTATAAGGTTTGGATTTAAAGGAGATCAAAATCTTTTCGGGGAAATGAAGCAGCAGCAGGGCAGGACCGGTGGAAATGAATGGTTGACATACGGGGGACACAGGTTCTGGCATGCGCCCGAGGTCATGCCGCGGACATATTTTCCGGATAATAATCCTGTTAATTACCAGTGGAACGGAAAAACTCTCAAGCTTATCCAGGATGTTGAATACACAACAGGTATGCAAAAAGAAATAGAGGTAACTCCCGGACGGGCGGATAACCACATAAAGGTATTACACAGACTCATCAATAAGAATATCTGGGAAATAGAACTTGCGCCATGGGCAATTACTGTTATGGCAAAAAATGGCAGGGCTATAATACCGCAGGAACCTTACCGGACCGGAGAAGGGAGCCTCCTTCCGGTACGCCCGCTCGTTCTCTGGCCATATACGGAAATGAGTGATCCCAGATTTAGCTGGGGAAATAGATTTATACAGGTAAAGCAGGATCCGGATGCAAAGAATTATCAGAAAATCGGGGTTTTAAATACGCTCGGATGGACGGCATACTATCTTAACGAACAGCTTTTTATAAAAAGATACAGATTTGATCCGGAAGCCCATTATCCTGATTTTGGAGCGAATGCGGAAGTTTATACCAATCCTGATATATTGGAAATCGAGACACTCGGGGGAATGAAAAAATTACTTCCCCGGGGATCTACGGAACATGTCGAAAACTGGTTCCTATTCAATGCAAAACTGGATGGAGAAGAGGAGCAGATGGAAAATGTATTAACCTCTTTGATTAAAAAGACGGACTTATAGATCCCTATCGCTTGTTGTTGTAATCACTTACTATCGTTGCTATTTCTTTTATATGTTCAGGCGTACTTCCGCAGCATGCGCCCAGTATTGATGGTTTATAAGGAAGATATCTGGATATATTGGAAGCCATGACTTCCGGCGTTTCGTCAAATATGGTTTTACCGTCTACCAGCGAAGGCATTCCAGCATTGGGCTGAAAAATGAGTCTGGCATTTGTATTTGCTTCTCTCATCTTTTTAACCACATTTAACATGGCACCCGAACCTACACTGCAATTTGCCCCGATAATATCACTGCCGGCATCGATTAAAACATTCACTACGTCTTCGGCCTTATTGCCCATGAGTGTTACTCCATTTTCGCCGAAAGTAAGGCTGCACGCAATGGGAACGTCTTTTGATATTTTTCTGATACCTTTGATTGCAGCCAGTGCTTCATTCAGGTCCATTATCGTTTCGATGGCTATAAGATCTGCTTTCCCTATTAAAATATCCGCCTGTTCTGAAAATGAGTCCAGCGCTTCTTCATATTTCAGGGGACCAAAAGGATCCAGTAGTTTACCGAGGGGCCCCATGTCTCCTGCAATGAAAATAGGCTTGCTGTCGCCGGATGCGGTTCTATAGATATCGATTGCTTCGTTTACCGCACTAACAGCGTTCTCATTTATTTCTTTTATTTTATTTCGAAGTCCGTGGAATTCGAGTTTGGTTGGAGTGGAATTCAGGGTATTGGTAATAATAATATCTGATCCTGCTTTAAGGTAGCCTAAATGTATATCTATTATTTTTTTTATATGGCTGCTGTCAAGATTTAGAGAATCAGGCAATGCAGAAAAACCCGATGTCATCAGAGTTGCCCCCATAGAACCATCGGAAATAAGAATTTTTTTATCCAGAATGTCTAAAAATTCTTTTCTATTGGCATTTTCGTTTATCATTTATTTCTTCTCTGCCATTTTGTCTTTTTAAGCATCTTCTTATGCTTTTTCTTTCTCATTTTTCTTCTGCGCTTTTTGATAACAGAACTCATGATACTTCCTTGCTGGTTTATATCTTTATAAAATAGTAAAATATTTAGATATGAAGAAAATTTCTCTCATATCAGGTAAGCTATTATATCAGAAATATTTCTGTTATTGTATGAATAACTTTGAAAACTTTTATTGGATAAAGAGTTTTCAAAGGATTTGTTTTAATGTGTTACTTTTTCTTTATACGGAAATTGATGTAAAAAGCTACAGGGAAACCGGTTGTGTGGCAGGGATAGAATCATAGAAAAATGAGTTTTTTACTAAAGAAGTAATTTAAATTTAGATTTCTATTGACATACAATATGTAGTATATTAATATTTAGGTACACACAATATAAGGAATCAAAGCAGTTCTCCTGAAACAGTAAGAAATATATACTTGCGAAGGTTAAAATAATTATTCAGGCGTTTTCCGGTGGAGAATACTCTCTTCAGTGAAGAAGTCACAAGTTGAGACAAAAGGTTTTTATTAAGTTAATTTAGTTTTATTAAGTCACCAATTTAAATCGATGGCGGTGTTGATTCATGGAAGATACCAAAAAAACGAAAAACAAAAAAAGCCTTAACGATTATTACATGGGTAAAAAAATTGACCTGTCCGATAATGCTGTAAAGGTTCT
>Ga0265297_10011471_pt1 | contig 10850 bp, 14 predicted proteins | sample Munlanlwell13791_FD_192502 | JGI IMG/M metagenome (GOLD analysis project Ga0265297, IMG submission 192502) | Leachate microbial communities from a municipal landfill in Southern Ontario, Canada - Leachate well 137-91 | ecosystem: Engineered > Solid waste > Landfill > Unclassified | place...
GTCCGTAACGGTATCTTCTCTCCCCGTTACTACCACGGTACAGCCCCGCCTTAGGGCAAGGCCGCGGGATATCGTTATCACATCCTTGCTCACATGCCCCGTATCAACGCCCCTTGTCAATACTTTTTCGCCGCTCACCCTGGCGATCTCGGAAGCATTGCCTTTAACCACATTTATCGTTGTTTCATCAAGGAGCTCAAGGCATTTTTTGTCCCTTAATTGCGTAGCTCCCGCTCCGCAAACATCAAGGATCACGGGTATGCCTTTTTTATTGGCGCTTTTCGCGGCGAGCTTCATCGCCTCGACAAAATCCACCGTTAGTGTGCCGATATTAAGTACTAAACTCGAGGCGATTGACGCCATTTCGGCGGACTCTTCCTGAGCGTGAGCCATCACCGGAGACGCCCCAAGGACCTTTGTGATATTCGCGCAGTCATAGATCGTGACCCAGTTAGTCAAATGGTGCACAACCGGATTTTCTTGCCTTATTTTCGCCAACAAGCTGTAAGCGTCGAGCTTTATTTTGCCGGCCATGACGTCCTCGCCATATATCCAAACGCGCTTAACGCGGCTTTAGCGCCTTCCCCCGCGGCAATGATGATCTGTTTCTCCGGGATATCGGTAACATCCCCCGCCGCGAAAATACCGGGAATATTGGTTTCATTGCTTGAATTTATCTTAATTTCTTTGTATCTGTTCTTTTCTATGTCTTCGGCAAATTCAGAATTGGGTATAAGCCCTATCTCTACGAATACGCCCTGCACGGCTAATTCCTGCTCTTTTGACTGCCTGTTAATCCGTATCCCGGTCACCATTTTATCCCCCAGGATCGCTGTGATCTTTGAATCGGAAAACACTGTGACCATCCCGCTCTCGCCGACCTTCTTCCGCATCACGGCATCACCGGTGAAATCCGGGCCGATATTGATCATATACACCCGGCTTGCGATTTTGATCAGCTGCAAGCCGGCGTCAAGGGCGGAATTGCCTCCACCTATAACAGCGACTTCTTTACCTTTGAATAAAGGCGCGTCGCAAGTCGCGCAATAGGTAAGCCCCCTGTTCCTGAATTCTTTTTCCCCGGGAACATTCAGCTCGCGCGACCTTTTACCCGAGGCTATGATCACGCTTTTCGCTTCATAAACAGCTTTATTCGTCTTGACGGTTACTTTATCGCCTGTTTTCTCAACCGCGACCGCTTCCTCGTTTTCCTTCAAGGCGATATCAAATCCCCGCATATGCTCTTCGAATTTCAACGCAAGCTCCGGGCCGGTAATGAACTGGTAGCCGGTATAATTCTCCACATCGCCGCTGATCGCCGCCTGGCCGCCGACGTCTTTGCTTATGACCAGGAGATTCATGTTTTTGCGCGCCGCGTAGACCGCCGCGGTGATCCCCGCGGGCCCGGCTCCGATAATAATCAGGTCGTGCATAATTTTACAAAATAAATCCCAAATTCAAAATTACCGAATGACCTTAGTTTAATTTGGATTCCGGCCACTGGGATCTGGGATTTGGGATCTATAGTTTATAATTTTGTTATAAGCCTAACGCCGTCTTTATTTTTTCCCTGTCAAACCCGATAATGATCTCTCCTTCAATATCCAGGACCGGAACGCCCATCTGGCCGGACTTGCGTACCATTTCATCTCCGGCAGCCTGGTTCAGGGAAACGTCTATGTCCTCAAAAGCTACATTATTGTCTTTCAGGAACTGTTTTGCCCTGACGCAATAAGGGCAGGTCGGCGTGCTGTAAACCAATATCTTTTTATCCATTCTTTTCTCCTTGTAAAATACTCGCCTTTAGATCCGAAAGCTGCGTTAAATGGCTCTGCTCCTGCGCGATAAGCGAATCGATCAATTTAATATCGAAATCCGGAACGGTTTTTTTCATCCCCTCATAAAATATGATTGAATCCTTCTCGAAACCTATACCCATAGTCACGGCTTCTTCATCGCTTTTTATGCTTTCGGCTATCTCCGCCCCTTTGTCTTTCTGCGTGAAAACATATTCGCCGGCCAAGGCGTTCATATAAGCGAAATAATCATCCGCCCCGATCCCGGCAGGCTCATATTTATCCGTTTTATCCAGAATATCCTGGAAGGCTTTAATATGCTTCTCTTCTTCCCCGGCCAAGAACCCGAAGACCCCCGCCGCTTTCCCGTCTTTAGATTTTCCGGAAAGAACCTTATAAAAATCCCTGCCATTTTTTTCGATCTGGATACCTATTTCCACAATTTCGCTTCCCGCGAATATGTTACCCATTTCTTTCCCCCTCTTCATTTTAAATGATGCGGCGTAAGGTCGATTACCCTTTCCACTTCCATGGCGATCATATATTCCGGCCTCGGCAGCAGAATCTCCGGGTGCCTGGGGTGCCCCTTTTCCTCCCGAATGTTCCTCAGGAGCCTCTGGGTGAGCCTGCTGGAGATCCTGCTTTCCCATGCCTTGATGATATGGGGTTTAAGTTGCTCCTCATGCAGGACCTTCGCTTTACCTACCAGACTGTATCCGACGAACTTATGCTCATCGACGGCGGTAACGCCAATGGAAGGGTTATTTTTCAGGTTCTCAAGGGTGCGCGCCCTGTAAAGGTCCAAGAGATAAACCATGCCGTTATGGTTTATCTCGATCAGCCCCTTGCAGGAATTATGCGCTAATCCTTCTTTGTCAATGGTCGATACGATAACGAATCCCTGGCTGTAAAAAAAACGGATAATCTCTTCGCTCAGTCTTTTCATCCTTAGCGCATATTATATCACAGAGGATGAGATTTTCTGAGCGAAATCCCTTCCGTATTCATAGCAGCGCTTTAATTCATCCTCATCGGGAGCGTACTTTACAAGCAGGCCTTCCCGGGTTAAGTTTATCCCGGCCTCCCGCAATACCCCTTCTATCTCTTTTACCGCTCCTCCCGCCCATCCGTGCGAACCAAACGCGCAACCGATCCTGTTCTTTGGGGTAAGCCCCTTCACGAACTGCAGGAAGCCGGCGATATTCGGCAGCATGCCGTTGTCATGTGTAGATGAGCCGAAAATAAGGCCCTTAGCGTCGAGCATCTCTTTGACCATCTGCGTGCGGTCGGTTACCGCGATATTGAAAATCTTCACGTTGATCCCGCTGTCCATTATGCCTTGCGCGATCTTTCCGGCCATCTTTTCAGTCGCGCCCCACATTGTCTCATACATGACCACGGCCTTCGGTTTGGTTTCATTTTTGGCCCAGGAGAGATAGGCGTTTATGATCTTCATGGGGTCTTTGCGCCAGATGATCCCATGGCTGGGCGCGATCATTTTTATGGGAATGTTCATTTTTTGTATCTCTTCGATCTTCTTTAATATAACGGCGCCCAGGGGCAGGAGTATATTCGCGTAATACTTGGCTGCCTCGTCCATGAGCTCGCAGGGATCTGCCTCGTCGTCAAAACGGATGGATGTCGCATAATGCTGGCCAAAGGCATCATTGGGCATGAGCAGCTCTTCCTGGGGGCAATAAGTAAACATGCTGTCCGGCCAATGGATCATCGGCGCTTCGATAAAATTTAAGGCCTTCTTGCCCAGGCTGAGTTTATCCCCGGTTTTCACTACCTGAAAATCCCAGTTGCCGTAATAATTCCTGTATAAGCCCTCCTTGCATTTTGCAGTGCCTAAAACCTTGGCTCTCGGGCAAAGTTTCATCAGCGCGGGAAGGCCGCCGCTGTGGTCGGTTTCCACGTGATTGGCGATGATATAATCTATCTTCTCGACAGGAATAACCTGCCTTATATTCGCTATCAATTCCTCAGAGAAAGGGCCGAATACGGTATCCACCAAAGCTGTCTTGTCATCCAATATAAGGTAGGCATTATAAGTCGTCCCCCGGTTCGTACTGTAAGTGTGGCCGTGAAAGCTGCGCACATTCCAATCTATAACCCCGACCGAATAAATGTCCGGTAATATCTTCAATACGGGCATCGCTTCCTCCTTAGCACTTTAATAACCTATGAATTTTTCCGTAATGATATTTTCCCTGGCCAGAAACAGCTCATCAATAAGGGTCTTCTGCATGGCGTCGATCATTCCGGGCGGTCCGCAGAGATAAAATTTTCTTTGAGAGTAATCGGGGATTTGTTCCTTGATCACTCCGGCATTTATAAGCCCGGGGATGCATTCGAATCCGACGGCAGGTTCGCAGAGGACATGGGTAACTTTTAGACCCGGGTACTCTTTCTGCATTATTTCGAAATCGTCCTTAAAAACGATGTCATTGATCGAACGGTTGCCATAAAGCAGCACTATTCGCTTATCTAACCGCTTATCCACAACGTATTTGCAAATGCTCCTTATCGGGGTTATCCCTATCCCTCCGGAAAGGAAGGCGATATTTGATGCCTCCTCGTCCCTTAAGATAAAATTACCCATGGGATATTTAACTATAAGGGAATCACCTGTCTTAAAATTGTTCAGCGCGCTGGAAAAATCGCTCTGCGTGATCTTCTTGGTGAATTCAATGTAGCCTTTTTCTGTGGGTGAACTGGATATGGATAAATACCTCTTGCAATCCCTTTCATCCCTCAGCGACGCGCAAAGAAACTGCCCGGCCTTGTAGTCTATTTCTTCCCCGGTATCCAGGCGGAAGCTCTTTACGTTGGATGTCCGGGGGATGATCTCGATGATCTTCGCTTCCAGTTCTTTCGGCATTATTTTAATTTTTTGATTATCTCCCTGCAAAATGCGGGCAGGTCATAGGGGTTGCGCGAGGTAACCAGGTTCCCGTCAACCACGACTTCTTCATCAAAATACTGGGCCCCCGCGTTTTTCAGGTCGTCCATTATCGCCGAAAAGCCGGTTACCCTTTTTCCTTTCAGGATCCCCGCGGAAACCAGCACCCATCCCCCGTGGCAAATCGCCGCCACGAGCCTGGAGCCTTCAAAGATCTTCTTCACGAATTCATTGACCTCTTTATGCCTCCTTAAAATATCCGGCGCGTAACCTCCGGGGATGATGACCGCGTCAAATTCTTTTGGATCGGCCTTCTTTATCGGGATTTCTTCTTCGGCAGGGTAACCCTCTTTGCTCTTATATTCCTTCCTACCCGTACCTACAAGCACTGTCTGGAACCCTTCCTCCTTTAACCTTAAATACGGATACCATACTTCCAGCACCTGGTAATGATCTTCGACCAACACCGCTATTTTTTTCATAAATTTACCTCGTCTATGATCTTTGCCATGATAAAATCGTTTTCAGTCAGGCCGCCGGCCGCGTGCGTAGTCAGGCTGACCCTGAGCTTATTATAGATCAGGTTGAAATTCGGATGATGCCCCTGCTCTTGCGCGATAACGCAAAGCAGGTCCAGGAAATACTTGGCCTCCGCAAAATCCGCGAATTTAAATTCCTTGACCAGTTTTTTGCCTTCAAGCAGTTCCCAACCGGTTACTTTTGAGCGAAAATCTTCCAGTTCTTTTCCGGAAAGAGGTTCAGTAAAACCAGCGCAGGCTTTGCAACGCGGCGCTTCTTGGACCTTTTCATCTTTCTGGATTTTTTCCACTTCGGATAAGCGCTTTAAGGCGTCATCATAATCAGGGGCGCGGGTCATTTCATTGACGACCTGAATGTACCGGATCACGTCATTTTTATCCAGAATAATGACGCTCCTTCCCAGAAGGTTCGCCTCTTTTATCAGAAGGCCGTAATTTATCCCGAAGGAAGATGTCTTGTAATCAGAAAACGCCTTGATGTCCTCTATTTCGTTCATCGCGCAGAACCTTTTTGAGGCAAAGGGAAGGTCTTTGCTGATCCCTATGGCCAGCACGTCTTCAAAAGCCCCCCGGATCTGCTTGTTAAATTCCTTCAGCTGCCCGTCACAGACCGGGGTATCCAGCGAAAGGTAAGTAGTTATAAGCTTGGTTTTTCCCTTAAAATCTGAAAGGGTTACTTCTTTTGAATCACCGTCCACGACCTTAAAATCCGGACCAGGCATGCCTTCTTTTATTCTCCTGCCGACAAGGGTCATGGACGTACCCTTAAAAGCCACTTTTATCGCCATATGGATCTCCGGCTCCGGCTACACTTTTTCGAACTGGCTTTTATCAACTCCGCATTCGGGGCATGTCCAGCTGTCAGGCAAACTTTCAAAGGAAGTTCCGGCAGCGATCCCCTGCGTGGGATCCCCCGCCGCGGGGTCGTAAATGTATCCGCAAACTTTGCATCTGTATTTATCCATGCTCAAACCTCCTTTTTTGGGATATAAACCTCGATCTTCCCCCTTAACAGGCTCCGGAACTTTTCCGCGTCGTCCGGAGAACCGACGATGCTGCCGTAATGCATGGGGACGGCTAGCTTCGGCCTGATGGTCAAAGCAGCCTCAGCCGCTTCTTCAGCCGTCATCACGTATGTCCCGCTTACAGGTAAAAGCGCGATATCGCACTTGCAATCCTCCATTTCCGGGATAAAGTCAGTATCTCCGGCGTGATAAATTTTTATTCCGTCTATGGAAATAATGAATCCGAGTTTTGCCGAACTGCAGGTATGAAAATGCTTATTAGTATTGTAGCTTGCAACGGCGTGGATTTTTACCCCATCCAGGTCAAGATTCTGCCCCGGGCAAACTGTTTTTATCTCTTTGCATGTTGTTTTCTCCGCCAGCAATTGCCTGCTTGAGGCGCCATCGGTGACTATAACGCAGGCCTTGGAACTGATTTTCTTTATGTCGCCCAAAGAAAGATGGTCGGAGTGCTCATGAGTCACCAGTATGATATCCGCCTTGGGTGGTTTTTTAGGCAATCGATAGGGATCAAAGTAAATCCTCTTCGATCCGTCAAACCTGAAAGCGGCGTGACCCAGCCACCGTAAATTGTCCGTTAACATAATTTCCTTAATTGTAAGGGGATTTTTTCTTCTCAAGCGCTGCCTTCAAGATGAAACTTTCAACTCTTTCTTTTAATTCATCCGGAAGATCGTGGCACTGCACGGCTCCGGTTATATCTATCGCCTTGCGGTAGCTATTTAAAAAAGAGTTGCAGCTTACGCAGGACTTTATATGTCTTCCGAAGGCATCGCTGCGTTTCGGATTTAAATTCCCGCGCGCGTAATTATAAACAAAGCCTGTCCATATACCGCACCTTCTGGGCATCGCCGGCCCTTTTTCCTCTTCCCGGTCCCTCAAATAGCCCGCTATGCTGGATTTTAATAAAAGGCGCGCCCGGTGGAGCCTTGTTTTCAGCGAATTTATCTTAAGCCCCAATATGACGGCGCTTTCCTTGAGGGCGATCCCTTCGACGTTGCACAAAAGCAGGGCCATCCTGTACCGGATAGGCATGCGCTTTATGGCATTTTGTATCCTTTCTTTCAGTTCTTCATCCAGCAAATATTCATCGGGCAGTTTCGCCCAGTTCACAAAAAGGCCGGAAGTGCCTTTTTCGCTTGAGAGCTTAAGGCTTCCCGAGAGTTTAAATTGGCTTTTTCTTTTGCGTAAATTCATTAATGCTTCGTTATACGCGATCTTGTAGATCCAGGTTGAAAGCTGCGACTTTCTCCGGAAATACTTTAAATTTTTTAATATTTTGAAAAATGTATTTTGCATGACGTCTTCGGCGTCTTTTTCGTTCCTGGTTATACTTAACGCGAGCCGGTATACCTTATTATTATAAGCGTTAAATATCTCTCCTATATCAAATGGGCTGGTCATTCTATAGGAAGAACCTTTAAATAGAACTGCTTAAGAATTCCTTTATTTTATTTTCCCTGTCTACCGGGCCCTGCGCACTGTCTTCCTGGCCGGCAACGTTTTCTTTTTTAAATAATTCCCCCAGGCAGATAGGAGCGTCCTTATTGTAATCCCATTCCCGGATCTTAGCCAGCGCCTGGTTTATATCCGCGGGATTATGGTCTTTTAACTCGTAAACGCGCTTATCATAATAATCGTACATATTATAATATGTCACGCATACCTGCAGCACATCCACCAGTGAAAACCCTTTATGCGCGATCGCTTCCCTAAAGATCCTTTTAAGCAATTCTATCCCATGCGAAGTCCCCCGGGCAAGGTAAGTAGCGCCGCTGGCCAGCATCAATTCCAACGGGTTGATCGGCGCTTCCTTTGTACCCCGCGGCGTGGAACGGCCTTTAAACCCAAAAGGCGAAGTGGGAGTATATTGGCCGGTCGTCAGGCCGTAAACCCGGTTATTGTGTATGATCATCGTAATGTCGATATTTCTCTTTGCCGCGAATATCAGGTGTTCAATACCCTCCCCGTAAGCGTCGCCGTCTCCCGCGAAGACAATGACTTTTACATCGGGCGAAGATATCTTTATGGCTTCTGCCGGAGGGATATCCCTTCCGTGAATGGAATAGAAGCTGTTTGTATTTATATAATCGACGATCTTCCCGTGGCAGCCTATACCCGAAACCAGCACGGCCTTCTCAAGAGGAAGGCCCTCCTGGGTTAATTCCGCGATGACCGTTTTGACGGCGTTTAAGATGGCGAAATTGCCGCAGCCGGGGCACCAGGTGTTTAGGGCGTAGGTACCTAAGTTTTTCTGGTCCATTTTTTAAGCTCCTCTTCCAGCCCATCCACAGAGAACGGCCTGCCGTCGTATTTCAATATCTGTTCATCCACATCGAACCCGAACGCCTTTACTAACCTTGCCAGCTGGCCCGTGGCGTTGTCTTCAACGCTGATCAATGTTTTCACGCCTTTTAGCTCGTCCCTGAACCGGTCAGCGGGAAAAGGCCATAAGACTACCGGCTGTATAACTTTCAGGTCCGTATTCTTCGCCGCTTCGACGCATACGCCCTTATTCGAACCCCAGCATAGGATCGCCGTAGAGGAATCCTTATTTCCGTAGACGTTTATTGTCTTATAACCTTCAAGCTCCCCGGATAAATATTTCTCTTTCCGCAGGCGCTTTTCTGTCATCGTCTTTGCCGTGGCGGGTTCTTCCGTCGTTATTCCCGATTCGTCATGCTCATAGCTGTTTACCTTGATCGGCGCGCCCTGCTCAGGAGGAAAAGCCAGCGGCGATACCCCGCTTTCCGTATTTAAATACCTTTTGTAAGGGGACGTCTTATCCCATAAAAGAGGGTTTTCCTCCTTTATGGGCTCTACGGAATTAATGTCGAAATTGAATATACCTTCCGCCAGGTTTTTATCGGATAGGATAAAAGAGGGTATCTGGTATTTCCAGGCGATATTCATCGCCGCGGCCGACCAATAATAGGCTTCTTCGGCGTCTCCGGGAGCCGCTACAAAACGGGGAAATTCGCCCTGCCCTGCGTTCAAAACAAAATGCAGCTCCGTCTGGCTGGAATATGTGGGCAGCCCCGTCGAAGGCCCCGGCCTCTGGCCCATTACGATGACCACGGGCAATTCCGCCATGCCGGCGAAGCTCAGGCCTTCCGTCATCAGGCAGAATCCGCCTCCGGAAGTGCCTACCGCGGTTTTCTTGCCCATGTAAGCGAAACCCAACGCCATCAAGATCACCGCGATCTCGCTTTCGGGGTGGATGACCTTTATCCCGAATTCGGTAGCTTTTTCAGCCAAAAAATGCAGTATAGGCGAAGAAGGCGTCATCGGATAGGCGACATAGAAATTCAATCCCCCTTTGACCAGGCCCAGGCCTATCGCTTCGTTGCCGGAAACCACCGGCAATCTTTCCCGGACCAAAGGCTCGACGCGGGTTAATTCCCTGGATTCACCGAACCCTCTTGAGGCGACTTTTAAATTCAGCTCCAATTCCCTGGGAATTTCTTTTCTCAGCACATCCTCCATGGTTTTCGCGTCTATCCCCACGGCTTTACATAAGGCGCCGATAATACAGGTATTGCGCATTATTTCAGGAGCGTTCTCTTCTTTAAGTATTTTTCCTATGGCGACACCGACGCCGCATGCCTGTCCGGGGACTTTAACCAGTTCAGGGTCATAGAGGAAAAAACACCCGTCTTTCAATTTATCCCTGTGCAGGTCCAGGGTATCCTGATTCAGCGCGAGCAAAAAGTCGATCTTGCTGCGATGTGCCGCTATCCTATCGCTGGAGACGCGGATGACGGAAAAGGTATGGCCCCCGCGTATGAGCGATGGATAGTCGCGGTAGATGTATATCCTGTAACCGAGTTGGTTGAATAACCGGCCGATGATCACGCTGGCCCTGTCTATCCCGAACCCGGCTTTCCCTCCGATAATAATTGAAAAATCAACCATTTTAGCGGCCTGTTTTCTTATACAACCCCATTAATTCCGACCTATCTAGTATATGCCCCTTCATGGCATCTTCCAAATCATTTTTTGTGGCGCCCGGCTTAAGATTCAGGCTTGAGTCCAAGGCGTAAATCTTGAAGAAATAGCGGTGCGTGCCCGAAGGAGGGCAGGGGCCGCCGTAATTTTGCCGGCCAAAACTATTACGGCCCTGTTCCCCGGGAACGCTGTTCTCTTCTATGCGCGAAGTGATGGGAATGTTATACGCAACCCAATGCACCCATGTTCCCATTGGCGCGTCAGGATCGTCCACGATCAAAGCCAGGCTCTTGGCGTTCCCGGGAATATGCTCGATAGAGAGCGGCGGATTGATATCCTGGCCTTCGCATGTGTATTTCTCGGGGATAATACCGTTGATCGGGAACGCGCTGCTGATTATTCTCATGGGTACCTCCTGACCATTTACCGGAAAAGTTAAAAGGAATAAAAATAAGGTAAAGAACGCGTTAATTAATATTTTACGCATTGTAACCTCCTCACGCGCAAACCTCTTTCGCGCAGCCGCCGGAATACTCCGAGGCCGCCGTAACCATTCTCGGCCCGGTTTCCGCCCTGCCTGAAAATGAAAGAACCTGCTCTTTTTTTGTGCCGTACCGGTAAACGGTGATCCCTTTGC
>Ga0265297_10011472_pt1 | contig 10848 bp, 9 predicted proteins | sample Munlanlwell13791_FD_192502 | JGI IMG/M metagenome (GOLD analysis project Ga0265297, IMG submission 192502) | Leachate microbial communities from a municipal landfill in Southern Ontario, Canada - Leachate well 137-91 | ecosystem: Engineered > Solid waste > Landfill > Unclassified | place...
CTCTCTGACCCTCTATCGAATCAGGATGAGGGACTTACGACTGGGGGCGTTCTACCGGAATCATCAGATGTCTCCGTTTTTGAAAAGAGATGCCTTCAATAGTAATAAACGCGATTATAGGAGATAACAACTCCTATGACTACTTCCAGTGATACTTATGGGGTTATAGGACTTGATGTTCCTGTAACCGGCAGCATACAGACGGGTTTGGGCGACGCTCCCCTGACGAAAGGCCTCCAGTTATCTGTGCCAATAGCAGGGGGGCGTCAGGGTTTAGCCGTTGAAAGCCTCTCAGATGCCTCCGATGCGGCGGTCTCTGGTGACAGCTTCAACTATGCCTTCAACAGCACCACCTCCATTGACAGTAATGACATTTATGATAACTCCCTCAACCTTAACAGTACCTACAACACCATTAAGAATGACTTCAGCCAGATATTTGATTACTACCTTACTACTCAAGAAGGCAGTACATTTCTCAATGATTTCATAACTAATAACTTTGAGACCATAATAAACAATTACATAACCAATGGGGGTGAGGTAGGCAGCCTCGGAGATTTAACCGACGTTGACCTGACCGACATAGCCAATGGTAAAATTCTCAAGTACAACAGCACCACCTCAAAATGGGAGTGTGAAGACGACACCGGGAGTAGTGCTGTAGATAGCTTGGGGGACCTATCCGACGTTGACCTGACCGACATAGCCAACGGAAAGGTTATTAAGTATAATTCAACAACTGGTAAATGGGAATGTGAAGATGATAGCGTTGGACCTACCTATACCGCCGGAAATGGAATAGCCATTAGTGAGGCAGGTGTGATTTCTGTTGTCCCATCTGACTTCTTGGACGCGTGTGCTTAATGGCAAATCGAACAATTACAGGCTGTTATAGTGCTGGAAGTATAGTGTTCGAGGGCGAAGCCTGCGACAGCGGTGATTATACTGGTTGCTACGTTACAAGCGGTGAACACACCGGTATGATAGCCATAGTTGTTTCAGAGACAAATTGTGATGATACTTACTATGCCTGCTTTGATTCTACAACCGGAAGATTCAGTGTTGATATACCTGATAATTGTTGTTTGGGTGAGCCTTGTAATTTTACTAATTGTGGTTCTGACGCTACTCCCCAATTGATAGGAATAACATTATCTGGATTTACCGTTTGCGTGGGTCCGTGCTTGAGTTTCGGTTCATATTCCTCACTAAGGACAGTAATAGATGGAGTAAATGGGGATTATATATTACAACAGATAGATGAATATCCGTGCTGGTGGGCGACAGATGAAGATACAACTCCTATTTGGAAAACAGAAAATTTTTATGGGTCTGAATGTGGTGGAGACCCATATTCAGCAAGTTACTTCTACCTAAATCCCAAAATTATTAGAACGTCAAATACGCAGGTTCAATTAAGAATGGGGCCGGCATCTGTGTATTACTATGGGACTGTCGAAGAAGGACATTGTACTGATGCATTGATTACCGGAATAACAACTACTAATGACAATCAAAATTATACCTGCCCCTGGAGTGAAGAGTCTCCTTGGGCACTGGGAGTGGTTGTAGCTGGTGGAGAGGGTCAGTGTGATGTTTATGACCTGTAATAAACTAACAAAACCTGAAATGACAGCAGAGCAGATTGCCGAATGCCAGCAATGCAGACACGCTTCAGGCAAGAAGGTGTGGTGTTGCCTGTTCGGAATTCCGATTGAGGAAAAGAGTTTGATAATTCAACCGAACCGTTCAGTAATACCGGCAAGAAACGGTCCTCTGAGGTATCCATCACTACTGAAACAGGCTGGGAACTTTGGTAAGGCGGCCTACCACCACATCAGGACGGGACGACACCACCGGACTGAGGCTGAACAGGAAGCCTGTAAATTGGCTTGCCTACCGTGTGAACATTATGATAAACTGGCTGACAGATGCCGGAAGTGTGGCTGCCATTTAGGAGTCAAGATAAGCTGGGCATCTGCTGATTGTCCTCTGAACCGGTGGCCGAAACCAATCGAGCCTCCAAAGGTTACCTCAGAGGACCGTAATACGGTTACTGATGAAAGGGTTCAGTGATGGCTGAGACTGGTTATGTGTACTATCCGATAGTTGGGCCATACCTTGATAAGAGCAAGCCCCCAGTGGCTCTACAGGCCGGTAGTTTCGCTGATATGATAGGGGTCGATGGCCGCTTTACGGGTTGTGCACGGAAGTTCTATGGGATGAAGCTGGTTAAGGACTTTGATTTTTACCCAACTTGCCCATACACTACGGTTTATAGATGTCTCAGTGCAATGGTGCGGAAGGGTGAAACAGCCTACTACTTGAGGGGGTTTGTGTTTGTGGTGGCCTCTTCTATCAGCACTTGTGAAGTTCGATTTGAATACTATGACTCTGAGTTGGAGACTTGGGGTAGTTATACTGTTTGGACAGCGGCGGAGGGGATTTCCAGCACGACTGCTGTGGATGTAACCTCCTATGATAAGTACCTTTATGTGGCTGTGGCAGGGAAGAATACACAGGTCATATCTTGGAATGGGACGGCGGTGGTGGGGGTAGATGCCGGGCCGGGTGAGTTCTATCAGGAACTGCCTGCTCCGACGTACAGTTCTGTGGCAAATACAGGGGGTTATCTTACAAGCAATAATAGCTATGCGGTGGCATACCGATTTTATCACTCGACGAGGGGGTTGTATAGTGCCTTGTCAACGGTGGTTAATATAGACCTTCCGGTCGTACAGGAGGGAGACCCACTGGCGACGGTGGATTATACGACGCAGTTGGCAACGATGGCCTTTCCAAATGGAGGGGCTGAGACTTGGTTTGACCATACCAGTGCGGGGGCTGGATTTGGTGAACTGTTTGATTCTGTTCAGATATTTAGGTCGATAGCTCTTAGTGGGGTGGGTGCTGCTAATATGTATTTGGATAGTACGATTGATATGCCTATTGAGGGGGCGTGGGATGCCACTACCTTTACGGTGGGGGTGCTTACGGATGAGGTGTTGGCTACACAGACGAGGTATGACCCATTTATGGATATTATGGTTCAGAACCCTCAGGGTGGGGCTATATTGTACTATAATGGGTCGCTGTTTGAGGGGGATAGTCCTGCGGTTTATGGTGGGATTAGGACAAAGTTCAGTAATCCATATCACGAGTCATTGGAGTATTTCACTTCGGAGGGGATGTATAAGGGCAATCCGATTGATGGGCCGCTGCTGCGATTCCTTCCGGCGGGAGATGGGATGTTCATTGTTAATAGTGGGTCATTGGTTTTGGTAAAGAAACAAGGCGGGGTGGTGAGGTTCTATCGGATGCACATAGGGCGGGGAGCTGTGTCGGCAACGGCAGCTCATAGTGCTGGAAATAATATCCTGATACTTACACCGATGGGATTTGGGTCAGTAGATGGGCAATCTGGAACTCTTAATATAATTGGGACGCTCTCACGGCTGGTGGATATTGACTGGAAAAGCTCGATGGGTGGGGTGTCTTCTGCTTATGATAGTAGGATGGGAGTGAGTATGTTTCTCAATCCGACTACTGATGAGATAGCTTGTGTTTGGCATACTTCACAGGTCTGTACGATGCTGATTGGAGCTAATTTTGTGGATTGTACTCAGGGATTGGACCCAGTTGGTGGGGAGTACCAGAGAGCTTTCTTCTGTGATAGTAGGGGTAGGGTGGTTATGCCTGATGTGGAAGAGACCGGGGCAGGGAATATGCACGATTTGGCTGCTGGCAATTTGCCTATCTCGGTGTATGCACGAGTTCCAAAATATTATGCCAAAGGGACTTTGGTGGGGACGTGGACTACTGTGGTGCCGTCGGCTACTACCGATGTGGCTGGTGGGGATTATGTGTTGAGTCCGGTGGTGTTTAGGGTTAGGGCGTGGCCGATACCCGAAGTTACCGATTCTGAGAATAAAAGGACTGGGGTTTTGGGGAGATTTCAAAGGAAGATAGTTACCAGTGTTACATTGGAAGTTAAGAGTACAAGTGGATTTACTGGGAATAATATGGACTTTTGGAGGGTTGGGGTTTGCAGGAATAATGATACCTTGCCGTCGGGGTGTGTTTATAGTGGGGCTACTACGGAGAATCCGGCTGATTTTGTGCAGCGGGTTAATGTAGATGGGCTGAATTTGGAGCCTTTTGTTGAACAGGCTGCCAATGGAGTAAAATTTGAATTGACGGCACTGGAATTGGGTGTTAGTATAGGGACAAGCAGAAAAATAACCCTTTAAGGGAGTTATAGTTATGGCCACAACAACATCTTCAAGTATTTTTGGAAATACCTCAAGTGATGGGGTAGCTCCCAAAACTGCTACTATAAAGAATCCACTTGGTTCTTCCTCGTCCTCTTCGAGTTCTACCGGAGGGGCTACGGTTCCTCCTTCTACGTTGAACACTTCAGTAGGTAGCAATTTTCCAGTGCCTAACCCTCAAGAGATGTTTAATTCTAAGGATAAGACCGGGCTTACCGGGGGGACGGTACAGACGACGGGTAGTACGGATGATTATGCTGATTCAGGATTACCTCAATCGGTCATTGATATGCTGGGGAAATTAACTGGCAATCAGAGGGTGCTGGCTGATGCGTTGATGGCTGACTATATGAAGCAGCAGAAGGCTGAAACTAAGCTCAATTCTGAACGGGATGATGTTAGGAAAGGCCTGATGGATTTGTTCAACCAGCAGTCTGGGGCTACACAGTCTGGGGCTGTTGGTGATTATAATAAGGCTATGGAGAAGGTACAGACTTCGATGGATACAGGGGAGGCTGCAACTAAGAAGGCTCTTGCTGACCATCTTACTCGAACTGATAATATTTCTAATAAGCTGGCTGCTGACGCGGCAAAGGATTGGGCAACGGTTAAGGGGGATGCTAAGGACCGCTCCGCTGATGCGATGAATGTAGCTGCACAGTCTATCAATGCTAACTTTGATGCAAAGATACGAGATGCTACTGCACGGGCTAAAGAGGGCAATCCAGAGGCTCAGGCTGAATTGGCTCAGTTGAAGGCATCTAAGTCGGGAGCTTTGGGTGCTCAGCTGAGTGAGATTAAGGTGGCTGTTGGGGAGCAGTTGAATAACCTCAATATGACAATGGCCTCGTTGACCAATGCTGCAAGAACTTCGGGGGCTACGTTCCAGTCCTATGCAAGCCAGCTCAATACTCAGCTCACTACCGAGTATTTGGGAAAGGTGCTGCCGGAATTGCAGGCTACTTGGGCCTATAATAAGTTACAGGCTGAGTTGGGGATTGAACAGATGAGGCTCAATGGGGCTACATCTCTTGCTGATTTATTAGGTAATCAGCAGTATTATAATACCTCGATGGGTGGATTCATTGCTTCACTGGCTGAGTTATTCAGTCAGCAGCAGGCTGAAGCCTCTGGAGGTACTGGTACAACAGGAACTGGTTCTGGAAGTGGAAGTAGTGGTGGAGCTGGTTCTGGTGGTAGTGGTACTTCAGGTACTGATACAAAGACTCCGGCGTGGGGAGACTTGAAGGGTACTGACTGGACCAGTCAGGTGAATTTGAATAACTATCCTATGTGGAAGAATGCTAATTTTGAGGCAGTTAAGACGGCTTATTATGACTGGCTCGTTCAGGGCAAACCCGGCTGGACTGCTCCAACGGGGCCTGTAACGGCTGATATGCCCTTTAATCCATTTATCGGTGCAGGACAGAATAGGCAGAGTTTTGATGTAGATGCTTTCTATAAGTGGTATTCCCAACAGTAGTTTAAAGATGATAGGTGAATTATGGCTTCTGTATTTGGAGAGGCAGTAAAAACTAAAAAATATGGTCCAAACTATGGGTTTGCATCTGCAAGTGGAAGCTCCTCCGGTGGAGGCAGCTATGCAGTAGATGTCGCTCCTGTAGCTAAGAATACTGGACGACCTATTTCAAGTATTGGTCCGGCGGCTGTTAATCCTACAGCTAATGTGAAGAACGATGCTGACTTTTTAAAGGCACTCTGGTCTAAAGGAGGCTATAACCCTGACGATGTGGTGAGGGTTAAGGCGATGGCGGCTAATGGGAACGCATTGGCTAAAGAGTGGTTGAAGTATGATGGCCAGCCTAAGAGTGCTTATCCTACTGCAACTGTGGCTCCAAAATCTACTGCACCTGTTAGGAATCAGTGGGGTGGTATGGCTAATGCACAGCAGTTGATATCTGCTGGGTTTAATCCTACTTCGGTAGCTCGTGGGGCTGTTAGGGATGACCCAACGGTACAGGCTGCTAAGGCTTGGGGACCGATTACTTATGACCAGAATACCGGAACATACAATCAGGCTTATTATGATAATGTCTTGGGACGGGTTCAACAGACTAAATCAGTCAGCTGGCAGGAAGGCTCAACACCGGTACAGACCTTTTTGGGTTCTACCGATGCCGGAGCAGCCAAGCAGGTTGCGGTTAATAACCAACAGAATACTGCCTCTGGGGGTATGAATTGGAGTGATTTTTTTAGTAACTTAATGGGTGGTGGAGAGAATAGTAGTATGGTTAAACCAATGCAGTCCACTACTACTTCAAAGAAGGCTACTGTAAATAAGGCTACAGCCAGCAATAATAAGCAGACGGCGGCGTTGAAGAAGCGGGGACAGGAAAATTATGATAAGACTGTAGCTTTAAGGGGCCAGTCTTCAATGAAAATGACAAGACCATAATAGTTATTGGAGATATGAATAATGGCTGCACAAGGTAGTTTAGTTACTTTTACAGGGGTTGACCCTAATCTGGCTACGGCGATATTTGCCAAGAGTGCTGAACAGTCCGCAGAGAGAACTGCACGGGTACAGGCCGGTAGTAATGAGAGGATTGCTGCGATTGGAGCACAGTCGGCTAAAGAGACTACGCAGATGACCACTCAGGCTGAGGTTGATATTGCTGAGAAAGAAGTGGAAGCGGCCATTAAAAATGTCTTGGCACAGGAAGCCGGAGCTAAAGAACGTACCCTCATTGGGGCACAGAGCAGTGAGAAGATTGCTGAGACTACCAGTCAGGCTCAACTGTTATCAACGTATCTTACCAATTTGAGTAATGAACGTATAACTGGAATGACTACTGAGAGTAATGAGAGGGTTAATACTGAGCAGATACAGGCGACCCTGATGAAGGCTGGAATGGACAATCAAACTGCCTATGCGATTTCACAGGCACAGAACCTGTCGAATAACCAGATAGCTCGATTAAGTGCTATGACACAGGAGAAGGTGGCGGGGATTGAGGCTACGACGGCTCAGACGATAGCTGCCGGACAGTTGTGGTCCGCTGACCAAGACCGGTCTTTAACTCTCAAGGTTGAGAATATGAAGACAGAGGCTAATAGAGAAGTTAATAATCTTATGATGAAAATGCAACAAGATACTAATGCTCAAAATCTGGCTCTGAAGCGAGAAGATATTGCCGCTCTGAAAGAGACTCAGGAATTGGACTTTAGACGAAATACCGTAACCAATACATTTACTCTGATGGCTAAACTGGCTGCTATAGCTGCCAATTCAGCTAATGATAAAGCAGCCCAACAGCAGATTGGTAATCTACTTACCCAAGTAATGAAAGGGACCAATGCTGAAACGGCTGCAACTGCTATGGAAAAGCAAAATACTGTTCAATTTCTTCAGCAGAAATTAGAATCAGATACAGTGCTAAATGATTTGTTAAGTGGAATAGTTTCAGATAACCCAAATGTAGTTGTAAATGCCCCCGGACCACTGTCGGATTATACAAAGTTAAAAGGAGTGAATAACGTAGTGGAACCGGCAAAGAATTGGCAGAGTCAGTTGGATAGTAAAATCAATGCTCTGTTGAGTGAAAAGACCGGAGGCAGATTGACCTCATTTAATCTTCCAACAAACGAAGCTGAATTGGCTAAGATAAATCCTAATGACCTTGCTACTGCTCAAATGTTACTGGTTGGATTGACTCAACATTTAAAAGCTAAACAACAGGGAATGAATCTCAGTGACGTAGAGGCTCAATGGGTTAAAGACCACCAAGATTATGTTACTTATGAAGGAATTCCCGATGATACTTTTATGTGGATACAGGAAAATAATCCAGTGAGTGAATGGGATAGACTTATTCACGGAGATGTTTTTGATATGGGAATAGGGACTCCGGGATATAGGGCAACTGAGACAAAGAAAAAAGCTGAAAAACTGACAACAGCTGCTATTACCAATGAGACGTTGCAGGTGTACCAGAACTTGGCTTTGAAGTTTGCAAGTATAACAAGCAGTGCCAATAAGGTAGCTCAACAGAAAATACAGGCCAGTAGAGATAGATTAGGAGGTGGAGAAGGTAGTATTTTATTGAGGGCTGCTGAAGCCGGAGGTGTTGACCTTGACCTTTTAAAGAATGGTGATACATTAAATTACACCGATTATAATATGAATAGTCTATTAGCTGTTATAAAGGCATTTTTGCAGTCAGATATGGACAACAATCAAGATGACCCCCTAACTAATTCAATATATCAGAGCTTAAAGAGGTCTAAATAAAGAAAGGGTTGACTATGGGTTGGGTAATACCATTAGTAGGAACTTGGATAGCAGCAGGTTTTGTAAAAGACGTAGCTAAACTTATACGTGAGGGAAAGACTCAGGAGGCTATTCTTGCCCAAGCTAAATATGACAAGAGTACGACTGCTGAGGCTGAAAAGAAAATGGTGAATTTTTTGATGTCCGAACGAGCCAGAGACCGGCAGTATCGGGAAGAAATTCAACCCCAACGGGAACGGGAAAATATGGTTTTGGGTTATGCTCTGCAACAGATGGGTCGGACTTCACAGGTGCCGGGGCAGGTAGCTGAGGCAGTTGACCAGTTTGCCCAAAATCAGTTTGTACGGACGGAGCCACCCCCTTCATTACCCCAAATGAGTGTAGCTAATCTATTGAGATTTTAATTAAGAAGGTATGATAATATGGCAAAGCTAAGTGTTTCAGCTCAGATTAAAGAAATACTGGATATGTATTTGAATGGCCTGCTGAATACTAAGGAGGATATTGCAGAGGCCTCTAAGTCTGCTGAGGCCGGGCTTAAACAGTTGAGGGTTAAGAACGCCTCCGACCTGATTATTCAAAAACTAAAACTCAACGCTGAAACTCTCAGTCAGGCACGCCCTGAACTGAATCCGATACTGTCTAAACTTACCTATGTAAAGGGACTGCCTAAGGAGGATTCAATCCTCGATGCTGCCGCAGTACTCAGGGATAAGGCCGGTAAGGGCAGGAACCTGAAGGAGGCCGTACAGAAGACTACTCGGAGGAAGGCCGTTAAGACTCCCACTGCACAGGCTCTTGCTGATGCCCCCGTTGCCTCGACCGGATTGGCTCGAATAGCTCCGGCTGCTGCCCCCACGCAAGCTGGAGTGGAACAGGTACAGGCCAAGAGGGTATTGACTACTCCAATGATGGACAGACTTAAACTGGCACAGGGAGGACAGGCTGGAGCTGTGGCTATGCCGGAAACAGCCGGATATGCCCAGACACCTAATCAGTGGTCGGTGACCGGCGGACAGGCTCCACGGACCGGTGCTGCAAGCCCCATTGTCCCTGATGGGTCGGGAAAAACAGTGACTGATATTATCAATAAGAAGTTCTCGCCAGAAGAGGAACTCAAGTATGTGGAGGAAGCGGAAGCTAAAGTTGCTGCTGTAAAGACTTCAAAGGAGGCTGCGGAAGCTGCCAAGAACGCTACAGTTAGAACTCCAACTGGAGATGTTACCTTTGTTGATGGGAAGCCTGTAAAGGGCGTTAATAAACTAAAACAGGCTGCACGAAACAGAGCTAAACAAATAGGTCGTAGTAAGACCAAAATGAGATTGGCTAATGCTAAGGGGAACCAGTGGCTGGAGAGGCTGGTTGGCAAGAGGATGGCTCCGGTTGCTAAGGTTGCTGGAGGGGTTGCGATGGTAGCTCCAATGGTGGCTGATACTGCAATGGATATTATGAGTGAGAACAGGGATGCACGATTCCAGCAACAGATGATGGAAGTGCAGAATAGCGGTACTGCTGAGAGTAAATATAACGAGATGTTGATGGCCCTGCTGATGGGGCAGAATCCACAGGCTCCCGGAGATGGGCTGGACCCCACTGTGATTGCACAAGCGATGGGTGGAAACCCCCAGTCTCAACTGGCACAGGGAGAGTACCTCCTCCAATAATCTATGGCACAGAACCCTAACAACCCGACTGGTCTCCCTACCTCAGAGGACCGTTTTCCAATTACTGCATATGACAAACCGCAGTATGCATTGGCTAATTTGGCACGGGGACGCGGCGGAGCAGCAGTACGTTCCCTGTTTAAGCCTCAAACTCTCAGTCCTGAAGAATTACAGAAGTTTAGTGACCTGTTGTTGAAGGGGACGAAGGGTGAAGAAAACAAATTTCTCAAGACTGTTATAAATATAGCTACTAACCCTATTACTATTATGGGGGTGTTACTGTCTGTGGCCTATCCGATGGCCGGACCAAGAACTATTGAGATGGTTGCGGCGGCAGCGAAGAAGACAATGAGTCAGCCGGGAGTGTTGACGTGGTGGTTGCAGGATGCGATGGCACGATTCAGAAATCTTCCACAACTACTAACTGATTTACCAAAACTGTATCACGCCACTAAGAAGTTTGAACAGACGGTAGGAGAGCCTATCTTTAGGGCAAAAGCTAAATATGAAGCTGCTTATGGTCGGTTGAGTCGATTTGATTCAGCGGTGATGGGTGCATATCTGGACGGTTGGCATATGCCTAATAACCCTATACAGCAGGGCTGGGCGTATGTAGGAAAGCCCAGTGAGGTGATGAAAGGTCAGTATATCCTTGATA
>Ga0265297_10011473_pt1 | contig 10847 bp, 10 predicted proteins | sample Munlanlwell13791_FD_192502 | JGI IMG/M metagenome (GOLD analysis project Ga0265297, IMG submission 192502) | Leachate microbial communities from a municipal landfill in Southern Ontario, Canada - Leachate well 137-91 | ecosystem: Engineered > Solid waste > Landfill > Unclassified | place...
AAACGATATAATTTGCCGAAAGGCAGATATGGAGAGGAGGTTGGTGAGGATTATCTTTGTAAAAAGGGCTACGGCTTGCTTGCTAGGAATTATAGGACGAGGTATGGCGAGATAGATTTAATTTTTTTGGATGGGGATGAAATAATTTTTGTAGAAGTAAAGGCAAAGGTGGGGGATGACTTTGGTACTCCGGAGGAGATGGTGGACAAAAGAAAAATAAATCAAATTCAAAGAATAGCCGATAGTTTTCTTGTTGCGAGAGCTGATTTGGCGCGAAAGTATGAAAAATACCGCATTGATGTCGTTGCCATAGTATTTAATGAGATGGGAGGGGTTGACAGGATTGACCATTATGAAAACGTGGGGTTTTAGATTTTGTGTATAAATACATGAATTATCAAGATTTTGAGATTAAAAGCGTAAAAATTGGAGATAAAATTTATCCTAAGAGATTGTCTGAAATAAAAAATTCTCCAAAAAGGATTTTTTATAGAGGTAATATTGATATATTAACATCTAAAATCCTTGGTGTTGTCGGCAGCAGGAGAATGACACGATATGGAAGGAATGTTGTTAAGAGATTTATTCCAACTCTCGTTTCGGAGGGAGTTGTGACTGTAAGTGGGTTTATGTACGGCGTTGATACGGAAGTTGCTAGTGAAACGCTTGAGGTCGGCGGCAAAACCGTGGCGGTTTTTGGCTGTGGGCTTGATGTAGTTTATCCGCCTGAGAATAAAAAGCTTTATGCTCAAATACTTGAAAACGATGGGCTTGTTTTGAGCGAATATGAGAAAAATGCAAAGCCTCATTTGTGGAAGTTCCCTCAAAGAAATAGAATTGTAGCAGGAGTAACTTCTGTGGGCGTTTTGATTATTGAGGCTGGAATTAAGAGCGGTTCTTTGATTACTGCGAGGCTTGCCCGCTCTATGGGTAGAAAGATATGGGCAGTGCCCGGACCTATTGATTCGTTGACTTCGCAGGGGACTAATTATTTTATTAAGAAAGGTTTTGCTAAGATGGCGACAGAGCCTTATGATATTTTATCAATGAAAAGGACGGCAAAGAGGGAGTATGAAAAATCTAATTTAGATTTTTTTGAAAAGAAGATTTTAAATCTTTTGGCGCGCGAGCCTTTGGGGGCGGATGAAATTTCTCAAGCTTTATCTGAGGATATTTCAAGGGTGTCTTCGGCTTTGACAGTAATGACAATAAAGGGAATTATAGGAGAAAGCGGGGGTAAATTCTTTCTAGTGGAAAAATCTTTGCAATACTAGATTCCATTTAGTTCTTTTACTCTTAACTTTAGGTAATTAATAAAACTTTCACGCAGATCATCGCGGTAGAGCGCAATTTCAACAGTGGCTTTAAGATAATTAAGCGGATCACCCATGGTTAGCCAGCGACCCTTGGTCACGCTGGCTCGGACATATCCACCATCCTTAATGATCCCCTCAACACCCTTTTGAAAAAGAAATTCTCCAGTTCTCGCATCTTTTCTGGGGTCAAGATATTTGAATATTTTAGGTGTAACCAAGTAAGGAGCGGTTGAAAGCAGATCGCTTTTTACTTTTTCAACCGGCGGTTTTTCCGGTAAAGCCTCCACTTGATCGAGCGTCCCTTTTTTTATTTTGACTTCAGCACCTGTTTTTGAAATTTCTTCTTTAGTGGTTCTGATACAATTTAAAATTATGTCGCAGGGGTCTTTTTTGTAGCTTTTTACTAGCTCGACAACTCCGACCTGTTTACCAAGGATAATGTCGTCACCCCAAGAATAGATAAATGGTTCATCCTGGATAAGATTTCTGACCGAATAAAGCGGCGCGGCATTGCCATAAGGCAAATCAGGATTTTGGCGGACAAAAATAAAGTTTGCTCCCTTATAAACTCCCCTGATCTCCTTTGTCAGCTCTTGTTTTCCTTTATCTATTAAATATTTCTCAAGTGCAGGTTCGGAGTCAAAATAGTCTTCAACGGCGTGGTTACCAAATCTTGTGACAATAATTATATCTTTAATTCCTGCTTCAATACACTGATCAACAACATAGCTTATTGTCGGTTTATTAATAATTGGTAGAAGCTCTTTGGGTATATTTTTTGTAGCTGGTAAAAACCTGGTCCCGTATCCGGCGGCAGTTATAACAGCCTTTGTAATTTTTTTATGTTTTTTCACTTTTGCCATAGAAGTGAAGATTATTATAACACGGCATTGGGCTTAATTGTTTTTGAGATCCGGGCGGGAATCGAACCCGCGCATCGCGGTTTTGCAGACCGCAGCGTTTCCACTTCGCCACCGGATCGAATGAGTATATTTTAATCTATTTTCTTTTAAACATAAAGAAATTTATTGACACTCTTTTTTATTTGATTTATAAAGAGTGACTTTAATTTTCTGCCTAAAAAGTAGGGGGTGAGAATATGACAGGAGAATTTGATTCAGGAAATAAATCGCATGTTATTGAGCTACCTGAAGATTCTATATTAGCTCAGAGATTGGGGACAAAGCTTAAAGAATATAGACAGAGACTTGAAGAAAGAGACATTCATATAGCCCCTGAACTACATGATGCATGGTGGAAGGAAAGGGTTTTAGAAACTTTATTGGATGAAGGACGGGTGGACACTTTTGTTTTGTCCCGAAAAATAGTTGAACAATTAGGACAAGAAAGATTTGATGAATCTCAAAATGTGTTGTTTAACCGGGCTTGCGGGGTTATAGAAGCTTATGTTTTAGGAGGAGGAAATATACAAGGTGGGACTGGATTACCTGATTGATTTTTGTAAAATTCCCCCCCCAAGCCAAGCTCGGGGGGGGGCGTAAAAGATAATTTAGATTATTCTGACTTTTTTTCTTTTACTGTGATTTTTTTTGGCCTTGCAGCTTCGGCTTTGGGAATTGTTACATAGACAACTCCGTTTTCTACCTCAGCTTCGGCTTTATCCCACTGGCCTCCCGAAAGAGCAGCAGAATAATAGTAGTCATATTGGGCATAGCGCTTTTCGTTTTCTTTTTTGGTTTTTTCGCTTGCCTTTGCTTTGATGGCAAGTACGCCGTCTTCGATGTTAACTTCAACGTCTTTTGCAGGTACTCCTGCAACAACGGCTTCAGCGATTATGTCGTTGTCCGTTTCTTTTATTTTTAGCCCTTTTTGGAATGGTTCTTCGAGGTCTTCGAAGATTCTTGGAAATCGTAAAAACGGATCCCATCTTGTGATTGCCATATTTATCACCTCCTTTTATTGGTTGATGGGGAAGTGGTTTATCACTCCCGCTAATTGAGTGCTAAATATATAGTAGAAAAAATCTTTTTATTTGTCAAGATAAATATATACTTGTAATTTTGTTTTTAAGATTATAAACTTTTGAACGTGACCTCTAGAAAAAAAATATTTTTTTTGTTTTTTTTTATATTATTGGTTTTTTTTCTGTCTTTTGGGGTTTGGTTTTACCATAAAAATAGGAAAGCCTCTTTATTAATTGAATCTGACCCTGTTGCACAGGTATATATTAACGGTGAACAGGTGGGTAGGACTCCTTTTGAGAGAGAGTTTGCGGCACGAGAGGTAGCGGTTAGGCTTGTACCGGAGGCTTTGGATAAGCCTTTAATGGCATATGATACTAAAATAGAGTTAGTTCGTGGTGTTAAAACTATTGTGCGACGCAAACTTGGGGAGTCGGTGGAGGATTCTTCCGGCGAAGAGATATCTTTTGAAAAAACAGGTGGGAAAAATGCAAATGTTTCCGTTATTTCGAGACCAGACGGTGCGCAAGTTTATTTTGATGACAGGATAGTTGATCTAACTCCTTTATTAATTGAAGATGTTTCAGAGGGTGTTCATGAAATTAGACTTTTTTTGGACGGCTATTTTGAAAGAGCTTTTTCGGTTAATGCCTATTCTGGATATACTTTGACAGCTTTGGTTGATTTAGAAAAAGATGAAAATGCACAAAGTGATGTTTTGGAAGAAATTAACAATTCTTGGCCCTCTTCCCCACTAGAAGTTGAAATACTTAATACTCCTACCGGGTTTTTAAGAGTGAGGGAGGAGCCCTCTACCAGTTCTGAAGAGGTTGGAAGGGTTGATCCGGGTGAAAAGTATGAGCTTTTGGATCGCGATAGCGTTGCCGGATGGTATAAGATTAAATTTGACGAGGGAATTGAAGGTTGGATATCTTCGGAATATGCCACAGAATCGGCAGAAATCGCCGATGATTAGGCCGAATAGGCCGCGATGTTGCCGTAAAGAATCCAAATTATAATTGCAACCCATATTGCCACAGAGGCGATGAGCGATTTATCCGAGAGAAGAAGTTTTTCAGGAGTTTCGGATTTGCCTTCGAATATTAAGCTTTCGTACCGCATAATGCCGAAGATTGCAATGGGTATTGTTATCATCATTAATTTGTTTACCGTTGTGGTTTTTGAAAATTCGGCCAAGATTAGCCACAGAGGAAGCGATGCTTGTGGAGATTCAAAAAATGAAAAAAGAGCCCAGCTCATCCACGCAGCGTTACCAAACATTGTAACGTAGGAATTTAGAAGCTCGGGGCTGTATTTTGAAAGGCTTTGCCTTGTTTTTGCTGATCTACCCATTATGCTTAGCTCTGCTCTTCTTTTACCTGATGCGAGAAAAAGTGCTACCGAGATTACACACAACAAGAACCATACGGATAAGTGAGCATTAATAAGAAAAGCGCCAGAATATACTCGAATAATAAAGCCTGTTGCGATAATCAGAATGTCTATAACATGGAGGCTTTTGAGAAAGAGCGAATACGAAATCTGAATTAATAGATAAGCAAGGATTAGTAAGAAAAATATTTCAGAGAGATAAAGTGCGCTGGTGAGTGATATTAGCGCAAGTATTCCAGAAAGAAAAAGTGCGGTTTGGGGTTTAATATCCCCTTTTGCTATTGGTCTTTCCTTTTTGATTGGGTGGAGGCGGTCTCTTTTTGCATCGAGAATATCGTTGAATGTGTAGGTTGCGCTTGCCGCGACGTTGAATATCCAAAATCCCCAGAAAGTTTTGATAAACATGGGCTTGTTAAAGAGATTGTTTGAAAATATAAGTGCTGCGAAAATTCCGAAATTTTTAACCCAGTGGATGGGTCTGGAAATTTTTATGATGCCTATTATTGTTTTTGTTTGTGATTTAGCCATAAGGTAATTCCTCCTGTAAGGAGGGCTACTCCTATCATAGTATACAGTTTATTTTCCGAGTTCAAAAACAGCGAGAGTATTCCGAAGACAGCCGTTACAGCCCAATAGAAGGCGGCAACTTGTTTAATGCTTAGGCCGCTTTCTAGAAGTTTGTGGTGCAAATGCCTATTGTCACCCCAGACAGGTGATTTACCAGAAAGAACTCGTCTGATTATTATATATGTAGTATCTACAAGCGGCACTGCGAGAACTAATGCAAGTGTTCCTACTTTTGCTGTTGTAAGAATTGAAAGAATTGCAAGCATATAGCCTCCAAGGTTCGACCCAGAGAAGCTTGGCATTATTTTTTGAGGATAGATGTGCCAAGGTAAGAAACCTAAAAAGCTTCCGAAGGTAATTGCGCCGAGAGTGGTTGTATGCCATTCGGTGATATCTGCTGAAAATTTAAGCGAAAGCAGGCTTATTGTTAGTGCCGCGATTGCAACAACTCCGGTTAGCTGGCCGTCAACGCCTTTAGCTCCCATGTTCAGAAAATTCATAATAGCTACGATCCAGAAAAGCGCAAATAAATCAGATAGAATCCAGATTGATCTTGTTTCTCCTAAAAGAAATAGATTTATTTGGGGTTGTGAAAGATCAATTATATTGCCGAAAGGGCTTTTCCAAAAGGCGATGCCTATTCCGGCTATAATTGGCATGCTTGCGGCTGTAAATTGTACTATCAGTCTTAGATACGGGTTTAGATTATATTTGTCGTCGAGCAGGCCCAGTGCTGTTAGAATTGTTGCCCCACAGATAATTCCTTTGAGATGTTTGTCGAGTGGCAGGAAAATTAAGCTTGTAAGCAGGATTGATATAAATATTGCCAGACCGCCTCCTCGCGGAGTTTTGATTTTATGGATAACTTTGGGATGTTTGTTCTTTTGGGGATCGTCGATAAGATTTAGCTTCCATGCCAATTTAATTGTCGGATATGTGGACAAGAGAGATATGACGGTGGCCAATAGAAAAGGGATAAAAAAAATATCTATTATCATTAAAGATTCCCAACTATTGAAATTATTTTTAATACTGTGATTGTTGAAAGGATCGTAATAATTAAGGAGAGGGATAAAAGCGAATATTGAAGAAATTTATCTTTAATGAATTTTATTAAAATTAAGTTAAGAAGTAGAAAGACGATTGCAAGAGATGGCGGTATAAAAAGGTAAATTTTTGGTACAAGCTGCTCTTCCCCACTTGGTTTGCCGTAAAGAAGCGGTATTTCCGGGGGCAGGAGGTTTTTAACCGCGAAGATAAAAATAAGTACAATTATGTTTAGTAGAAATATTGTTATTGTAACAGCAGGTTTGGGCAGAAAGTTTAGATTGGGTTTTTTTAATTTCATAAACAGGTTTACCTATTTTAGCGTATTGGTTTTAATTGTGGCAATTATTATGGATTAATAAAAGAGAGCTTTTTTAACTATGGGGCTTAGGGATTTATAGATTATTGCTTTTTCGATTTGTATAACTTTAATATAATTTATATCAAGAAACTGTTTAAACTCCGATGTTAATATTTCGCTGTTTTCTGTCATGATTATGATAATTTTAGGGTTTGTTTTTTTGATTTCGGCTATAGCAGCGTTGATTGAATAAAAATCTTTTATATGATAATCGGTCGTATATTTGATTGGAGGAAGTCTTTTGGTTAGGGCATATATTACTGATGTGTCACCCCAGACGAATATTTTGTCGTTTTTGTTTGTGGATGTGAGCACATATTCTGCAATTTTGTAGTTTTTTTGGGTATTTTGGTCAAAAAGATTGAAATATTCTTCTTTGGTGATGCTTTTGGTTGCGAATTTTATGAACCTTTGATAATAAGGGAACGAAGGATAAAGCCAGAATCCGTAATATACAGGCACAAATATTGCTAGTGTAAGCGGGATAATTGATAGGACTTGTTCTTTGTTTTTTCGTGCTACAAGCATACCGACAAAGATTGATACCGGGGCTACCGATTGGATGAGATAGTGCGGGTATGGCCTTTCCGAAAGTGTGACCGCAAAAAGGCTAAAAAGAAGCCAGAGAGCGGTAAGGACAAATTCTTTGGAGATTTTTGTTTTTTTGATGTAGAGAATACAAATTCCTAATATCAGTAAAGCAGATCTTATGATAAGGGGCAAATTTCTTAGGAGAAAAGGTCTTTCTACATCAGATGGGCGCCAGGAGGAAAGATAGCCTATGTTTTGGAGAAAAGCCGCTTTAATATATTCGTTTAAGGAGTTTTTGGAGGCGAACCAAATTGTTGTTAAAATAATTGGGGTGAGAAAGCCGAGTAAGATAAGAATTGATTTTTTAAGGTTTAGCTTTTTGTAAATGATCCAAAAGAAGATTATTGCTCCTAAGTCGAAAGCCCCTGGTACTTTATAAAGCGTTGAAATTGAAAAAAGAACTCCCGATAGAAAAAGCTTTGTTGTAGTAAGTTTTTTATCTAGTAGGAGATAAAAAGCAAGGATTGTTGGGCCTATCATGAAAAGCTCAGCGTTTGATATTTGACCTTCGAGTAGCGGTATTGTAGTTAATATGGCAAAGGAGATAACGGATGTAATTTGGAGCAGTGTGTTTTTGGGAAATAATTTAACAACCAGTTTCCAGAAAATGGTTGTAGTTATTAACATCCATATGGTTAAAATTGCTCGAAACCAGAATACGCTTCCGGCAATAGCTGCCGTGTAATAAAGCAGGGGGGGTTTGTTGTCGTGGATGTCTTTGTAGAGAGTGAGGCCGTTTTTAATTCCTTGACCAAGGGTTAAATAGATCATCTCATCTCCGTAGTAGTAAGGCTCGAAAAAGCTTGGAATGCGCAATAGAAGTGTGGCTATCAGGACAAAGAATAACCAATTAGGAATGTGGCAAAAAATCAAAAAATTTTTTATCCCCTTTTTAACCATTTGTCTTTATTTCAGTATATCCAGTTGTTTTGCTGTCTTCAACTTAAACTTTTTCTGTTACTTTATATTCGATATATTTTCCCAGCATTAATCTGGTGTGGGCGTCTAAACCCGGGAGGGTGGTAAAGAAAAACGTTGCAATTGGCATAAGAATGAATTCGAATGGAACTAGAATGGCGCGCCAGAAAGGAAAATTTTTGGGTCGTTTGGGTTTGTAGAGGTAGTCTAGAATAAGAAGGATGACTAGAAATGCAAGAGCAATGGTAAGAATAGCCGAGGATATTTTTGGAGTCATATAACCAAGAGTGGTCCTGCCGAATGCCGGGTTGATTATGACGGGAAGAGTAAGGCCGATTGTAATTATAAACCAGTGTACAGGCCAAAGAAAGTGTCCATGGACGAAAGTGGAAACGCGGGTGATTTTATCCCAGAAAGACATGCCCGGAGTGACAAAAAAGTTATAGAGAACCCAAGAAGAGTCGGATACGCCCCATGCCCAGCGTTTTACTTGGGTGTATTGGCCTTTGAGAGTTTTGATGGTTGTGGTAGATTCCATGGCGTCTGCATAGAGGGGCAGGTAAAGAGGTTCTACTTCGATTTTTCCTTTGTTTTTGAAAAACGCTTTGAAGAAAATGCCCCAGTCTTCCGGAATTCTATCCGGGTCCCAGTAGCCTGTTTTGTCTAATAGTTTGAAAGAGAGTGAGTAGTTTTGTTGGTTTATTAATCTGTCTTTTCTTGGAAGCATTGAGAGTATAAAGATGGAGGCTAGAATATTTGGCACGCGCGTTATTGCAGGCAAACGCCATATATTATTGTAAAGAAGGACTGCCGGTTGCCAAAATTTTTTGTAGCGATTTGGGTCGTCAAGAAATTTGTAGGTTAGGACAGAAAAATGTTTAGGATGAAATACATGATCGGCGTCACAACTTGTAGCTGTTGTATAGTTCATGTCGATTTTTATTCTTTTTTTGGCGGTTATAGCAGCGTAGCATTCGTTTGATGCTTTTCCGACTGCTTCACCCGGAGCTAGCTTGTGAACGGTTACTAAAAAATTTGCAAAAATATTTCCAAATTTTTTTTGCAGAAAATTCACTTTTCTCTCTCTTTCTTTAGAATCTTCTTTAAATTCCATGGCCAGAACTACGGAGATTTGTTTTTTGGAGATTTCTTGATTGGCTAGTGAGTTTATTGTTCGGTCGAGAATGTGAATTGGTTCTTTGTATGTTGGGATAATGACTATGTGGTGAACTTTTTTGTAATCGGGAAAGTTTTTAATATCTGATATCCAATTGTAGTGTTTTGTTGCTTCAATTCTGAAGTGAGATATCGTCGCCGTTATTGCAATTCCGAAAGCTTGATAGAACCAATAGACATTAAAAAGTAGAATAAAATAGGCGACTATTTCCGGAATTATAAATATCCCCCAATATGGAAAAAGTATTAGATTCCAAGAAACGAACCCGGGCAAAATTTCAAAGAATCTAAGGGATTTAGATTTGTGTTTGATTAAAAATTTTCTGAGCATATTGGAATAGATTTATTTTAACCTAGGAAATAAGACCATGCCAGACAGTTTTTCTTCGGATATTAGTCTCGATATAATTTTTTCTGATGTTTCGGGTAGAAATGCACTAAGTGCTTCTGAGATGAAGTAGATATTTGTAAGTGAGTTTGAGATGACAAATTTTTTGTTTTTGGATTTTTTTTCCCACGGCTTGTTTTCGTTAAGATATTTATCAGTTTTTTTAATTAAAGCCCATATAGATTTGGTTGCAAGATCAAATCTGTAGATTTCAAGATGGTTTTTCAGTTCGTCTATAATCGGGTTTTTAGTTTTGTTTTTTTTGAATTTGATTTTGTTTTGATCTGCGAGTTTAAAGACCCTGGATACGAGGTTCCCGAGCCCGTTTGCAAGATCTGCTTGATAGGTGTTTTCAAATTTTTTTACTGTAAAGTCGCTATCGAGGTAAGGGTTGAGTTTGGCAAGCAGATAATACCTTAACGCATCGGTTCCGTATTTTTTGATTAGATCATATGGATTGACAAAGATACCTTGGCTTTTACTGATTTTTTGCCCATTTTGTGTGACGAAGCTGTGGATAAATATTTGTTTTGTATTCGGTATGTCTGCCGCCATAAGCATTGCCTGCCATATTGCAGATTGTTGGCGAAGATTGTCTTTGCCTGCTATTTGTATTCCAGGCCACCAATCGGAAATTTTTTTGTCCGGCCAGCCGAGGGTTGAAATATAGTTTATTAGTGCGTCAAACCAAACGTACATGACATGGTCTGGGTCGTTTGGCACCTCAATCCCCCATGGCATTTTGGATTTTAGGCGAGATATGCTGAAGTCTTTGATACCCGATTCTACAAATTTTATGACTTCGTTGTATTTTTCTTTTGGTAAAACAAAGTCTGGATTTTTTTTATAAAATTCCAGAAGGGGTTTTTGAAACTTGGAAAATTTAAAAAAATAGTTTTCTTCCTGCCTTAACTCTATTTTTTTGTCCGGGTGTAACGGGCAGCGCCCGTTTACAAGCTCCGAATCGGTTATTTCCATTTCGCATCCGACGCAATATTTAGTTTCATATGTTTTTTTATCGATGAGTCCTTTTTGGTCACATAATTCCCAAAATTTTTGTGCAGCTTTTATGTGGTTTTGATCTGTTGTTCTTATGAATTTGTCGTAACTTAAGTTTAGAGCTTTTTTGAGATTGTTGAATTTTTTGGCGTATTCATCGACATATGCTT
>Ga0265297_10011474_pt1 | contig 10846 bp, 7 predicted proteins | sample Munlanlwell13791_FD_192502 | JGI IMG/M metagenome (GOLD analysis project Ga0265297, IMG submission 192502) | Leachate microbial communities from a municipal landfill in Southern Ontario, Canada - Leachate well 137-91 | ecosystem: Engineered > Solid waste > Landfill > Unclassified | place...
CCCGGCGCATCGCCGAAGGCGAAAAAGGGCCTTTTGCCGTCACCCGGGGGAACCTCCATCTCTACCTGGGACCGCCCCGCTATCTCCCCGAGGGCGAAGTGGACAAAGACGAAGTGGGGGTAGCCACGGGTCTGGCCTGGACCCAGGTGGGCGGCGAAACCCTGGCGGTCGAAGCCAGCCTGATGAAGGGCAAAGGCCAGCTCCTGCTCACCGGTCAGCTGGGAGACGTGATGAAGGAGTCGGGCCAGGCCGCCTTGAGTTATGCCCGGGCCCGGGCCGACCGCCTCAATCTGGCCCCGGATTTTTATGAGAAGCTGGACATCCACATCCATGTGCCGGCCGGGGCCACTCCCAAGGACGGCCCCTCGGCGGGGGTCACCATGGCTACCGCCCTGGTGTCGGCCCTCACCCAGATCCCGGTGCGGCGCGACGTGGCCATGACCGGCGAAATCACCCTGAGGGGCAAGGTGCTGCCCATCGGCGGCCTTAAAGAGAAGGCCATTGCCGCGCTCAGGGCCCGGGTCAAGAAGGTCATCATCCCTGAGGCCAATAAAAAGGACCTGATGGAAATTCCCAAGAACGTCAAGCGCCGCCTCAAGTTCGTGGCGGTGAGCGATATGGACCAAGTCCTGAACGAGGCGCTGCTGCGCTCGCCGTTTAAGGAGGACAAAAAGGCCCGGCCCGCGGGCGGGCGGCTGTCCACCCCGCCTTCCCGGCCGGTGGCCTGAAGTGAACAGGGAAACTGCAGGGGTGGTTTGCAAACCGCTCCTGCCGACCCCGGAGGCCGGACCAGAAAGCCGCCCATGCTGACCACCCAATACCTGCTGGAAGCATTTCGGGAAGAAGGCATTTCCCATGTGTTCCTGGTGCCTGGGGGGCTCATCGATCCCTTTCTGCCGGCCCTGTCCGACTGCCCCGGCCTCACCCCCATCGTGGCCGGCCATGAAGGCGGCGCCGCCTGCATGGCGGACGGTTACGCCCGGGCGGGTGGCCGCTTCGGAGTTTGCTTCGCCATCGGCGGCCCCGGCATTACCAACATGGTGACCGCGGTGGCCGCGGCCCGAACCGATTTCTCCCCGATCATGGTCATTTCCGGGCAGGTACCCACCGATTGGGAAGGGAGGGGTGGGTTTCAGGATTCCAGCCCCGCGGCCTTGAACGACATCGGGGTCTTTCAACCCATCACCATTTCCTCCTTAATGGTTTCGAACCTCCACCTGGTGCACCATCACCTGCGGGCTTCGTTGACCAAGATGCTGGCGGGGGCCAGGGGGCCGGTACACATCAGCCTGCCCACCGATATTCAGCGGCAGGAGGTCCAGGCCCCCTGGGTCAAGCTGGACGAAAGCCTCTATTCCCCCCGGTTTGTGGATCGGCATGGGGTTGAGCGCTTATGGCGGGTTCTGGCGCCTGCGGACGGCACCCCCGCGCCGGTGCGCATCGTGGCCCTGGCCGGCGCCGGGGTGGAAAAATCCGGGGGCACCTGCGACTTGGTGGCCTTTGCCGAACGCTTTGAAATCCCCGTAGCCACCACCCTGCGGGCCAAAGGGGTGTTTCCGGAGGATCACCGCTTATCTCTGGGCATCTTCGGCTATGCCGGCCACCGCCAGGCCATTGACACCATCTTGTCCGATGACGTGGAAGTGCTCCTGGTGCTGGGTTCGGGTCTGAGCCAGCGGGATACCCTGTTTTGGGACCGGCGGATGCTGCCCAGCCGGGCCTTGGTCCAGGTGGATATCGATCTGCAGGTGATCGGACGCACCTGGCCGGTCCAGGTGCCCATCGTGGGCGACTGCGCCCGGGTGCTCCAGGTCGTGACGTCGTATGAATATTCACTTACCCAGGCCTTGGAGAGTTCCAACGCCCAGCGCCGCGCCTGGCTGGAGAGCGTCCGGGCCGCAGGACCCCGCTATTATGAGGCGGAAAATACCGCCAGCGACGCAGTGCCCCTGCACCCGGCCCGGGTGATCACCGAGTTGCGCCGCACTGCGCCCCGGGACACGGTCCTGGTGGTGGACTCCGGCGCCCACCGGGCCTTCTGCGGCCACTATTGGGAGGCCTATGAGCCCCGGAGTTACATCTCGGCCACCAACCTGGGCCCCATGGGCTGGGCCATCCCCGCGGGGATCGGCGCCAAGGCGGCCCGGCCGGAAAAACCCCTGGTGGTGGTCACCGGCGACGGCTGTATGCTGATGCACGGTATGGAGGTCCAGACCGCGGCCCGCTACGGCATCGCCGCGATCTTTGTGGTGATCAACAACGGCGCGCTGGGCAACGTCTGGCTCAGGGCCGTCAAGGAAGGCCCCGGCCCCGCGGCCCTCACCGAGATCCCGGTGCACGACTGGGCCGGATTTGCCCGGTCTTTGGGGATGAAGGCGGCCACGGTGCATAAACCCGAGGAATTGGCCCCGGCTTTTCAGCAGGCCCTGGAGGCAAAAGCCCCCTACCTCATAGACGTGCGCTGCGACCGGGCTTTCACCACCCCGGTAACGCCGTACAGCCAGGCCAAGCAAGAGTGGGTCGATGATGATTAACCGGCTTGAAATAGGTAACGAGGGAACCTTCCCCTAAATGAAATTGAGGCTCTCGCATGGCACGCCTGCCTGACCCCACCGGGGTGCTGTCCCCCGCGGCTCAAGCCCTTTATGATGAATTGGTGAGTCAGCGGGGCCGGATTGACGGCATGTACCGCAGTCTGCTCAACCACCCGGAACTGACCCGCCGGGTCAGTGACTTGGGCGCCTTCTTGCGGTTCGGCGCGGGGTCCTTGCCCGATGCGGTGCGGGAGTTGGTCATCCTCTGGCTGGCCCGGCGGGTAGGGGCCGCGTACGAGTGGGTTAAGCACGAACCCGCGGCCCGAGGCGCAGGTCTGTCCGAGGCGGTCATCGCGGCGCTGCGAGCCGGACAGGAGCCCCCCGGCTTGAGCTTGGTGCAGCAAGGGGCTCTCCAGGTGGCGCGCTGCGCCCTGGAGCTCAAGTCCATCCCGAGGAACCTCCAGGAGTCCCTGGCCGGCCTGATCGGTCTGGAGGGCGTCATCGAGCTGGTGGTGCTGGTGGGCTTCTACCGCCTGATCGCCGGCATCATCTTCACCTTCGAGGTGCCGCTGCCGGAAGGCGCGGCCGCGCCTTTTTGAAGGACGCCGCCCTCAGGGGGGATTATTGTTGGTCAGCGGTGCGTTATTGATCACAAGTGCTTCTTTTCTTCTTATAATTTATAATGAGCCCGCCGGTCCGGCGCGCCTGAAGTTGGCGTACCACCGCGCTGGCGACCAAACTGCGGCGTCCCGCTAACGAAGTGGAATCCATTCTTTCAAATCCTTATTTAACTCGCTGGCTTGCCCTGGGTGGGCTGCTCATCCTCTACATTTTTTTTGCCGCCGCCGAAACCTCTCTTTTTGCCTTGAGTCCCCTTGACCGCCTAAGACTCAAGGAACGGAGCAAAGCCCGGGGGGACTTGGTGGAATCTCTCCTGAAGCAGTCGCAGCGTCTCCTGATCACCCTCTTGGTGGGGGTTGAAGTCATCACCATCCTGGCGTCGGTGCTGGCCGCTTCCCTGGCCTTAAGCATCTGGGGAGACCGGGGCAAGTGGATTGCCCTGCTGGTGATGTCCCCCACCCTCCTGCTCCTGGGAGAAATCATTCCCAAGTCCGTGGCCCTAACGTACCCGGCTCGCCTGGCCCCGCGCTTGGCTCCCCTGGTGCGGGTGGCCCTGGTGGTTTTTGCCCCGGTGCGGGTGGTGCTGCTCCAGATCAGCCGGGGAATCCTGGCTACCCTGGGGTTTAGGCCTGACCTCCAGGTGCCCACCGTGCATCAAGAGGATTTTGTCCGCATGGTGGAAGAAAGCCATCGGGGAGGGATGATCGCCCCCTTGGAACGGGATTTCATTCAGAACTTGTTGGACTTCGGGGAGGTCAGGGTAAGTCAGATCATGGTGCCCCGGCCCGACATGTTCACTCTCCCCGTTGACCTGCCTTTCCCGGAGATGATCCAGGCCATCAAACGGTCCCGGTTCTCCCGGGTGCCCATTTATGAGGAGACCCACGACCACATCCTGGGGATCCTCAATTCCAAGGACATTCTGGAGTTATGCCATCCAATCCCCTGTGAAGGTGAACTGCCCCGGCAGCTCCTGCGGCCGGTCTATTATATCCCGGAAAATAAACGAGCTTTTGACCTCTTAACCGAACTCCAGGCCCACCACCAACGCCTGGCCCTGGTGGTTGACGAATACGGCACCCTGGTGGGTCTGGTCACGGTGGAAGACCTGCTGGAGGAACTCTGCGGCGAAATTCCCCAGGAATTCAAGGTCGAGGAAAAAGTCTTGGAGCAGGTGTCCCCGGAAGTCTGGCGGGTCAAAGGGTCCATGGCTCTGGCGGACTTCAACGACGCTCTGGGCCTGGACCTGCCGACCGAGGAATTCGACACCATCGGCGGCCTGATGCTGAACCTCTGCGGCTCCCTGCCCCGGGAGGGCCGGGTCATTCAACATGATCATCTCACCTTTCGAGTCCTGCGGATGAAGGGCACCCGCATCCTGGATCTGGAAGTACGGCGGCGAACCCCATGATTACCGGCTTGGTTCTCATCTTTATCCCTTTCCTGCTGCTGGAAGCTTTTTTTTCCGGATCTGAGATCGTCCTCATTTCAGCCAACCGCCGCCGTCTCCGGCATTGGGCGGAGCAGGGGGACCGAGGGGCGGCCAGGGCCTTGAAGCTGCTGGAACGGCCTGAGCGCCTGGTGGCCACCACCCTCCTGGGTTCCAACCTGTCGGAAATCAGTAATACGATTCTGGTCACCGCCTTTTTGCTGGAAGCCATGGGGACCGGGGGGGAGTTCTTAGCCATGCTGCTGCTCCCGCCCTTAATCCTGATCTTCGCGGAGATTACCCCCAAATCCATCGGCCGCCAGCACGCCACCCGTCTGGCCAGGCACCTGGGTCCCATCCTCTGGGTCATATCCTGGGTGCTTTATCCCTTCACCTTCATCTTTGCCGGCCTGAGCCGCGTGGCGCTCTGGCTGACCGGGGCGCGGCAGACCAGCAGGTTGCCCTTTATCAGCCGGGAAGATTTGCATCTGGTGGTCGCCAAGAGCGGCCCGGAAGTGGACCTGGAAAGGAAGGAGCGCCTCTTTATCCACCGCATCCTGCAGTTTTCCCTGCGTACCGTCAAGGAGGTGATGGTGCCGCTGATCCGGGTGGTGGCCATCCCGGATACCTTAACCATGAGCCAGGCCCTGGAAGAATTCCGCACTTCCCGCTTTTCCCGCCTGCCGGTCTATCACCACCGCATCGACAACCTCATCGGGGTGGTCCATGATTTCGACCTGTTGGGCGAAGATGACCTGGGCCGCCACATTCGCACCATCATGCGCCCCGTGGCCTATGTGCCCGAGCTTAAAAAGATCGATCGGACCTTGGCCGAGATGCAGCGCCGGGGGAATCATCTGGCCGTGGTGGTGGACGAATACGGCGGCGCCGTGGGCATCGTTACCATCGAAGACCTCTTGGAAGAGATCGTCGGGGAAATCACCGACGAATTCGACCAGGAGGTGGCCCCCTACAAGAAGCTGGGAGAAGGCCATTATCTGATCAGCGCCCGCTCCGAGATCAAGGCCTTAAACGAGGTCCTGCACCTGGACCTGCCCCCGGGGGATTATGAAACCCTGGGGGGCTTCCTCATCTCCCAGTTGGGGGACTTGCCCCGGGCCGGGGAGCACCTGCAATACCGCAATCTCAAGTTTACCGTGCGTCAGGCCGAGGCCCGGGCCGTGAAGGAGGTGGAACTCTTTGTCGACGGAACCCCAAACTGAGCGTTGGGCCTTTTTCGACTGCTTCGCCGGCATCAGCGGCGACATGACCCTGGGGGCCCTCATGGACCTGGGGCTGACGGTGGCAGAACTTCAGGAAGTGCTGGCGGCCCTGGGGCTGAAAGGCGTCGCCGTCGCGGCCCATCGGGTGACCAAGGAGCACCTCACCGGCCTCAAGGTCGAGATTACGGGCGGAGAACGCCAGCCGGCCCGCACCTACCGGGATATCACCGCCATGATCTCCCAGGCCCCCTTGTCCGACGCGGTCAAGGCCCTTAGCCTTGAGATGTTCCGGCTCCTGGGAGAAGTGGAGGCCCGCATCCACGGTCAGTCCCTGGAGACGGTGCACTTCCACGAACTGGGAGGCCTGGACAGCATCGTGGACATAGTGGGGGTGGCCTATGGCCTGGAGCGCCTGGGGGTGTCCCGGGTCTTCTGCAGCCCCCTGCCCATGGGTTGGGGGATGATCGCCGCGGGCCACGGGCGGCTCCCCAATCCCGCGCCCGCCACCCTGGAGCTTTTGAAGGGCCTGCCGGTCTATGGCACCGACCTGCCGGGAGAGCTGGTCACGCCCACCGGGGCCGTGATCCTCAAGGCCTTGAAGGCCGAGTGCCAGCCGTGCCCGCCCCTGACCTTGACCGGGGTCGGCTACGGCGCCGGCAGCCGGGACCTGCCGGGCCATCCCAACCTCTTGCGCCTCTATCTGGGGACGCCCCTGGCCTCGGCTTCGGGCCACCGGGAAACGGTCCTGGTGCTCGAAACCCACCTGGACGACATGAACCCGGAGTGGTTCGAACCCCTCATGCAGGGCCTGTTCCGCGACGGCGCCCTGGACGTGGCCCTCACCCCCCTCCAGATGAAAAAGGGCCGCCCCGGGGTGGCCCTCACGGTCATCGCGCCCCTGGCGGCCAAAGAGGGGCTGCTGGCCCGGATCTTCACCGATTCCACCACCCTGGGGGTCCGGGTCCTGGAAGTCGAGCGGGTCACGGCCCGGCGCTGGTCGGAAACTCTGGAGACGCCCTATGGGCCGCTAGAAGTGAAGGTGATGGCATACGGCGGCCGCCGCCGGGTGCTGCCCGAGTACGAGGCCTGCCGCCGCCTCGCCGAAGCCCAGGGAGTCCCCCTGATCGAAATCTACCGCTTGATCCCTCGGGAATGAGGCAGGGCAGGTGGGGGGGCAAGATTAAGATTTCGCCGGGCAAATCATCATGCTCCTTTCCCTGCTGCTTTCATAAAGGCAAGATAGGCCCCCGCCATCCATCCCCCTCCTGACCGGGAGGGTCCGTCAGAAATCCTTCAGCCATATTTTTTGCCAACGACGTTCATTCTGAGTGGAAAAAATTGGTTAGGAAACGAACCTTGCCGATGATTAACTTTATTATAAAAGTTAATGATTCCAAGTATTCTTGACCAAATGCCTCTTTCTTGACAATGGGGCTTGCTTTGTGGCAATGTGAATCTGACCCGCATCCTAACTTAAAATTTGGTTCAACTGCTGATGACAGGTCATTTCTGCCCTCTGGATAAGTCATAATGGAGGAATTAATGATATCCATTACAAGGAGTCTGGTTAAAATAGTTTTATCAATACTGGTAGTTACTTTTAGTATATTTCTTACCACCTTCAGTGGCCAAGGACAGACGATCACCCCACAACCATGGTACTTTAGTTTAAGATTACTACCGGATGGCACACCCATACCTCTTGAAGAGGTGTCCTCCCTTAATATGCATAGTTCGGTGACGCAAAGACAGAAAGAAAAATTCTTAGACATAACTGTAAACCTAAAATCCCTGCTCCAAAGGGACCGGGGATTTTTGCTTACCCTGCATCTGCCTGTCGACAACCCAGGCCAATGGAAATGGTATTATGGTTTGGATCAATTTCTTCAGATGGATAGCGATAATATTACCCCTGCGGAAGCCGCATGGTATCCGCTTACAGCGCTTACCTCTGCTACGCAAGGGATTGCTTTGGCTATTCCTGTGACCAATCCGGCCATTTCTCGCTTTTATCGTGAAAATAATGAGGTGCGTTTGGAGTTTTCGCTTGGAACTAGCCCGGATTCCGGTAGTCCAAATTCGGTCAAAGTTAGAATCCTTCTCTGGAATTTCGATCCGCACTGGAATTTTCGACAGGCCTTAGACGATTATTACTCTCGGTCTTCTTACTTTAACCGGCGAGTGAATAAACAAATAGGGCTTTGGTCCGCCGCCGTGCCGGATGGTCTGGCTGTTACGGATCCATTTATGTTTCATGAACACGGCAACCTTTGGTTCACACTGGATGACACCTCGGCTCGAGCGCTTAACGAACAGATCGCTATTAATAAATATTATGATTGGTTGACATTTCCCTATGTTCTTCTTGGTCAAATGTCCCGGGTTAACTTAACCGCACTTCCCAAGAACGAGAGTGAAATTGACCAATTCTTGGAAACGCAACCAATAGCTTACTCACCCCAAGCGCTTAAACAATACCGTGACTTAGCCCTCGATGAAATTGACCATTTGGCTGCTCTTTCTGCCTCTCGGGTGGAATATGCAGACGGCGCTCCGAGAGCAAGGATAAGGCAAACTTATACAAAGGCTTACGATCCAGAAACAGGCGAACTCATTCAAACTTGGTCGACGATTGGCAAACAGGTTTCCTTCTATATTAACGCGGATCCAAATCTTTGTATCAACGGGGTGTGGGGTCACGGGAAGCGAATGCTTGACTGGATCACAGCCGCTTTAATAAACAACCCTGACATCGGCGGCGTATATCTGGACTCTATGAGATGGTTTGATGCCGCCAACTATCGCCGGGAGCATTTTCGTTTTTCCACCCTGCCGCTCGCCTGTGACGACCAGGGAAACGTCTATCTCCCCAATGCCTGGGGACATTATAATTTTGTTAAGCAACTCGCTCCACTATTGCGAGCTAAAGGAAAATTTTTGATGCTTAACGGCCTCCCCGCACGTCCTACATCATTTTTTATCGGTGCTTTTGCCGATATAATCGGAACTGAAGCTGGTGATGCCGTCGGTCCGCTTATCCATCATTGGTCTTGCCTCACAGGCCGAAAACCCAAAGTCCGCCTTGCAGCGCGGGTGGGCGACTTTTCTCAAGCCAGGTTGACCCAATATATCAACACTTCTCTGTCATTGGGGATACTTCCCAGCTCCTGGGGGAGTTACTTTGCCAAACCTGAAATGGTGAATATTAACGAAAGTTTTGCCACCGGCCTGGGAGGCAAATCTTCCTATCAAACACATAACCAGGAACTTTGGCAGAAGGTTTTTGATCTCATTAAACCCTTAGGCGGCGCAGGATGGCGGCCTGTCACCCAAGCGAAATGTAACGTTGAGGAAATTTTGGTTGAGCGGTTTGTGAATGGTCGCAGTCATGTGTTCACGGTGTATCGGGCCACAGACGCGGCTGGCCAGCAAGTCACCCTTTCCATCGAAAAAGGTCTCATGGGCGATGTTGTTCCCACAGCCAGGCTTTTGCCTGATCTCAAACGTCTTGTTGTGCTTGAGACCCCAGATTCTTACAATGTAACTGTCCCTCTTTCTTCGGGGCCAGACACTTTAGCCGTGGTAAAAGTAACTCCCCCCTCAGAGGCTGCTGAATAATTCCTCATGATTCTGGACTTATCATGCGGTAAAAAAACCCGGATAACTATAACTATGACACATCTGGATTTATTACTGCTTCCTCGATAATTTCAGCAAATGGCAAGTGATGCCGCAGGGGCAATTGGCCGCAAAAAAGGCAGGGCCGCGGCGGCTCCTGCCTAGGCGGGGCGCAAGGGGTGGCGATCGATGCAAAGATCGGGATGCTTTCCGGGGCCGCCGATCCCCGGCGGGAAGGAGGGTCAGCGGATATTGAGGAATATCCGGGACGACTGAATGATAATTTCTCTGCGCTCTCTGCGCCTCTGTGGCGAGCAGGAGTACGAATGATTCACCGCAGAGGCGCAGAGAGCGCAGAGAAAAGATTTTTGCAATATCGTTACCAGGTTGCCGTATGGTTTCGAATCCGTTAAGGTGGAAACGCGAGCCAGGGAAATTCAAGCACTGACCGCAAGCCCGAGATGGGGAAAAAATTATCTTGGAGGGGGACCGCATGCCTGGGAAAAAGACTCTGATTTTAGCCGTTATGTCCATGCTGTTGCTGGGTATGGCGGGCTGGGGAGACGCCGCCCCGCCGGAGCCGGATACGAAAAAAGCCGTGGAGTCGCCCTCCACGCCGGAGCCGAAAAAAATCCTGCATGACCTGACGGACTACCTCAAAGCCGCGGGGCAGTTTTCTTTCCGGGCCGAAGTCACCGACGACCAGGTTTACCTCGGCGGCGGGCAGTTGCAATACGGCCTGAATCAGGAGGTTTACGTACGGCGGCCGGACAAGCTCCGGATCAACGGCAAAGGCGATCTGGAAAATCAGGATTTGTTCTACGATGGCAAGACCCTAACCCTGTACAACAAGGAAAAGAACCTGTATGCCACCGCGCCGATGCCGCCCACCATTGATGCGGCTCTGGCCAAAGCCAGCCAGGATTTCGACCTCCAGGTGGTGCTGGCGGACCTGATCTGCGGCGATGCCTACGAGCTGATGACGAAAAACGTCGGCCGTTCCCTTTACGTCGGACTGAGTGAGGTGCGCGGGGTGCCTTGTCATCACTTGGCCTTCGACCAGGGCGACCAGCAATTTCAGGTCTGGGTAGAAGTCGGCGCTAAACCCTTGCCCCGCAAGCTGTTGATCACCCAGATAAAACTGTTGGGCGGACCCCAATGGACGGCTTACCTGAGCGACTGGAACTTCTCTCCGACCTTACCTGACAACCTGTTCACCTTTGTGCCGCCGGCCGAGGCTCACCGCATCGAGTTTTTACCTCCGGGCAAAGCTGCGGCGCCCAAGGCCAAGCCCCGGAGCCCCAAGAAAGGAGAGAAATCATGAAGCCTCGTAACCTGAAAGGTTTCTTGGTGATCATGCTGGCGTTGATGTTTTTATCCGGCTTCCCCCTGGACCCCACCGGCGTCCTGGCCCGTGGAGG
>Ga0265297_10011475_pt1 | contig 10845 bp, 21 predicted proteins | sample Munlanlwell13791_FD_192502 | JGI IMG/M metagenome (GOLD analysis project Ga0265297, IMG submission 192502) | Leachate microbial communities from a municipal landfill in Southern Ontario, Canada - Leachate well 137-91 | ecosystem: Engineered > Solid waste > Landfill > Unclassified | place...
CGTCGTACTCCTTCTGCGACAGCAAGTGCGATCGGAGCACCTGCCGCCGCTTCCCCTCCAGGTCCACGAACGCCCAGAAGTCGCCGGGCTTGCATTGGTGCGCCTCGCTCCGCTCGACCCGATCCAGGTCGTCGCGCATGGCCTGCGTGTAGGCGGGCTTGCGGCACTTCGTGAAGCGGGGGAAGACGACGAACTGCCCCTTCCCAACGTGGAACGTCATCGGCTGCGACGTCCAGAGATCGAGGGCAGTCCGATCCGTCTCAGTTAGGTTTCCCTGGTTCCGTGGGGCCATCGATCTTGCCCGTCTGGACGAACCGCGCGCGCATCGCCGCCAGGTCGTCCTGTGCCTGCTTGTCCCCCGCAGCCTCCGCAGCCTTGACCTCTTCCGAGATCACGACGTCGCGCTCCGTCGCGCGGCGCTGCATGCCCTGCTGCATCAGCTCGCCCAGGTTCGCAGCCTCCTCGGGCTCCAGAGGGCCGTCGCACAGGGGCTTCTCCCACGCTTCCCCGGCGTCCATCTCTTCCTCGATCCCAGCGTTTCCGTACGGCAGGCGGGCCTGGTTCTCGGCCTCCGACTGCTGCTGCGCCATGTGGGCACCGGCATCGGCGATGCGCTGGCTCAGGTCCTCGCGCCGGGACACGGCCGCGGGGCTCCACGCGGCGCCCTCCTCCTCCTCCGGGATCTGCCCGAACATCCGGATCGTGCCACCCTCGGGGAAGGCCACGTCGGTAGACTCGTAGCTCGCCTTGGCGTCCTCCTCGTCGGCGAAGACCTCGATGATCGGAGGCTCCCCGTGCGGCTGCGGCGTCTCCATGACGTAGAACTGGAGGTCGGACCTCCGGATGTGCCCGGGAACGATCTCGTCGTCTGGCGACGTCGGCGCTGCGGACGGCGCGAGTCCCACCGGCATTTTGTACCCCGGAGGCATGCACCAGAGCATCGTCTGGGAGAGGTTAAGCTCCCTGTCGATCGACGGGTACAGCTCCACGGCGTCCGCCTGCGGGTGCACCAGCTCGTTCTTGATGCGCTGGAGGTCCCGCCAGGGCGGCTGCTTCTTGTCGTGCCTGGAGATGATCAGGTGGACGATCGGAACCCCCTGCGGGCTCCCGTCGGGGCCCTGCATGAAGAACCCGTTGCTCACCGTCCTGGACACGCCGACCACGTAGAGGTTGTTGCGGAACGCCGCGAGGATGCCCCGCTTCTTGTCCTCGTCCGCGATCTCGATGGGCATGAGCGGCTGCCAGGGGCCCTTGCGCATGGCCGCCGCACGGTTTCGATCGACGACCGGGTGGTGTTTGTTGTTGTGATCCTTCGCCATCGCGTCACCCGATCCGAGCGCTCACGCGCATGTCGAACTTCACCGGGCGGCCGTTGCGCAGCACCGCCAGCACGTCGATGGAGCGGTAGTTCTTCTCCATCCACGTCCCCAGCGCCTCCTTGTCGGCGAACCCGAACACGGACGCCAGAACCAACGGCGTGGTCGGCACTCCCGCCTCTCTGTAGATCACGGACCACGGCTGCGTCATCGCGTCGCGGATCTCCGACTGCGGGCCCGACAGATCGAGCACGCTTCCGAGCAGGTCCGCCGGGATCTGCAACACCAGCTTCGAACGGTCATCGACCACAACTTCCACGCTCCGGCTCATCTCATGCCTCCTTCTGGCGCTCGGCTTCGAGCGCGTCCATCCTGTCCATCAACGCAGCGTTCAGCCGCGCCATCTCTACCGCATCCATCTGCCAGCGCCGCTCCTCGGCGATAGCCCAGAACCTACCGATCAGCCACCCCACCAGGAGCGTCCCCATCAGGACCAGCGTCCATCCCCACCACGGCATTTCTCGCCTCCAACATCCGCCGCCACGCCACGATGCGGGTGCGGATCAGCTTGGCCGCCGCGTCCAGCGGCGACAGGGCCAGGCCAACCTCGGCCTCCATTTCCTCGCCTACGCGCATCGCCGGGTACCGGCACACGCCCGCGGGCTCGAACCTGGTAGCGCTCCAGGCCGCGATGAGATCCTCGTCCGCCCAGATCTCGCTCCCGAGCAGCGTGTTGACCTCTCGGAACAGCAACTCGATCATGGCCCGCGCGTTGTCGGTCTTGGTGACCTCCATCTGCGCGATCTTCTCCGTCGTCAGGATCTCGTCAGGACCCTGCTGGGCCGACAGCGTGATGTCGATGTGGACCAGCTTCCACACCGGAACGTCCTGCCGCAGCGCGTCCTTCTCGATCACCCTCAGGAACGCCACCTTGAGGTACACGTCCTGGCCACCGATGACCAGCTTGCAGGTGAACCCACGCAGGCCGTCCGTCGAGAACGCCGCCGCATCGATCTCGCGTCGTCGATCCATGGTCCTCCAGAAAAAAGCGGGGCCCCAAGGGAGACTGGATGTGGGGGGCATCTGGTGCCTCCCCGGGGCCCCATAAAACCTACCAGACCGTCTGCTCGCGGATGTCGCCGCCCATCTCCTGTACGATCCGCGCGATCTTCATCTCGTAGCTCAGGCTGCGCACGTTGCCCGGCCAGAACGCCCAGGGCTCCAGGCTCCGGTACATGAAACGCCTGTAGACCATGCCCGTGATCACAGCCTTCGCACCGTCCCGGTCGCTCAGGATCTCGTCCAGCGTCGGGACGCGGCAGTAGAACCCGATGCCACACTTCTTGTTCCCCATGGGATCGATGATGCGCGCGTAGCGCTCCCAGACCTGCTGACCCAGCCCCAGGTCGGCGCCGATGTGAGCACGCGCCTTCTTCCACTTGGGGTCCTCCATCACGGCCTTCACGTCGTCCGCCGTCCACCGGTTGAAGATCCGATCCGCCGGGACCAGACCCAGCCCGCGCGCTGCCTTGCGGCTGTTCGGTCCTATGGCGCAGGAATCGCCACGGCTCTCAGACCAGATGGTCCCCATCACCGCCCAGGCCGGAATCCAGTTGATGTTGTACTCCCGCATCCCAGCCAACACGTGCCGAGCTAGGAGGTCGGCCCGAGCGGGCTGCTCGTCCTCGGGCGTCGAGACGCCGCACTTCCACCACTGCTTGCTCTCCTTGCGGGTCTTCCGCAGGAACCCCTCAGCCATCCGGACAACCAGCTTCTCGCCCGCGGCGCTGAACGTGGGCAGATCCTCCTGAACCGTAACCGTCGCAGATCCCATCCTCTCGGCCAACTCGACGTCCGCCGCCAGCTCCGCCGCCATCGCCTTGTCCTCGGCCGCTTCGACCTCCCACGCCGCGGCATCCGAAGGCCCCGCCTTCACCGCGACCGCACCCAGGAACATCACCAGGATGGCACCAGCCATCAAAAGCATCGCTACTCGCATGATTCACCTCCGCCCGCCACTATACCACAACCTGGGAACACGCCAGAAGGGGTCATCAGGATCGCCCGTCCCGAGCCGGTGCCGGGACCCTCACGCCCTTGGCCCGCAGGGCCCCCTCGCTGTCGTCCTCCGCGGTGGTTGCCGTCCCTACCACCTCGATCGTGGCGCTGCCACAGCGAGGGCACACACCGCCCTCACGTTGCTCCCTGGTCTGCACCTCGGCATCCGGCGCCCCGGCCGTCCACCCGCACTTCTCCTCGTGGAGCTGCGTGTGGTGGCAGGTCCCTCGGAACCGATACCCCGGGCACGAGCAGGTGAGCGTGCCATGGAGCAGGGAAACCTCAATCGTATAGGACACATCCTCCGACTTGGAAGATGGCATCTCGAACTTGGCCAGGCGGCGCACGGCAGGGCACGCCTGGATCATCCGCAGCTGGCCCATGGCCTACCTCCGAGGGTTCCCCATGGCACGATCGAACACCTCGGACGCGTACGCCTCGTTGCCGAGGACCGCGTTGACGAAGGCCACGATCATGAGCAGCGTCTTCCTGTCCTTGGCCACGTGCGGCGGCATCTTCTCCGCCACGTAGTGCTCCTCGAAGAATGCCCCAGGGGTGAGCGGGAGCGTGCACCAGCAGCCCATGGCGAACACGGAAACCATGAGGTCCCCCTCCGAGGACCCCAGGATGTCGGCCTCCAACGCTGTGATGGGTCGCGCGAACAGCAGCCAGCGGCGCCCGTCTCCGGGCTGCCACTCGACCGTGCCACCGCCGTCCAACCCGCTCGCCAGGCTGAGCTTGTCCTTTGTCCCCTTGTACTTTCCGATCGCCGGTATCCGCATCCTGTTCTCCTCCTGCCGCCGCATCTTGCGGTCGATCCACTGGGGAGCTTGCTCTCAATCGTTTTGTTTGTCAACAGCCAAAGAGGATGGAGTCGGCTGGATCTCGTGATGAAGACCGCGCGCCAGGCGGCCGCGCTCTCGAACCACCTCGTTGGAGGGTTGGCTCCCGTCCGGCATCGGCGCCAGCTCCTGCGCGGTTACCACGATGTGGTCCCACTGGCGGCTCTCCAGGCGCGCCGTCTCCTCGCGCGCGCAGCCCGGGCAGTACCGCTGCCGGATCACTACCTTGTTGTTCTCCGCGCTGTACACGTTCGTGTTGATGCTCAGCATCTCGTCACGCGGCACCCACTCCTTGCACCCTGAACAGAACCCGAACAGCGTGTGCTCACCCATTTTGACCCTCCTCCACATCCTCCCGCTTGCACTCCGCGCACTCCCCCTTCTTCGAACCGAAGGGCAGGTAGTTCCCGCACGTGTCGCACGCCCAGTTGATCAGGCCGCCGTCGCGCGCCAACTTGAACTCCAGCTCATCGCAGCAGATGGTATCGTCCGGCTCGATGCACCGCGTCTGCACGGTCACCTCGACGTACCGCTGAAGCGTCTTCCAGACCAGGCGCTTGAGGTCGACCGCCATCTGCTCCGGAGACCAGCCCGAACCGATGCTGCCGTCTCCGTGCCCCCGCACCTCCAAGATGCCCCGCTTCCCGGGCTGCGCGAACCCTTCTTCGTGCTTGAGGTCGAAGGGCCAGAACTCCTCCAGCGCCTCCTCGACGGCCCACGCCTCGTCGAGTGTAGCGACCTGCACGTCCACCCAGACCCGGTACTCCTTGCTCATCCCGCCTCCATCCCCGCATCCCACAGGGGATCTACACGTAGTATCCACAATGCGTTGTGTTTGTCAACAGCCTGCACACCTGGCCACCGTGGCGCCCACGAGGAATGCGATCAGGAAGATCGCGGACCAGCGGTACGCCAGCTCGCGGCCGCGCTCCTCCTCGGCCTCGTACGGCAACTGAAGTGGCTCACGATCACGCAGCATCCGACTCCTCCTTCTCCGCCTCCCGCACGCACGCCTCGCAGGCGCGCGCGGGCTCCGCGGCGTTGAACCGAGTATGCCGCACCTGCACGTCGGGGAAGATGCGAAGCTGTCCCAGGGGCAACACGGCGCCGCACACGAGGCAATCCGCCGCCCGCCGTCCAGTCGACCAGCGTCGCACGCGGAGCGCCAGCAGCTCTTGCCTTGCCTGGCAGCACGCCTTGTACTTCCGTCCGGAACGGCACGGGCAGGGATCGTTGCGGCCGATCTTACTGGATGCGGTTGCCATTGATGATCGGCAGCAGGTCCTCGGGCTCCATCCCCCGGGCCTTCTGCTCCTCTTCCTGGGCGTCCAGAACGTCCTGCCGGTTGCGCTGCGCCTCCAGGATCTGGTGGCCCAGGTCGCAGTCCGCCTCACCGAAGTCGAGGAGCAGATCGGTGAGCGCCTTCACCTCGCCGCTCAGCACGGCGATGGCCGTCTGCGTGTCGCTCCCCATCGACCCCTCCAGCTTGGCGTTGAGGGCCGCGGTGCGCTCCAGCAGCCGATCCCGTGTGATTTTCCGATAGTCGATCATGCCACAATCCTCCCTCCGGACATCGCGACCGGCATCTGTGGGGATATTAACTCAGCGGTGTGCGTTTGTCAACAGGCTATCGCTCGATGCCGTAGACGTCGTCGATGTTGACGACCACGGCGGGCTCCCCGTTGACCTGGACGTCGGACCCCGCGTACTTGCCCACGAGGATGCGGTCGCCGATCTTGACCGGCTCCGTGCCGGGTCCGATGCCGATCACGTTGCCCCACGTCGGGCTCACGGAAGCCGAGGTGGGCTTGATGATCCCGCCCGGCGTCCTCTGCTCCACGGGCTTGTCGCGCTGCATCAGGATGAACTTGCCCAGCATCTGCACGTTTTTCTTCGACTCGTCAGCCATCAGCGTCCCTCCTTGTAGGCCAGGCACTTGCGGCCCAGCTCGATTACCTGTCGGATCTCCTCATCGGTCAGCTTGCTCGCCATCAGCTTGCAGCCCTTGCGTTTGCGAGCGTCGGCCATGAACAGGACCTCGTCGAACGTCAGCGCCGATGCGCCGACCTCCTCCGCCAGCCCGAACGCCTCCAGGGTGGAGTTGACCGTGTGCGCCATGGCCGCTACTCCTCGAACGCCCAGCTCTCCAGATTGGCGCCCGCTTCCTGGTCCACCGTCACCGGCCCCGTCACGGTCCCGTGGTACTTGTCCGCGATCTGCTGCGCCCTCGTGGCGTCCGAGTAGGCGCCCCAGGTCCGCACGTGGAACCCAATGGCCTGCCCCGTGGACAGCTCCTCCCTCGCCTGTGTCGTCACGATCCAGATCTGCATGCGAACCTCCTTGTAGCGGGGGCAGGATTCGAACCTGCGACGCCGAGGTTATGGGCCTCGTGAGCTGCCAACTGCTCTACCCCGCCCCATCGTCGGAATGGCTGGGATCGAACCAGCGACCCCGAGCACCCAAGGCTCGTGTGCTACCGCTGCACTACATCCCGATCCGAGAGCGAACACAAGTTCGCATACTACCCGTTTCGGATCGTTTGTCAACTTGCCCGTCGCTTTTTCCCCTTCAGCAGGTTCAGAGCGCGCAGGCGCCGGTACTTGACCGACATCACACGCAGCACGGCCTCGGGACGCCACGCGTGCCCCGTCCACTTGGCGTAGCCGTAGTGCCCCTTCATCTTGTCGTTGAGGTAGCGCCCGGCGCTGGGGGCCTTCTGAAAGCGCGTCCAGACCATGCGCGGCACCTTGACGTAGCGGTACAGCGCTCCCGGCTTCGGGCGGCGCCCTCCGTCACCCGCGCGGAAGCGAACGAACAGCATGCGCGCCTGGTCGTCGTAGCCGATCTCGTAGATCGTGCTGCTCTCGACCTTCGTCATCGCGGGCATGCCCTCGGGATCATCTGGGAAGCGCTGTGGCATGGTTCCATCCTACTACGGGGCGAGCCCCGATCTCAATCTCCGAAGTGGGCAAAAGCGACATGAGAATTGACGGGTCAGGAAACATTAACCAGCTCCTCGATTATTCGCTCAACCTTGTGGATGTCTCGGTAGGCTATTCGCGTCAGAGTAAACCCGTTTGTCAATGCGAAGTGATCCTTGATCTTGTCGTTCTCAACGGTTGCCCGGTAGGCTGCGACACCACCCCATGAGGCAACGGGCGTTACGTGCTGCTCTCCATCAAACTCTACTAAGTGATGAATGCTCCCGACTGAAAATGCAAAATCAAACGGCAGCATGTTGCCTTTCTTTGAGCGACATTTTGTGATCCTAAACTGTCGCTGGTATGGAAGTCCCAATCGCTCCAGTGTTCGGCAAATACGCTCCTCTCCTTTTGATAGCGCACACCGAAGGCATCCTCCGTTCTGGAGATGCGCACGGGCGACCTGAGTGAACGCCCCGTGCTTTTTGCAAATTATCACAACTGGATCAAGTCCTCCCGTGTACTTAACCAGCGAGTAGTCGAACCTGCTTCCCCACAGCCTACTGGCTTTAGCGACCCACGCGGATTGCGACATTGTATTTGCTTTGGAAAGAACTGCCGCCATGCACCTGGGGCACCCTCTTCCTGCTATGTGATGGTACGCCTTTTGCCTGAATGCTCCATGATCTGGGCATGTGATGGTCACGAGCCCGGACATTTTTACGTAGTCTGAATACGTGTACTTCCCGTGGTGTGCAATAGACGCCCTCCGCGTGAACTCACGCTCGGGTGTTGACTTCGCCTTGGAGAAGGAACACGCGGAGCACGCCTTGCATCCTCCGCGTTTTTGTAGGTGAACCCGAGCCTCAACCGTAAATGGCCCGTGTATCCTACACCGGACGGTTACGGGACTAGATGCTCCAGCATATTCCGTGCTGTCGTAGTCGAACCTATCGCCGTGCTTGAGTTTGGCCCGTGCGACCCAATCAGCCGTGGTTAGTTTTGCCATACCACTACACTGCCACATATCCACCGCAATGTCAAACTGGGAGCGGCTTCGGGATGTTGGGGTGCGTGAGGATCTTCGGGTCCGCCACGAACGCAGGAGCTGGCACCGGCGCCGGAGGAGGAACCGGACGGGGCTCCGGTCGGACGGCCTCGGGCTTCGAGTCGTTCTGGATGAACTTTCCGATCATCTACGGCAACCTCTCCAGGTTCCACTTCTCCACGCCAGCCTCCTCGGCGCTCGCGTACTGCATGGACCACTGGTTGCCGAAGCGCCGGAACATCTCCTGCCGAGCCGAGTCGCACGTCCCGGAGATCACGGCGTAGTGGCCAGCGTGCGCCTGCCCGCAGCCGAACGTGAAGTACCAGTCCTGATTCTCCGTCTTCTCGACGAATTCCACGAACTGCTCCTTCGACACCTGGATCTTGCTGCCGTCCGTGGCCGGGATCAGATGCAGCATCGGCTTGTCGTCAACACCGTGATGCTTCAGCATGCACGTCTCGCAGCGCAGCGGACCTCCGTCCTTGCCGTAGAAGTCGAACTGCGGAGTGCAGACCCGCGTGATGCCGCAGTCGCAGCACTTGCAGACCTTGTGCGCCCTGTTCGGACCGTCGTGCGTGATCGTTTCCTCTTCGTTCATCTCTCCGACTCCTGTCCCTGCGCCAGGTCCTCTTCCCCGCGCAGAATGGTCAGCGCGTCCTGGTAGCGCCGCGCGATCGTCTGCTCCTCGGGCGGCAGCTCGTGGAGCCGTCCCAGGTTGTCGAATATGTCCTGGACCTTCACGGCGAATGCGATCGTGTTCCCGCTGTCCTTGATGCGCCGGATGAACTCCTTGTAGGTCGGCCGGTTCGGCGCCCCCTGCGACGGCCGCGAGAGCAGCTGCACCGCCTCGACCACGGACGCGGAGAACCCCTCGCGCAGCAGCTCGTCCGCCGTCCAGGGCGTGTCCTCGATCACGTCATGGAGCACCGCGGCCGCCATGGTCTCGTCGCCGTGAACCGACACGCCGACCATGACCCGAAGGGGATGCAGGACGTACGCCCGACCGATCTTGTCGACCTGTCCCGCGTGCGCCATCACCGCGAACTGGATCGCGTGCTCCAGCGATCCGCGCTCCGCCTTCAGCCACATCATCCTCTCCGGTTCCATCGTTGCTTCCCTCCGTTGGCAGGCCAGCATCGCGCTGGAAATCCATCTCACCCGAACACTTTACCGCGATCCCGTGCGTTTGTCAACGCGAACACGTGTTCGCCCTACGCTGCGTCCCATCTCTCCCAGCATGCGCGGCACAGCTGGTTCCGCTCACCGCCGACCATGTGCAGGATATGCGCCACCAGCCGTGATTTTCCCGGAGGAGTGAGGCTGGTCACAACGCGCGCGCTGAGCACGCACTCCACCTGCTCCCCACAGCTCGGGCACTTCCAACCGATCGCGACCCCGCCGTTCGGGAGGCTGCTGGTCTCGTGCTCGACGGGGCCACGCGGCTTCGTCCACCCGAACGGCCACTTCTCCGGGATCGCCTTGTCGTTCTTGGGCCTCGCGCGCAGCACGCGCAGTCGATCCCCACAGATCTGCGCCCGCGGCTGATCTGCTGGCCGCTTCGGAACGGGATTCGGCCGCGTCATCTCCCGGATACGCAACCGTGCGCTCTCCCGCTCGTGCTCCGGCGTGGCCGGGTGATCAGCGAGTGCCCGGAGCTTCTGGAGTAGGTCCTTGCGCTCCATCGGCCGCCTCCAACTGGCGATCCACCTCGCGGCGGGCGCCGCGCAGGCTGTTCAACTCTGCCCGCAACGTGTTCAGCTCGGCATCGCGCGCCGCCTTCACCTCGGAAAGAGAGCGCTCCATGTACGCCATCGCCAGGCAGACGCGCTCCAGGACTTCGTCCCGCGCGATCTCCCCCGCCGTCGGTCCGTACGGATCTGGTGTCTTCGCCAGCTCCCTCTCGCGCTCCGCAACCATGGCGCGAACCTCGTCCATCGTGTACACCCGCGCGTCCAACATCTACATCCTCCTGTTCTACTCCGCCAAGAGCGGGATCTTCAGGATCTCCGTCCTCTCGTACTTCAGCGCGTCCGCGGCCCAGAACTCCGTCTGCGCCTCCGATTCCGGCAGCCCGCTCGGGAACCACGTGTGCCGGTACTTGTGCTCGTGCCCCATCAACACGATGTCGGCGCGGCCCAGGACCACGTCGAAGAACTGCTTCGCGTCGTTGAGGCGGCAGAACCAGTCCGTGTAGAACGGGTTGTGGTGGAGGGCCACCACGCTGATCGCCCGCGCCTTCTTCATCGCGTCCAGCTTGCGCTTCAGCTTCCAGAGGTTCCAGCGTCCGATCTGCCCCTGCGCGAAGTCCACGATGCTGCCCGTCCGCATGCAGGAGTCCAGCACGATGATCTCGCCGACCGCGATGCCGTCTATCCTGAACATCCACGGCGTGTCCGCACAGAGCGCATGCCGCAGCTTCGCGAACCGCCGCTGGCACTCCCGGTCGTAGAAGTTCCCGAGCAGCCCAAAGGAATGATTACCGGGAACGACAACGATCCGTCCTTTGAAGGGGGAAAGAAGGCGCAACGCATGCGCGTACTGGTTCTCCTTCCCATCATCGACGATGTCCCCGGTAACAACCAGGACATCACCGTCGCCCATCATCTCTTGAACCTGACGCAGCTTCCCCTCCACCACGCGGTTGTGCTTCATGTCCCCGC
>Ga0265297_10011476_pt1 | contig 10845 bp, 19 predicted proteins | sample Munlanlwell13791_FD_192502 | JGI IMG/M metagenome (GOLD analysis project Ga0265297, IMG submission 192502) | Leachate microbial communities from a municipal landfill in Southern Ontario, Canada - Leachate well 137-91 | ecosystem: Engineered > Solid waste > Landfill > Unclassified | place...
TTTTATGGGCAGAACCTAGACTGTACAGCCGATAGTCGCAAAAAGCGATTTATTGAAGAAGCGAGGTATTACGAAGACGCTGGCCGGACGTTGCCGCCAGAAATTAGGAATAAGTTTTATTTCTGTAGTTCATATAATCGATTCGATTTCATAAATAGATTTAACAAGCTAGATCATCGCGAGGCAATAGACATCATTACAAATGATGTGTAGATAATTTATGCTAACACAAGAATTAACTTGCCCATATTGTAGCAACGAACTCGTTGCGGCCGTTTGGATCGATGGCCAGTGCGAGAGATGCGGTGGAAATTATTATTGGTCTATGGAATCAAATAACGACTTAACTGATAGTTGGCATATAGTATCTTGGGATAGAGAAAAGTCTATATATGTGGCAACAACATTATCAAATTGGAAGCGTGCAAGAGCTTTTCTAGATTTCTGCAGAAGCCTAAAGATACCAATATCCTTCGACTGGACTGTTTGGGGCGAAGAAATAGGAAAAGGACCGCGAGACTTAAACCCAGAATCACTGCGGGATAAAGCACAATACGAATATTCTGGGGTATCTTCTGCTTCTTATATCCTTGTTATAGCACCTACTGGACGTGGGACCAATTTTGAATATGGTGTTGCTTATAGCCGATTATTAAACGATATTAATAAGCCTGATATAGCCATTCTTGAAGAGTCGAAATCAGATGAACCTGTTAGTTTTCACTATCTCCCTAAAGTAAAAAGATTTAGCTGTGTCAGAAGCGCCATAGTCGACATATTAAGGCATTTTGATATTGACATCAAAGATACTGATGTTGATTTGGCTACCTTTAGCTTAGGAAAATTGCAATGCTAGACCAGAACAAAATGCCATCAAAGCCGATAGTGCCGGAAGGTACCAAACAGCAGAAGACATTTGCTGGTCCGCATGGAGGTGGCACTGCTTATAATCAATTGTCTGTTGGTACTGATTTCGCCGTCCATAATGCAATACCTGGACATACTCAGAAGCAGAACGTCGAAGTCAAGAAGCCGAAATAATGCCAGATGATCTTTATTTTGTGACTTGGTGCGATCCGGCTAAGTATAATATTGGGCCGGAGCAGGAATACCAATGGTTCTCTGAGTTAGCTGCAGCAGAAGCATTTGCATATCGAAAAGAAAAATCTGATAATTGCGAGCGTGTTGCAGTAATCCACTATAAAAGAGCATAGCTGCTTCTAATCTCTAATTGTGTCCGCATTAGTACTGTTTTTCTGGTAATTGTCATGTATTTGAAATGACAACATCCTAAAAACCGGACACAGAAAAATGCTATATTACATAAGCCAAAAACTCGAATTGGACATAATGCAAGCGAGCGAACTGAATGAAGCTATGGAGCTCGCTCACGTTTATAAGATGGGCGCGATAATTGTCCATCCTGATCTTGTGGCTGATGCCTCAATGCAGAGAGTCAAGAGACAAGCAGCATACAAGATCTTGACTACGGTAGACTGGCCCAAAGGAGATAAATCTGGGGTCAGCAAATTCCATACGATGTCAATCCATGCTCTATCTTGCGATGGTTTTGAAATCGCACTTGGAACTAAGTCTCCAGGAGAAACAAAAGCAGAAACACTTGCTATTACTGCATTCATCAGACAACATCTGCCGCGAGTGCAGGAGATTAGATTCGTTCTTGGCTGCTTGTCGAGAGAGCAAGCAGACATCGACAATCTCTGCATGGCTATCAAAGAAATACCGGCTCCAAATTTACTACGCACCGATATTAATTTACGGTGTGCTCAAGCCAAAGCCAATATATCTGCACATAATGCATCTCTAGCTGCGATACAAGCATGCATTAATAGGCCGATAAAATTATGTGGCAACATAAACTCGGCCAAGATCATCGCCTCATGCAAAGCACATAGATATGGCGTCAGTCTCAAACAAGCTCAAACAATCATCAAGGAGCTTCGAGATAATCCGCAAAAGATCGAAAAGATATTTAAATAGCGATTGCTATTTTAGGCCATCGTTATGACCGATAGTGCTGTCAAAATTGGTATGTTGGTACGCATTTACAACCAACAGCATATTTGGCATAATGAAATAGGCATTATTCGTGAAATTGGCAATGGTTTTTGCAGGATCGAATTACTTGGAAAGTTAACATGGATACCAATACACTGGTTGGTAGAGGTTGAAGAAGGGCAGCCAAATTGAAAGGGACAGAAAATGATCGAATTCGACATCATCGATGAACTCGGCGACAACGCTGAATTATTGATCAAATCTGACCGATGGCTTGCAGCTCTAGAAGCGAAGTTAGGCCAAAGCTTAACAATCTTACTCCATGATCTTGAGCAGGTCCAAACGGCAATTAGAATTAAGCAGAGGTTGCAGCAAAATAATCGAGTTGCAGTCAAACGACCTATCAATCGAGGCGGGATCTCTGACGAGGTAATCGAAATTTTACCACTTCCCAGAGCAGTAAAGGTCGCGAGTCAAGCCAAACGCAACGACCAAATCAATATCTGGGCTGCCGATGGTTATGACGTTCAGACCGTATTAGTCTAGCCTTACGTCATTCTGTGTCCGCGTCAAACGCTATGGATGTAGGCACATACGTATATAAAGATTGTGAGACAATCTGACAATAAGAGGAACATATGTCAACCAATTACCCGAACCATAGAACCACAAAAACATATCCATTCACAGCAGGCCAAAATGGAGAAATGGTAGTAGTAACCACTGACGGCGGCGCTGGATCGTCAGGCAAGGGGTCGCTCAATTCTTGGCTGGCTGATAAGTATGATTTCCATCTCGCAACCAACAACTGGATGACGAATGCTGGCCACTATACAGAACTTGATGACGGCACACGAATATTAGTTCAACATATTCCATCGGCATTCATCAATAAAAACACACGGCTCTACATCAATGCCGGTGCTGCGATCGACTTGAAGACATTGTTCAGTGAAGTCGCGAATCTCGAATCACTCGGATTCCCGATTCGTGAAAGACTGACCATCCACCCGTTGGCTAATGTGATCACGGAAGAGAACAAACAATATGAACGTGAGACCATCAAAACCGGTAGCACATTCAAAGGATGTGGTGCAGCTATTGCGGCGAAGGCCATGCGACTGCCGCAGCAGAAACTAGCAAGAGATTATGAGGAGCTCCACGAGTTCTGCACAATTGCTGATCTGACGGTAGAGTTAAATCGCGGAATAGCTAAACAAGGGATGCGAGTGCTTGTTGAAGGGTCGCAGGGCGTCGATCTTGACCTCAACTTTGCCGAATACCCATATTGCACTTCGAGACAAACACATCCAACACAATTAGTCGCCGATGCTGGTCTTCCTGGCAGAGCTATCACCAATGTCGTCATCAACTTGCGTACCAATCCGATACGTATTAGTAACGAGTCAGCCGCTACCGGCGAACAGTGCTATACCGGGAACTACTGGGAAGCAAGAGAAATCGGGTGGGAGGCCGTAGCAAAACAAGCTGGATATGACAACTTCGACGAGTTTGTCGAGGAATACAGATATGCAATGATGACCTCTGTCACCAAGAAGGTAAGACGCATCTTTGAATTCCCAACAGAAAGAGCAAAATACGTAAATGCTCTAGCCGGTGGTCTGCTCAGAGACGGACGTGTCTTATATAGTCTCAACTTCATCAATTTCGTCGACAGAACCGTCAAGGGCAAGACGACATATGAGGAAGTTTTTACGCCCAAGGTCGTCAATTGGTTGCGGTTGCACTTACAACCAGTACTCGAAAACAACGGCACCTATGAGAGCGGCGACGGCCCTGGTGATTCGCAATTCTTTGGGTTGCACTGGATAAGAACCGGACCACGGCATAGTCAGATAGTCGAATTATGAATGTGAAATTAGCCGTTTATACCGACGAAGTATTCGACGACCCAGATAAAGCCTGTGAACTATTGGCTGCAAAAAAGATCTTCGGCGTTTGCTTGCGTCGTGGCTGGTGTCGAGAGATCTACAATATGCCAGATAATGCCATTAGCATTTTAGACGGCATATTGTCAAAACACGGTATGCAGCCAGTTCTACTACATACTGAAATTGGTTGTACTGACCCAAATCAACTGTCGGCAGAAGAGCCCAAATTAGTTCGGGCGATGCAGATATGTAAGTATCTGAAGTGTAAGGCTGTTCGTGTTGGTTTTGGTACATCATCAAAACCGACAGTAGAACCGTCATCAATCTCGCAAATCGTGCCGAAGTTTAGTACATCTCAAAGCACTGAGTTGATCCAAAAGTGGTTGGCTACAGCTTCTGGATTAAGCATATCGTATGATGTTCAGCTATTATTTGAACCAGAAGCGAATTCATACTATAATCAAGCCGCGTCAATAGCAATATTGCTGAATAAATTTAGGCGTCTAAATTTGTTATTTGATCCGGCGATGCTTGTGATGCGTACGAAGTCCAACCCATTTGTAAAGTTTTGGTCGCTTTTGAAATCAAGGACCACGTTTATTGATATCCATGATTTCAAAACGGGCGATGCAGCCAAGCCAGCAGGGTTTGGTGATGCACAATTGGATGTCTTAGTAGCAGACGCTCTAGCGTCAAATTTTTCTGGTTGGTTCTGCTTGGAGCCGGGCCTCGGCAGGCGATATGGAGATGCGACAACCAAAGACAAAACATTTCTACGTGCTTTCGACGCATTCGAAGCGCTACTTCAAAGAATACAACTACCAAAAATACTTTGAAGCCAGGAGAAATAAGATGGCCATCAATATTTCAGAAGCTCTCGTCCAAATGCGTAAGGCAGGCCCGAAATGCATCAGAACAATGCAGATGCCTGGACAGGATATCAATACTGGAGCTTATAAGATCGAAATTTTACATGGCGGGCAATGGACGCCAATCTTAGAAGGATTACCGAGAGCTACAGCAGAAAGCCTCGTCTCTCAAGCTACCAACAGGGTTATAATGGAATGACGAGCTTGCTCGATACGAGACTCGTTTGGTTGCGCGAAAAACTAGCTAGAAACTCGAATATTCCGAATTGTATAGCTGAGCTAATTGGTGTTTATGATCCAATTTCAAGGATCATCACAATATCTCTCGTCATAACTATCGACGGCACTGAGTACAGAGTTGTCAGATGTCATAAGCCCGTCATTTTAAGGCAGACGGACGACGAGATAACAGAGCTGCGCAAAATGCATCGCAATATGATCACCTATATGGTGCAGACTTATGGCGATGTAGATTGGTCGATTATAGTCAATAAATTCTTGAAATGGTCGACAAACCCTGCGCACAAAGCAGTTATGCAGCGGTGGATAACCTAGTCAACCATGATTCCGAAAAACTTGTGGCCGTCGTCGCCTCTGTTGAAGCTACAATGGTAGACCTCTCCAAATTTGGCACCAGCTTCTACAGCTTTATGTCTGTTGGGTGCTTTCATCCCTAGACATACTCTGCAGGCCACAAGCCCCAGTGATTCTGTTTTGCCGTCTTCTAGGTTTATGATTACCTTCGATTTTAGTCTGACGCTTACCTCGAAGAATCCACAATCTCTACATTTTCTATACCAGAACAGACTGCCTGCGTCCTCGTAACCTTCTTTTTCAAATTCGGTCGCCCGTCCTTTTCTGGCGACATATTTCGAGCCACACTGGCTACACCACACGTTCTGGTGCGTCATGTACGACTTACACCTATCGCAAAGGTAGTAAGTATATATTTCTTCGTTTCTTGAACACGGTCTATAGAACGCCGTTGCTACTAGTTCTTTTTTCGTTTCTTCGGACGGTCCCCTCTTTTCGTCCGGGCTATAGACACTGAGGCTCCCTACATATCCGTGTTTCGAGCAGAGCTCTCTTGCCTCTTCTTCCGACGTAGCCGTCACAGCTAAGTCAACCCTACAGAATCCCCTTAACCCCAGGGCTTCTATATTGGCGTCTTTCAGGCTTACGGTGACGGTATATTCTTTATATTCAGACATTATCACTCCTATATCGGTGGCCATTTAATTATAGCACGATAGACGGCCACAATTAATTGGAGTGATAATAGCTTACCACTTCTGGGCATTCTTGGCAAAGACAGCTTGCTTCTTTGTCGCCTTCGAAGCTTTGCTACCCGGCTTCAAGACTTGGTTAGCGTAACCAGCAACGCTCTTCCCGGCCTTGTCGGCCTTGGCCGTAAATTTGCCCCTATTGGCCTTCTTGATAGTACCGGTTTTCTTTTCCGACACCACTGGTACTTGATTGATTGTGACTTTCGATTGCGCTGCGGCACCGACAAAGCCAGAACCGAAAAGTACTGTTGGATGGTTCATGATCTAGACCTTTTGACCTGGTTTTAAGACTGGTTTGCCGTACTGCCGTCTGAAATCCTCGAAATCCTTTGGATAAGGCCGTGTCGGCATTCTATTTATCGCTATATTCATCCCCATACGTTTTGCTTTATTGCGTATCTTTTGCACCCAATACCCTGGGGATTTATCTTTGTTCGCTTGCTTGCTGGCGTCGACCATACATTTGTTAATAAACATTGCCATCTCATATTTCCGTGTTAGTGCTGTAGATGGCAATGGGGGCTTCTTGTTTGCGTCTTGTTGTTTTCGGTCTACATTGATCGTATCGAGTTGTTGAGATAGAACTGAGATAGCTATTGTAGCGATCCGTGCATTATTATTAGCACGGATCATTTGTGCACCTCTCATGACACGTTTCTTTGGGTCGAGCATATCGAGGCCAGTTGAGATCTTGTCCCAAATATCTTCGGAATAGGCTGAATGCCGACGATTTCTTGGTCCAGGCGCATCGCCAAAAAGAATATTAAATAATCGTTCTACTCTCTCTGCATCCTGGCCGGTGCGTTGTGCATAGTAAGTAGCGAGCCTCTCTTCTGTGTTTTCCATGTCTCTATTGATCATGGGCTCGACTTTCGCCTTAATCTTGGCTATTAAAGCGGCACGTTCTCTTGGAGTCGACCTACCACCATGCTTCTTATCAACGGCAGCCGCCGCCGACTGCCACCATTTATCAGCCGCTGGTGAATCATCAAGTAGAGATACTTCCAAATCTTTAGCGGCGTCGATATAATTTCGTAAGCCAAGCTGTTCGACAACTCTATCGCGAGCAGCTATATAGGTCTGGATTTTAGATACACCGGTGGCAATTAAATCGGACAACAAGCCCTCTATGACGAGATATTGGCGATCAAGCTCTAATACTTCATCGAGTCGGTTAATATTTTCCAGTTTCATCGAACACCTACCACTATAACGGGGAATGCATTCATACGCAAAAGTAATGGGTTGCCACACAACCAGCCCTGTGATAAAATTTGGCAGCGACGTATTTCATAATTATGGCATCAAGATTACTCAAAGTCCCGTTCTTTGTCATCGCTTACAACGCCAAAAAGCTGTTTGCGATCGATGATGACAAGGGTAGTAGTACGCTTCCGATTTTTACAGAAGCTGAAGCCGCGGAATTATATAGGAGGTATTTTGCAAGGAAGTTCAAACTAAAATTGCAGGTGTTCGTTGTCGATAAGACAGAAAATGCTCTCAGCTTGATCGAATGTGCAAGTTTGGCTTGTAATTCTTTGCAACATGCTGTGATCAATCCATTCTTACCGTCACCGAACATAACACAGCCACCGTCAAAACCGATACAAAAGATTATTGCGTCCCTTCGAAGTCAGTGTCGAAAGGGGCGTAATCATCAGAGTCCTCATAAACAATAGGAATCCTCGGCACAGGATGTGATTGGTCGAGAGGTTCGTCATCGAGCGGTACCTCTTCCTCCTCCACGTTTTTGTTGGGGTCTCTGTCCATGTCAGGTAGTCCTTATCCGCCGTTCCCGCCCAATATCGCAGTAGTCGATAGGGTTGGCGGTTTTAAGCGAACGTGCCTTGTCATCGACATATGTACTCAAGAACCGCTGACACCATCAGAGATTGCACAAATTGAAGACCAATTAGGGCTTGCACTTGCGAAGATAAAAGTCATACACCGTTCAGATATAGCCAATTCCAGCAGGTTCACAAAGCCATTGAGGGTCGCTTTACAATTGGAATAATCCTATAGTATTTTAACACAGTTGCACGGAAAGGATAACATGCAAGTACGATTAATGACGCCAGAGGGAGGAGTTTCGAGCGAGCTTTACGAGATCATCGGACCCGCAGACAGGAAGAATTGCATTTATGTATCTGATAAAGATGGAAAGCAATTGCGAGTCCATAAAGAAAGATTGCTCAAATCAGATGCACTTGGCAAATTGGTTGCTGTTGACCATGGCGGCAAACTCAAGGCTGCGTGCCCAATCTGTTCAAGGACTTTAATGGTCGACAAAGGCTTTGCCGAATGTCCTGTACATGGTAAACTACAAATAACAAGTCACGAACACCTAAACAGCCCGGACGATGACACGTCCGCAACACAGCAGGAAAAACACATGTCCAAAACAGATGCAACCACGATGGTCGATTTCACAGTTGTCGCAACATATGGCGTCGAACTCTGGACAAAGCAGCAGCTTAAGTTCAGCGATCCGCGCACAGACGTGCAATCACACGTCCTGCTTGCTGACAATCCCGCCCGCAAATTGTGCTTCAACACGTACAACGGGGCACTCGGCAAGAAGAAATCGAATACCGAAGAGACCTTTCTCGCCCAGTTACAAGCTTTCAAGGATGGTGTTGCAATTGCGCCATCTGGCACATCAGTTTACCCGCTAAAGGGCACACTTGACGACGCTCGCAAGCGTCTTGAGAAGTCCGGCTATACAAAGAAGTAAACAACACTACGTTGTTTGCGTCATATCAAGTAACAAAGGATTGTTCTATGTTGGTATTGTCTCGCAAGAAGAACGAGAGTATCGTCATCAACGACGACATCACTATCGTAGTCGTTGAAATTCGTGGAGATAAGGTACGCTTAGGGGTTGAAGCCCCGAAAGAAGTGCCAGTACATCGCCAAGAGGTTTTTGAGGCGATCCACAGAAACGATAAAGCTGACGCTGCAGCCACAAATGGATGAAAACGTCATCAATCGTCGTATAGCTGCACGCGAAAGAGCACGTGCCATCATCCCACTAATTGCCGAAGAAGTTGCGGCCATCGAATTAGATGCATGCGACTCTTTTTGGGATGAGATCCGGAAGTGCTTGCCGCAGCAACCTCAGGTATCTCCGGATCAGCCGATGACCGATGAGCAGGCCCGCGCTTTCGGGCTAACAGAGATGCCATATGGTGAATTTAAGGGGAAACCGGTGAATAGCGTGCCTTTTGATAGACTTGAATGGTATGCTGATTCTAAGTTTCAAAAACGCCTCATTAGATATCTCAATAGCCCGAGTATAAAACGTGCTAGAGATACTGATGAAGGTGTGATGCCCTGGGAATGATCACAGCGCTCTTCGCCAATTTTCCCAAACAAACTCATAATCATAAGTCAAATAATGAGTTTGCCTTAGGCGTTCTCTAATAGCATTTCGTCTAGATTCTGCGTCCTGGATAAACTGATGAAACTGTATTTGTATATCGGCGACTCGATTTATTAGTCCAGTATCGAGAATATGATCTAACAAATCATATTCTGCGCCCTCGATATTCAGCTTCATCAGCCTTATCTGAGGCAATTGATGCTCACGCACAACATCGTCAATAGAGACGATACGTATTTGCTCTGTTGCGTCACTTTGCATCAAAGTGCTTGAAGCGTCACCGTTAATAGCGATGGTGCAACTCGTAGTAGTAGGCCCTACGCCAGCACGATAAACATACGCACCAGTACCAGATAATTCTTTGGCCGTTATAGCATAATATTCGGAGACTGGTTCAAATGCTATAATCCTACAACGATAACGATCATAAATTTTGCGACTCCAAGCACCATAATAAGCACCACAGTCGAGAACGACATCGCTTATACCTATACGGTAATCTAGCCTTAGTGTGTTGTCTCCGTTATCAGCAAACCAGCGATCAAATTCTGGCATATCAATCCTTCAAGTGCAAATCTGTAATATGCATCCCGCAATTTCGATTGTCAACCATTCTAGGCCAGTTGCCTTCGACAAACTCCACGTCTTGCATGCCAATGCGACCTTCTACTAATGGGCTTAGAACTCGCCCCTTGCTAAGTGTCGCAGCCCACCAGCTGAACGATGAATTTGCACGCATTATTACATCAGCATTTATAAGTGACACAAAATCATCAAGAAACGGCACTCCCATATCTATCAGGTCTTGATCTTGCTGATGATTACCATCTTGCACCCAATGAATATAATCAGGATTAAGACCAAATTTTTTACATGCCGAGATATATGAATTTTCACTGACTAAACAATAGATATTACTGAGGCCGACATAATCGCCCCTGCGAATATGTGCCGCTATTGGTAAACGAGTCGTAAACCTTTGTTTCCACTCATCACGCAATCGAAACCAAGATTGCAATTGTGGCCTCCACATAAAATCGATTGCAGTCTGAGATTGAAAATAGCCATTTAAAATAATATTAACTCTTCCATTTGGTATTTCGTCGAAGCCAGCACGTGGTAAATCATAATCAAGTGGTGGGTCTGATATCGTAAAAACTCGCTGCCCGATCCATCCTGGTGTCAATAATGTGGCATGGCAAACCTCAGCATAGGCACGTGCAAAAGCATATTGGAAAAGTTGGTTGCCGAAACCGCCAACAAACGATACACCAATAACATTTCTGCCCATTTTTTATCGCCTACCAGCCAACACTTGGTCGATGTTTTGTCTTAACGGGAAGTTACTCTCACATCCCAGTATGTCTGACATACCAGCAGCTTGGTGAAACAACATC
>Ga0265297_10011477_pt1 | contig 10841 bp, 8 predicted proteins | sample Munlanlwell13791_FD_192502 | JGI IMG/M metagenome (GOLD analysis project Ga0265297, IMG submission 192502) | Leachate microbial communities from a municipal landfill in Southern Ontario, Canada - Leachate well 137-91 | ecosystem: Engineered > Solid waste > Landfill > Unclassified | place...
GATAAAAAATAAAAAAGCGGAAGTCTTTAAAGAGGTTGATAATGTCGAACACGCATATTTGCATATTGGCTATATTGTTCCTGGCGTCACAAGTAGAGATATAAATAAATTAAGAGTTTTGGCCGGAGTTTTGGGTGGGGGATTTTCTTCTCGTCTTTGGCATGAATTTCGCGATAAAAGAGGGCTTGGATACAGCGTTGAATGTGGTGTGGGTGGGATTAAAAAAATAGGAATATTTTCAGCTTCTTTTACTATTTTTGAACCTAGCGCAAGAAAGATTAAAATAGTCGAGAATATAGCTCTTCGAGAATTTGAGAAGCTTAAGGTTGAACTAGTTGGAGAAAAAGAGCTTCAAAGAGCAAAAGACTTAATTGTGTCAGGCTATTATGATGAGATAGAAAGAATCGAACAATTAGCCTTGGAAATGCTTCAGGCCGAGTTAATTGGAATACCTTACGGTAAATTTAAGAGGTTTCCTATAAACCTTCAGAAGGTTTGTGCAGAGGACATAATGGTATCTGCCAAAAAATATTTAACAGATAAATATACCTTAACCGCTCTCGTTCCAAAGGGAATGGGGAATTAATAATTAAAATTAATTAAAAGTCGCGATTCAAACCGCGACTTTTTTATGTTAAAATAAATAAAATGTCAAAAAAATTAAAAACATCAATATTAGCAATCTCTATTATTTGTAGTTCAATTATCGGTGTCGGAATATTTTCTCTTCCGTATGTTGCTATACAGGTTGGAATATGGACAATGGTCGGGTATTTTTTGGTCTTGGGAGCAATTGTTATGGTTGTTCATGTTCTTTTTGGAAAGATTTCTCTTGCAACGCCGGACTCTTCAAGATTAGCAAAATTTGCTGAAATATACCTTGGAAGGTGGGGAAAATTAACAGCTTTTATTTTGGCAATCGTTGGTTCGTTTGGAGCAATATTATCTTATCTTATTGTTGGAAGTGAATTTTCTAAAGAACTTTTTTCTCCGATTTTTGGCGGGAATCAAACAATCTATCTTTTGATTTATTTTTTAATTGGCGCTTTTTTTATCTATTTTGGGGTAGAAATTGTTTCTAGAATCGGGCTCTGGAGATTAATTTTACTTTTTTCTGCCTTTATTTTTATCTTCTTTTACGCCAACCACCAAGGGTTGTTTAAGGTAGAAAACCTTTTTTTAATAGGAGGTCAGGGTTTAAATAATTTATTTTTACCATACGGAATAGTGCTTTTTTCTTTATGGGGGACAACGTTTGTTCCGGAGGCTGAAGAAATGATGGGGGAAAATAAAAGGCTGTTAAGAATAGTACTTCCAATAGCGACGATAATTCCTATTTTTGTTTATGTTTTTTTTATGATTTTAATAGTGGGTATTATGGGGACAGGAACAACAGAGTTCGCCCTTGATGGCCTTAAAAATTCTCTTGGAGGAAAATTATCCACTGCGGTAATGTTTTTAGGGATAATTACCACACTGACCTCTTTTATTTCCGTGGGGTTTGGTCTTAAAAGGCTTTTGTATTTTGATTCAAAAATAAATCATTATTTGTCATGGGCAATCACCTGTTTCGTTCCTCTAATTTTATTTTTTATAGGTGTTAAGAATTTTCTTCCCCTAATTTCTTTTTTGGGCGGAGCACTATTAGGAATCGAAGGAATTTTAATTATTTTAATGTATCAAAAACTTTGGTCGAAAGAAAATCCTTCCTCAAAAAAGGTTTATTATCTAACAATTCCCTTACTTTTGATTTTTCTTGCGGGAATTGTTTACGAAATAGTTTATTCATTTTAAAAGAAAAATATTGTAGAATAGTTACATGCAGGAATTATTTTTAGCGGTTATTATTTTTGGGCTTGCCATTGTGATTTTTTTGCTTTTGAGAAAAAAGCCTGAGAAACAGAGCGATTCTTTTTTGATGCTTCAACAGCAATTGAACAATGTTTCCCAAGTTCTTGATAGCAAGCTCTCTGAATCAAATAAAACAATACAAAAACAATACAGTCAAAGCGTTGAAATAATAAGGAATGTTACAGAAAGACTCACAAGGCTTGATGAAACAAATAAACAAGTCGTTAATTTTGCCGAACAGCTTCGAAGTTTGCAGGATATTTTAAAAAATCCGAAGCAAAGGGGAATTCTTGGAGAATACTATCTAGAAACAGTTTTAAAAAATGTTTTGCCACCGAGCTCTTATCAGATGCAATATGCGTTTAAGGACGGGACAATTGTTGATGCTGTAGTTTTTGTTGATAAACACATTATTCCGATTGATGCCAAATTTTCTCTTGAAAATTACGATAGGATATTAAAATCAAGAGACAATATCGAGTTAAAAAAATACGAGAGCGCTTTTATCGCTGATTTGAAAATGAGAATTGACGAGACCTCAAAATATGTGAAGCCGGAAGAAGATACCATGGATTTTGCTTTTATGTTTATACCATCGGAAGCGGTTTTTTATGACCTACTTGTAAATAAAGTTGGCGCCGTAACCGAGGACACGAATAATCTGATTTATTATGCCGGAAAGAAGAAAGTTATTATTGTTTCGCCGACGTCTTTTCTTGCGTATCTGCAAACCGTTTTGCAGGGATTGAAAAATCAAAAAATTTCCGAACAAGCAAAGGAGATTATTAAGGAAGTGGAAAGACTTGGTAAGCATTTGGGGGCGTATAGCGATTATTTTAAGAAGGTCGGGGGACATCTTGATACGACCGTAAGCGCGTATAATAAGGCGTCAAAAGAGCTTGCCAAAGTGGATAAAGATGTGGTAAAAATAACTGGTAGCGATTCTAAGATAGAAATCAAAGAAGTCGAAACAACACTATTAGAAGATTAATCAAAAAACGCCTATTTAGGGCAAAAATATGTTAGCAGTCATAAAAACAGGTGGGAAACAATACTTAGTTTCTCCGGGGCAAAAAATAAAGGTGGAGAAGTTAATAGCAGAAGAGGGAAAAGAAGTGATTTTTGACGAGGTTTTGCTTTTGGAAAAAGACAAAAAAACAGAGCTTGGCCTGCCTTTCATCAGCGGAGCAAAGGTGGTCGGAAAAGTTTTAAGGCAAGGAAAGGCCAAGAAAGTAATCGCTTTTAAGTATAAAGCAAAGAAAAGAGAAAAAAGCAAAAAGGGACACAGACAACTTTTTACGGAAGTGGAGATAACAAAAATTGAAAAATAATAATAAACAATAAAAAATCGCCTAATTTAACGGGCGATTTTTTATTTGATATTATTTTCTTCCATCAATAGCGTTTTCAAGGGTTTGTTCGTCGGCGTATTCCATTTCTCCTCCCTGAGGAAGACCCCTGCCAAGCCTGGTTATTTTAAAATTATCATCTACATTTTTTATTAATTTCGTGAGATAAGAGATTGTTTCTTCTCCTTCAACGGTTGGATTTATGGCAAGAATTATTTCTTTTATTTCCTTGTTTTGTTTTATTCTCTCTTCCAGTTCTTTAATTCTTATGTTTTGTTCCTCGATTTTTTTTAGAGATTTAAAAAGGCCACCGAGTACAAAATACATCCCATTATATTTTTTCGTTTTTTCTAGAGCCATCAAGTCAGCCTCCTTTTCAACAATGCACAAAAGACCTTTTTCTCTTTTTGCGCTTCGGCAGATATGACATATTCCATAATCGTCAATCTTTTCAAAAGGAAGAAAACAAGATGAACATATAGAAATGTCATTTTTTAAATTTTTTATCAATTCAGAAATATGCAGCAACTCTTCTTTTGAAAGAGAAAGAAGATAGAAAACAAAACGGTAGGCCGTTCTTGAGCCTACTGTTGGAAACTTACAAAAGATGTCTATGAGTTTTTGAATTGGTTTTGGTTGCTCCATGCTAATTATTCTTCTTCGGCAAACGAAGCGAGGCTTTCTTCAAGCATAGATGTTTTTGTTTCCGGAGGCATCTCTGTGTCGACATGGAAGCTGTCAATATCCGTAAAACTTGCGTAGTCTTCGTTAAAATATAAATTAACCTTACCGGTTGGACCATTTCTGTGTTTTGCTATGATTATTTCCGCTACGTTTTTTTGTGCCCTTGTATCGTATCTGTCGGGACGATTAATAAACAGCACAACATCTGCGTCTTGTTCAAGAGAGCCCGATTCTCTTAAATCTGCGAGCCTTGGTATCGGCGGGGTGCGTTGCTCAACCGCACGAGATAGCTGGGAGAGAGCGATAACCGGAACGCTTAATTCTCTGGCCAATCCTTTTAGTGATCTTGAAATTTCAGATATTCTTTGAACCATATTATCCGAAGAAGTTCTCGGTTCCATCAATTGAAGATAGTCAATTATTAAAAGACCAAGGCCATTTGAGGCCTGAAGTCTTCTTGCCATAGCTTTCATTTGCATGATGTTTGTTATCGGGGCGTCGTCAATATATATTGGCGAGGCAGAAAGAGTACTCATTGCCTGTTGAAGCCTTGTAAAATCACCGTTTTCTTTTGAAAGCCTTCCAGATCTTAATTTTGATAAATTTATTTCTGCTTCGGCCGAAATGGCCCTGTCGACTATTTGGTCAACTGACATTTCAAGACTGAATATTCCGACAGGAATTTTCTCTTTAGTTGCGACAGCTCGTGCGATATCAAGAGAAAGAGAACTTTTACCGACAGATGGTCTTGAGGCGATAATTACCAAATCAGATTTTTGTAGTCCGGCCAATATTGTATCTAAACTCTGAAAGCCTGTTTTCAATCCACGCAAAGCATTCTTGTTTTTGTGGAGGTTATCTATTCTTTCAAATGCTTCATCCAAAACTTCTTTTATTGCAACAAAATCTTGTCGCAATGACCTTTGTGATATTTTGAATATTTTTTGTTCAGCTCTGTCAATAACTGAATCAATTTCTTCATCTTCTTGATATCCCAAACTATTTATTTCATGCGATGCCTCAATTAAATCCCGAAGAGCTTTTTTTCTTTGAACGGTTTTTCCGTAATTTACGACATTACTTGCCGTTGGAACGGAATTTGAAAGTTCTGTCAGATAACCACGGCCTCCGATTTCTTTCAATTTTTCCATTTCCTGTAATCTCGAAGAAAGAGACCTTAAATCAATTGGTTCGGATTTTTCAAAAAGGCTTAGCATCGCCTTGTAAACAATTTTATGAGTGTTTCTGTAAAAATCATCTGGGGAGAGCCAATCGGCAACTTTGTAGATGGCATTTTTATCAATCATAAGACAACCAAGAACTGCTTGTTCTGATTCAACATCTTGAGGGGGAAGTTTCTCTCCGGTGGCGACTTTCCTTTTTTCTTCGCTTTGCATAATTTCAAGCGTTGTTCACACAGTGTGTGACAATATTTATTTCTTTTCCCAGTATAGCATAAGTATAAAAAAACCAAAGAAACATTTCAAGAATTAAGCAATTAATTATTGAACGTGGGGAAGATACTTGACAAATTCTTATTAGTATGCTATAGTTTAAAAAGAGGAGGGTAAAAGTATGGTTGACCGGTTGGTTTGGTCAGCGCTTATTAACCAAAATACCCAAATAGGCGCTCCCGCGTAATAGCCCACAGGGAATGTGGCGGGAGCAGCTCTGCATACCAGACAGAGCAACGACGTTCCGAGGAGCGCGGTCTCTAAGGAATAAAGAGCGAATACTACTGGTGATAATGAAGTGTGTGTGTTCGCTTAACATTGAAAATCGGTGCCTAAAAAATAGGAGGACAGTATGGATCAGTTGACTTGGTCCGCGTCCAATCAATATTACCAAATTGGCGCCCCTGCATAAAACAAAATGGATTGAGCAGGGGCAGCTCTCGCACGTCGGAAGAGGGCAAATGCCATTCCGAAGAGCAGTAATATTATAATGATTAATGCTCGGAGGAATGATGGGTGAAGACTACCGGCATAAAAGAATGTGTGTCTTCACAGCACTGATAAGGAGGGGGTCAGATATGATTAAGAGAATTTATTCAGACTCTTTTCTGATAATGTAACGCGATTAGCGCCCTTAAGCCCACGAAGAAGGTTTGAAAGGGCGGCTCCGCACGCTGGAAGGAGCAAATAACTCCAAAAGAGGAAAACCTCTGAAGGAAAAAGTGAAGACTACCAGCCTAAAATTATGTGTGTCTTCACTTCGGTTTTAAAATCACAATTTATTGCGGTTTTAAAACTGAAGAAGAAATTTTAACAAGGAAAGAGTTATGGATAATTATAAAACCAGAAAAGAGAATCGTCATAAAAGGCAGGAAGCGGAGAAGAAAAGGATGCCAAAACATGGTATGAGTGTCCGAAAGATTATTGTTATTCAGGCAAAAAAAGATAAAAAAATAATAGAAACAAAGAAAAGAGTCGGGGAGTAGCCTCGGCTCTTTTTATTTTTGCAGACAAGGAATTTATAATTTGGTATAATTAATATATGGATTTATACAGAGAATTAATAAAGGAAAATGACGGTGAGCCATCAGCGTCTACTGAAAAAGCAGGCCAAAAGGAAGAAAAAGAAGGTAATCTTCGTATAGAAGATGAAATTTTAGAGTTGGAAAGGAAGATAGCAAATAAGAAAGGGGAACTTGAGAAAATAAAAAAAATAGAAGGTGATGTCGAAAAGATTAACACAAGTAGCCAAGTAATATCCCACGTAGTTTCTTCTTCTAACGAGGAAATGAATGAGGAAGAGAAAGATTCCCTTCGTGAAATAAAAAATTTGCCGCGGCAGAAACAACTTGAAGTGCTTCTTGAGGTTGCCTTAAAAAAAGGAGTGAACTCTTCAGTTAAAATTGCCAGGTCTTTAAATAATGCCTATGTGCTCGACGAGTTTCATGACGCTTTAGTTGACAGGCTTTATGGTGAGCTTGTTGAGAAAGGACAATTAAAATAAAAAACAATAATGGAGATTATCAATTCAATCAGCAAAGCGAATAAGTCCCTTTCAATGAAGCTTTTTTTGGTTTCAATGCCTCAAGAGAAAAAAAGAGAGGATGATCCGAAAAAAGGAGAGAGAGAAATAATTTCCATAATGGAACAATTTTTTGCTAGTCTCTCCAGTTTAAAAGAAAAAAGTTTTTTTGAAGAAAGACCGACGATTGTTTTTGAGGTTTCAATTCCGGCAGTTGGCGAGGAAATAAGCTTTTTTGTTTCTTGTCCGAAAAAATTCAGTCAGATTATTGAAAAAACAATTTTAAGTTTTTATCCAAAAGCCCAAATTGATCCAGTCGAAGATTATAATATTTTCAACCCAGAAGGGACCGAGGCCGTAAGTTTTTTAACTCTTGAAAAGACCTACGTTCTTCCATTAAAGACTTATGCAAGCATGGAAACAAATCCCATAAACGGAATTACAAATGCTTTAAGTAAGCTTTCTGAAAGAGGAGAGGGGGCGGCGTTGCAAATTCTTGTAAGACCAATTTCGCAAGAATGGGCAAAGAAGGGCCTTGAAATAACTAAAGTTATGCAGAAAGGGGAGAATTTTTCAACAGCAAAATCGAGAGTTTCTTTTTGGGGGAAGCTTTCTGAATCATTAAATCCAAAGAAGGCTCCAAAACCGGGAGAGCCAGTGCCCGAACAAAAACCGCTTACTCCAATGATGCAGGAAGAAATTAAGTACATAGAAAATAAAGCTTTTAAAATAGGATTTGAAACAAATATCAGAATTATTTCTTCTGCGGCAAATAAAGAAAGAGCTGAAGAAATTTTAAGTCATTTAGAGAATTCGTTCGTACAATTTACCTCCCCAAATCTAAACAGGCTTAAACCGAAAAGATTATTCGGCGGAGAATTAAGAAAAGAGATTTTTAATTTTTCTTTCAGAATATTTAACCCCAACCGCAAAATTATTTTAAACACAGAGGAGCTTGCTAGTCTTTATAATTTTCCGATTCTTCCCCTTGATACTCCAAGAGTGAGATATTTAAAATCAAAACAAGCTTCGCCTCCGGCAAATTTACCAAAAGAGGGATTAATTTTGGGAAAAAATATTCATCGGGGAGAAGAGACGATAGTTCGCATAACAAATGACGACAGAAGAAGGCATCTCTATTCAATAGGACAGACCGGAACAGGAAAAAGTGTTTTTTTGCAAGAAATGATCCGGCAGGACATTGAAGCCGGAAAAGGCATCGGGGTAATTGACCCCCACGGTGATTTAATTGACGAAATATTGTCGATTATTCCAAAGGAAAGAGTGAATGACGTAATTTTATGTGATCCATCTGATCTTGAAAGACCGTTTGGGTTGAATATGCTTGAGTATGATCCTAAATATCCGGAACAGAAAACTTTTATAGTGAATGAGCTTATTAATATTTTTGATAAACTTTATAATCTTCAGGCTACCGGTGGTCCGATGTTTGAACAATACACAAGAAACGCCTTGCTTTTACTTATGGATGACCCAGAAGAAAGGGCTACATTAATGGAAGTTCCAAGAGTTTTATCCGATAGCGAATTCAGGGAAAGGCTTTTGTTGAAATGTAAAAATATTGTTGTAAGGGATTTCTGGGAAAAAGAAGCGGCAAAGGCGGGGGGAGAAGCCGCTTTGGCAAATATGGTCCCATATATTACCTCAAAATTTAATGTTTTTGTTGCCAATGAATATATAAGGCCGATTATCGGACAGTCCAGAAGCACAATAAATTTTAAAGAAGTCATTAATGAAAATAAAATTTTATTGGTTAATCTTACCAAAGGAAGGCTGGGAGATATAAACAGTTCTTTATTGGGGTTAATTGTTATAGGAAAAATTTTGATGGCAACATTTGCAAGGGTTGATATGGCGGAATCCGAGAGAAAAGATTTTTATCTTTATGTTGACGAGTTTCAAAATTTTACAACCGACAGCATTCAGACGATTTTGTCCGAAGCAAGAAAATACAGGCTTTGTTTAACCATAACGCATCAATTTATAGGCCAACTTACCGATAAAATTAGAAATGCTGTTTTTGGAAATGTCGGCTCAATGGTTGTTTTTAGAGTCGGAGCAGATGATGCCAAGTATTTAGCAATTCAATTCGATCCAATTTTTTCTGAAACGGATTTGGTAAATATAGACAATTTTAATGCATATTTAAAATTATTGGTTGAGGGCAAAACAACAAAACCCTTTAATATCAGAACTTTTCCGCCGGTTAAAGGAGATAAGGAAAAAGCAAGGATTATACAAAATCTTTCAAGATTGAAATACGGGAAACAAAAAGAGGAAGTTGAAGAAGAAATTTTGAAAAGGTGGAAAAATTAATTTAAAATTATTTACAAACTTTGAAATATTTAATTTTAATATTTGTCGTTGCTTTTTTAAAAAAAAGTTATGGCAAAAATTTAAATTTAAAATTATGTCTATGGAAAATCCAAAAAATATAAAAGAAGAACCCGAAATTTTTGGTGAAATTGGCGGTAAAAAATCTCTAGAAAAATATCTTAAGGGATGTGACGATTCGATAGCTGCTTTTAAAAAAGCAATGCTCTATAAGGATACCCCAACTCCAGAAAAAGATAGATTAACTTATGAAAGCGCTATAATGACTACGGCCGGGGTAAGGGCCTATCTTGAACTTATCTCTCCGCGAGTCAAAGAGGGAGAAAATATAAAAGATATAATTAAAAAAGAGCGTGAGTCTTTTGAAAAATTAAATCTAAATGAGGACGAAAAAGTTAAACTTAAGTCTGAAAGAGAAAAAATATTTGAGTATATAGAGTTTGTATATATAAAAGGAGAAGGTCTTAGAAAGGAAGGGGCCGATAAAAATAATTCTAAAAAAGGGAAAACAAGTAATACTCAAAAAGAGGCGAGCGCTTACTATAAAAAATTAGATACAAAAAAAGGACAGGAAGAATTTAAAAAAGAAGCAGAAGAGGAAGACAAAAGAAAAGCCGCATGGGAAGAAGCTGCCAAAAACAAATCGGGAGTATTTTCAAAAGAAGCAGAGCCAAAAGTTCCGACACAGGAGGAATTAAATAAAAAAAGAGAGGAAGGGGAAAAATATTGGGCAGAGGCTGGTTTTTTTGAAAACGAGAAAGATTTTGATAAGTTCCAATCGGAAAAGAAAAAAGAAGAAAAAGACAAATTTACAAAAGTCAGGTCGGAAGAATTAAAAAACGAAGTTGAAAAAGAGCTGGAATCAAGGATGAAAAGTTCTTTAACGTCCAGAGGGATAAAGTCAAATGAATTAGCTTATGATATTACCCGGAATTTTTATCTTGAAAAATTGGGTTACTCCGTAAAATACGTCGGTTTTTTGCACGGGAAGGGCAGGCTTTTGAATGAAAAAGGAGAATATGTTTTAGATAAAAAGACAGGAAAACCAATAGAGTTTAAAGCAACTTTCAGGCATAGGGGAGAAACCCCAATTTTAAAGTTTTTGAAAGAAGAATTAGAAAATAAAAATCAAAACATTGTTGAAAAAGAAAGTCTAGAAAAGTATGGAAAGATTGAGTCCGATAAAGAAAATATAGAGGACAGAATAAGGGCTGATATTGAAAGGGCAAAAAGAGAAGCTCCTCTTGAAGATGAAGTGAACTTAGCAAAAGAAGAGGTGGCTAGAATTAAAAATGATTTTTTTGAAAAAAGGATAACAAAGGAGGAATTCCTTAAAAAATTATCAGAAGAAGAAGAAAGAGAGAATACAAGAGGGGGAGTGGTTCAGCTTAAAAATTTAGGAGAATTTATTATAGCATTTAAAATGGCAGGATTTGAAAAAAAAGACATAGAAGAAGCGCTTTCTCACGAGAACGAACATGCATTAGAGACTATGACGGGCGGAAAAGATTTCCTGAAGCAACTTGGCTATAAATTAACTTTTGTTAGGGGGAAAGATGGTGTTTTGGGGGTGATTCCTTCGTCTACTTTGGGAATTAGGACGGATAAAGAAATACCAGAAGATAA
>Ga0265297_10011478_pt1 | contig 10840 bp, 11 predicted proteins | sample Munlanlwell13791_FD_192502 | JGI IMG/M metagenome (GOLD analysis project Ga0265297, IMG submission 192502) | Leachate microbial communities from a municipal landfill in Southern Ontario, Canada - Leachate well 137-91 | ecosystem: Engineered > Solid waste > Landfill > Unclassified | place...
ATTTTTTCACCGGCTAACTTGGATAACACCTGTTCGATCTCCGGCGCATGCTGATGCGTATCCACCTTATAAGCCCGGAAATCGCCCTGTATCTCGGAAAAAAGATAATCCTTCTCCACTTTCTTGCCTGCGCCGCTTACGCCGGACTTAGCGTCGATAATAATCGTAGAGCCTTTTGACCCCAGGCCGACTGAAACCAGAGGCGCCAGGCCAAGCAACGCGCATGTAGGATAACAACCGGGATTAGCAACAAGTTTAGCGGCCTTGATCTTTGCTTTATAAAGTTCGGGCAAACCGTAAACCGCCTGCTTTAGCCCCTCTTTATCTTTATGTTTTGTTTTATAGAACAACTCATAGAGAGAATTATTCTCCAACCGGTAATCTGCGCTTAAGTCGATCACCCGCTTACCCATACTTAAAAGCTTGGGGGCAAAATCCATAGACGCTGTATGCGGAAGCGCCAAGAAGACCAATTCGCACTCTTTGCGTATATGCTCAAGATCCGTTTGGGAACAAGTTAATTGCAGTTGATTTTTGAATCTCGGGAAAATGTCGCCGATGAGGCCGGAGGTCTTGCCGGTATTATAGAGGCCGGCGATCTTTACGTGGGGATGCTTAAGCAATATCTCAATAAGCATTTCGCCGGTGTGGCCTGTTGCGCCGATTATGCCTACATTTAGATTCACTTCTTTACCTCCTTAAGCTTTGCAGATTGTTTCATATTAGAATAAAATCACTTTCTCGTCAAGTATTTTCTCGTCGGCAGAATTTACGGATAAATAAAAATCCCGCCGGTGTTCCAGCGGGATTCTCATTTCTAAATTCTACATTCTAAATTCTACATTCTGCCCTTTACCTCTTTGTCCACTGGAAGCGCTTACGCGCGCCTTTCTGCCCGTATTTCTTGCGCTCTTTCATGCGCGAATCACGGGTAAGAAAACCGCCTTTACGGAACATCTCCTTAAAATTAGCCTCGGCTAAAACCAGGGCCTTGGCAATGCCTAAACGCAATGCGCCTGCCTGGCCGGTCAAGCCGCCGCCGGATAACCTGGCAAATACGTCAAACTTGGAAACGCTCTCCGATAAAACTAACGGCTGTTTGGCGATGATCTGATCCGTCTCACGCAGGAAATATTTATCAAAAGCGCAGTCATTCACGGTTATCTTGCCTGTGCCGGGCCTTATCTCTACCCGGGCAGTTGATTCCTTGCGCCTTCCTAATGCTTTATATTTAGTTACTTCTTCCATTTAACCTATCAAGCCTCCAAAATAACAGGCTTTAAGCCTGTGAGATCATGTGCCGGACCGGCATAAACTTTAAGTTTCTTGATCATATCCCTGCCTAAAGGGCCGCCTGGGAGCATCCTCTGAACCGCCAGGATCACCACAGTTTCAGGCTTTTTAGCTAACATATCCTCAAGGACCACCTCGCGTAAACCACCCGGATAGCCGGAGTACCTGCGGTAGACCTTCTGCTTTAATTTACGCCCGGTCACTTTGATCTTGGAGGCATTGATCACTGCTACGCAGTCTCCTGTATCAATATGCGGGGTAAACATAGGTTTATGTTTGCCTCTAAGAATAGAAGCGATCTTCGCTGCCATCCTCCCGAGTATCTTACCCTGGGCGTCAACCAGAAACCACTGCCTCTTTATATCCTCTTTTTTCGCTGAATACGTCTTTTTCATAGATTTTTAATATTATCACCTTTGGTTGATAAAGTCAAATATTTTTTTATGTTTTTCTCTTGAATTTACCCGCTAACTCCGGCGCCCAGAATAAGCCCGCGGCCAGGATAAATATCAAGATGATCATCGGGAAGCTGACTGCCGGTTTATTTACCATCACGGTATATTTAGCAGCCGGGTTTTTGAACACCTGGAATATCTTGTTCTCTCCTGTTTTTACCCAGCCGTACTTTGCGCTCAGGCCCTTCACCGCTGCCTCATCCAGGTCCCTGGTCAGGACGATTATGCCCGCCGCCTCTAAAACCGGCACAGTGCGGGCCGGCCCTATCTCCGGAAGCAAAGCATTGGCGGTAGCCCTTTGCGCAAGGCTGCCTAAAATCGGGCCGACAATATTGAGGTTGGAGTAAATGATCTCTTTATCCGAAGAATTATTCCTGATCGCCTCGACTGCGCTTGCGTATTCGCGAGGCAGCCAGATTGTAGAGCCTTTGGCAAAAAGCATGCCGCAAAAAGCCGAATCCATCCACTTCAATTCATAGCTGATCTTGCCGGACGGCCCGGGTTTGTTCAATGACAATGTCGGTGAAACAAATAAGAAAAATATTATCAATAACCCGCAGGATAACCTTCTGGTTAATGGCGCACAGGCCTTTAGCTTATTCCAGATCGCCTGTATAGCCAACGCTGAAAGAAAGATAACCGGCAAATAACCTTCCGCTGAGAAAAAACGGTAAGGATAAGAAAGAAATACCAGGCTGGAGGCGAACAGGCTTACGAAAAACCTGTAACGGCCCGATAACTTAAGCGCAAAAAATACCCCTAAGATCGATAGCGGATATTCGATCAATTTTATCTGGCAAAGGAACTTTTCCTGCATATCCAGGCCAGCTGCCTGCAGCAAGGGAAGTGCTTGCAACTGTTTGATCAGTAACGGTGCGGCTGCCGCCAACGCAAAGAAAACGGCTTTCAGCGCCTGAAGCCTCAAACCTTTATCCGTCAAGCCATAAAAAATAAAAGCTAACAGGAAAAACCAGGATACCCCGATATGCGTATAAAAACAAAGCGCAAGTAAGATCGTTGCCCTGAGGCATCTGTTTTTAAACAACTCGTTAAAAGAAAACAAACCAAAGATAAGCGCCAGAGCAGCCGGGACATGGTTAGACAAAGAGATAAAAAAGGCAAATGCCGAGCTAAACGCTAAAACGACAAAAAACGCAAGCTGCGCGGAATAGTTCTTTTTGATAAAATACCAGATAGCGATCAGAAATAATACCGGAGCCGCGGATTCAAATAATTTAGCCAGGAATATCGCGCTAAACCCCAGCTTCATCAATAAAGCCAGAATAATGTGGAAAAACGGAGGATAAATATGCGGCCGGCCAAAAGGAGCGTACTCCCAGAAATCCCATCCGCTATAACCTCCGGAGCGCACAAAACCCCAGGCAACCTGCAGGTGGTAATATATATCCATGAATTGCGGAAGTATCACCGAACGCAACAACTGCAACAACCCAAAGATAATGATGAGTACCCAGGAGAAATACACCCAGGGGTCTTCTATTTTTAATTCCCTGCGCATTAATTAATACCTCACCTTAAGCAGGCACAATCCTTTTGCCGGCACAGTTGGCCCGGCAAGCGCCCTATTCCTTGAAGCAATGATCTTGCACATCGAGCCCTCGGCAAATCTTCCCCTGCCGATCTCTAAAAGCGTGCCGGCGATATTGCGCACCATATTATAAAGAAAGCCATCAGCCTCGATATCGATATGCAACAGGCCTTTTGATCTTCTGATCTTGACGGACTTGATATTTTTTACCGGATTGCGTTCTCTGGTATCAGAAGCCTGGAATGCCTTAAAATTGTGTTTACCCAGCAGGCACCTGGCTTCTTTGCGCATAAGTTGCAGGTCCAGAGGATAATGGAAAAAATAAACATGATTGCGCAAAAGCGCGGAAGAATAATTACGGTTGAGAACGGTATAGCGGTACGTCTTGGATTTCGCCCAGAAGCGGCTGTTAAAATCAATCGGCGCGTAATTTATCCGGGTGATCTTAATATCCTCCGGGAGCAAGCCGTTTAGCGCCCATTGCATCCTGGCTAAAGGCATTTTGGAGGAACTCTTGAAATTCGCTACCTGCGCGCAGGCGTGTACTCCGGAGTCCGTGCGGCCGGCTACGATAAGGCTTATATCTTGCTGCAGTATTTTTCTTAGCTTGCTTTCCAGAATATGCTGGATAGTGCGCGATGAGCGGTAGGATCTGCTGGCTTTTGCGCCATTTTGTACCTGCCAACCGTAATAACGGGTGCCGTCATATTCTATTTGGAGCTTGAAATTACGCATTCAGCTATTTGCACGGCATTGGTCGCGGCGCCTTTACGCAGGTTGTCTGCGACAACCCATAACCATAAACCTTTTTTATTAAAAGCATCCTGGCGGATGCGGCCGACGAAAGTCTCATCGCGGCCTTCTGCGTCTTTAGGCATAGGATAAAGATTATTCTTCAGGTCGTCAATGACCACTATCCCGGGCGATTTAGCGAGGATCTTTCTGGCTTCAGAAGGATCTATTGATTTTTGAGTCTCAATATAAATTGATTCCGAATGGCCTGTCCTTACCGGGACACGCACAGTAGTAGCGGAGATCTTTATTTTTGGGGCATGCATGATCTTGTGGGTTTCCCTGACCAGCTTCCATTCTTCATTGGTATAATCACCCTCCACAAAACTGCCGATATGCGGGAAACAGTTGTAAGCCAACTGCTGCGGCATAGACCTGCTTACGCCGCTGGCCTGGACACTGTTAAACCCGCCCTGGGCGATCAAGGCGGTCTCATTGTTCAACTGTTCCACAGCAAGCTTGCCTGCGCCGCTGGATGCCTGCAAAGTAGTAACAATGATCTTTTTGATATGGAATTTTTTATGTAATGGATTAAGCGCCACAACCATCTGGATCGTGGAGCAATTGGGGTTAGCGATAATACCCTTGTGTTTTTTGACGTCAGCGCCATTTACCTCCGGCACGACTAAGGGCACCTTGGGATCCATGCGGAAATCCGCTCCATTGTCAATGACCACTGCCCCTCTTTTTACCGCTTCAGCAGCAAAAGTCACTGCCGCGCCTTTTTCACCCTCGGTTCCGGCGAATAAAGCGATATCCATACCGTTAAAACCATCCGCGGAGACCGGTTCAACTGAATATACCTGGCCATCAACAGTAATATCCCTGGCTGAACGCGCGAAGACCTTTAATTGGTCAATTGGAAAGTTGCGCTGTTTTAATACACGCAACATCTCAATCCCCACGACTCCAGCCCCCACCACCGCAACATTATATTTTTTCATTTTATCTTCCCCTATTTGAATATTTATTTGCTTTGAACATTTTATGCGTTTTGCTGGAGGCGCATTAGAAAATTTTCGGCAGATGTGTGCAAGGAATTACGACGAACGGAGGACCCGAGCAGTTGCGTAAGTAACTCCGAGAGTGAGTCGTAAACCGTAGCACACGGCGAAAATTTTTGAGCGCCGGAAGCGAAACCATAAAATATTATAAATTCCTTACCACTAAATCCCCGATTTCAGTGGTTGAATAACCCATTTTGCCGGCAGCCAGGGATTCAATCTTATTATTTACGATCCCGACCACCGAGCGCTCAATTGCCCTGGCGGCTTTTTCTTCACCAAGATTCTCAAGCATCATACTGACAGCGCAAATCGCAGCCAGGGGATTGATCACGTTCTTGCCTGTATATTTTGGCGCGCTTCCACCGATAGGCTCGAACATAGATACGCCCGCCGGATTTATATTGCCGCCGGCGGCAATACCCATACCGCCCTGGATCATTGCCCCAAGGTCTGTGATGATATCACCGAACAAATTATCCGTGACGATTACGTCAAACCATTCCGGATTCTTCACAAACCACATCGTCGTCGCATCCACATGCGCGTAATCAGTGGTTACATCCGGGTATTCTTTGGCGACTTCATTGAATGTGCGCTGCCAAAGATCCCAGGCATAGGTCAACACATTGGTTTTCCCGCAAAGGGTCAATTTCTTCTTTTTGTTGCGTTTACGCGCACATTCAAAGGCATAACGGATGCAACGCTCCACTCCTTTGCGTGTATTATAAGAAATTTGTATGGCCACCTCATCCTTGCTCCCTTTGTCCTTGAATTCACCCATGCCTTTATACAGGCCTTCGGAGTTCTCGCGCACTACCACAAAATCAATATCCTCCGGCTTCTTATCCTTCAAAGGACAATACGCGGAGTTGTAAAGCTTGACCGGGCGCAGGTTGATATACTGATCAAGCGCGAACCTCAATTTAAGCAACACGCCGGTTTCAATGATCCCCGGTTTTACCGCCGGATCACCCACAGCGCCAAGAAAGATCGCGTTGTATTTCTTTAGCTGTTCCACGTCGCTATCATCAACAAGCTTGCCGGTTTTTAGATAACGCTGCCCGCTAAAATCAAAGGATTTGGTTTCGTATTCAAATCCGAATTTCTTGGCGGCGCACTCTAAAACCTTTAAACCCTCATTGGCCACTTCAGGGCCGGTGCCGTCACCGGGTATTACCGCGATTTTGTACATTTGAATGAGCCCCCTCTTTAAATAAAACGAATTCATCCGCCAACGTTTGCCACTAAATCTTAGGCGGGCCCGCCGATGCCTCAATAGCGGGCACTAGCGGCGGATCTATGCTTTGGTTTTTCTGATATAATTAATCAGCCCGCCGCTTGCCACGATATCCTGCAAGAAAACGGGAAAAGCTTGCGTTTTATAAACCTGTTTTTTTGTAGTATTGTTTATCCTGCCTGCCGCTAAATCTATCTCAATCATATCGCCGTTATCAATCTTGTCCACATCCGCCGATTCCAAAAAAGGCAAACCGATGTTGATAGCGTTCCTGAAAAATATTGCCGCGAAACTCCTGGCAACCACAGCGCTTACCCCGCAGCCCTTGATGGATAAAGGCGCGTGTTCCCTGCTTGAGCCGCAGCCAAAGTTATTTCCCGCCACGATAATATCGCCGGGGCTGACGGTCTTAGAGAATTCCGGCGCGATAGTCTCCATGCAGTGCTTGCCTAATTCCGCAGCGTCTGTAGAAACCAGGTATTTTGCCGCGATAATATCGTCAGTATTTATATCATCGCTGAATTTATGCACCTTGCCTTTAATAACCATTTAAACTTTCTCCGGATGGGTGATCTTGCCGGTCAAAGCGCTGGCAGCAGCTACAGCGGGGTTAGACAAATAAACAAAAGATTTTGCGCTGCCCATACGCCCTAAAAAATTACGGTTAGTCGTGGCCAACGCGGTCTCTCCGTCAGCCAAAATACCCATATGCCCGCCTAAACACGGGCCGCAGGTCGGCGTTGAAAAGATCCCGCCGGCTTTGACAAATATTTCCGCCAGGCCTTCTCTGACCGCCTGTAAATATATCTTCTGCGTAGCCGGAAAAACGATCAATTTTAATCCCGGGGAAACTTTTTTCCCCTTGATTATGCTGGCGGCTATTCTTAGGTCGCTTATCCTGCCGTTAGTGCAGGAGCCGATAACCACCTGGTCGATCTTTATATTCTTTAACGCGCTCACCGGTTTCACATTGCTAGGCAGGTGCGGACAGGCAACCACAGGCTCCAGGCCGGTAACATCCCATTCGTAAACATTCTCATAATGCGCGTCTGGATCTGAATGGTAAAATTTTGGTTTACGTTTAAAACCGGAGACATATTTACGCGTTATCTCATCGGGCTCGATGATACCTGCCCGGGCGCCTGCCTCGATCGCCATATTGCTCATCGAGAACCGGCCATCCATACCAAGCTTTCTGATCACCGGACCGCTAAACTCCATCACCTTGTAAAGCGCGCCGTCTACGCCGATCTTGCCGATAGTATAAAGGATCAGGTCCTTGCCGCCGACCCACTTATTCAGTTTGCCTTTATAAATAAACTTGATGCTTGCCGGGACTTTCAGCCAGCATTTCCCGTCAATATATGCGCGCGCTAAATCCGTGGACCCGATACCCGTAGAATACGCGCCGAGCGCGCCATAAGTACAGGTGTGCGAATCCGCCCCAATGATCATATCCCCGGGCAAGACCAGCCCCTTTTCAGGCAGAAGCGCATGCTCAATGCCCATGCAGCCGACTTCAAAGTAATTCTTGATCCCCTGCTCTTTGGCAAAATCCGCCAATATCTTGCACTGGTTGGCGCTTTTTAGATCCTTTGCCGGAGCGAAATGGTCAGGCACCAAAACAACCATATTCTTATTGAACACTTTTTTGCACCCGGAGCGTTTAAACTCCTGTATCGCTATCGGAGCGGTGATGTCGTTGCCCAGAGCGACATCCAGTTTAACCTGGATGAACTCACCCGGCCGGATACTTTTGTTATCCGTATGCGCCAATAATATTTTTTCGGCTATCGTATATCCCATATGCCTGTTTTGTTTTTATGCTTAAGCCGGGAAGTTACCGCTTAAACGCTGAACAATGATTAATTTGATAAATGATTGCCTAAAACTTTCTTACTATCAGAGAGGCGTTATGCCCGCCGAAACCTAAGGAGTTGGACATGCAGGTTTTTACTTTTGCCGAGCGTGCAGTATTCGGTACATAATCCAAATCACACTCCGGATCAGGATTCTCATAATTTATCGTAGGCGGAATAACGCCGTCGCGGATAGCCAGGCAGCAAACCACAAACTCCACGCCGCCGGCTGCGCCGAGAAGATGGCCGGTCATAGATTTGGTGGAAGAAACCATTAATTTCTTGGCATGCAGCCCAAACGCCTTCTTCATGGACAAGGTCTCCAGGCGGTCATTCATCTTGGTGGATGTGCCATGCGCATTGATATAATCAACTTCTTCCGGGTTTATCTGAGCGTCTTTTAAAGCGCAAACCATTGCTCTTGCCGCGCCATCACCTTCAGGATCAGGAGCGGTAATATGATACGCGTCGCAAGTCATGCCAAAACCGGTGATCTCGGCGATGATCTTAGCATTACGTTTCTGAGCGTGCTCCAAAGTCTCTAAAACCACCAGGCCGCAGCCTTCTGCGATGACAAAGCCGTCGCGTTCGCGGTCAAAAGGGCGGCTGGCTCTCTTAGGGTCATCATTTCTTGTGGATAATGCCTTAAGCGCGCAAAAACCTCCCACTGCGGTAGGCACAACGCAGCCCTCCGTGCCTCCGGTAAGCATAACATCGGCGTCACCGTAAAGGATCGTGCGATACGCTTCCCCGATAGCATGCGATCCTGAAGCGCAGGCAGTAGCAACGCAGGAGTTCGGGCCCTTTAAGCCGTAATTAATGGCAACCTGCCCGCTTGCGGAGTTGACAATAAGCATAGGGATCAAAAACGGTGACAGGCGGCTTGGCCCGCGGTTAAGCAAAACCTTATGCTCCTCTTCTATTGTATATAAACTACCAATCCCGGAACCGATCAAAACACCGATACGCGTAGGATCCTCCTTGCTCAAATCAAGCCCGGAAGATTCCATAGCCTGCTTTGCCGCGGCAATGCTGTATTGCACGAATTTAGCGGTCCTCTTGGTGTCTTTGGAGGACATACCATAAAAGCTCGGGTCAAAATTCTTTATTTCACCGGCGATCCTGGAGTCAAAAGCGGAGGCGTCAAAACCGACCAGCTTGTCCACGCCGCAAACGCCGTTCTTTAGCGCCTGCCAGCTGGCCGCCACATCGTTACCCACCGGCGAAATTATTCCCAAACCTGTGATCACTACTCTTTTTTTAGGCATTATTGGTATAAAATTTACCCCGCCAATGTACTTAAAGCGGGGTAAATTAATTAATCAATATGAATAATTATTTTACTTATTACTCTTTTCTTCAATGTACTTAATGGCATCACCAACAGTCGTGATCTTCTCAGCATCCTCATCCGGGATCTCAATGCCGAATTCTTCTTCTAAAGCCATAACTAACTCTACGGTATCAAGAGAATCCGCGCCTAAATCATCCACGAAAGATGCCTCAGGTGTGACCTCTTCAGGTTTCACGCCTAACTGTTCTGCTATTATTGATTTCACTTTCTCTTGTGCTGCCATTCTTTTTTCCTCCTTAATTTGCCCGAAACCGGGCCAGCAAATTAATCCCGAGCCCTAAAACAACCTTGTAGCGAGGGATTGTTCCTATGCCATAACCATTCCGCCATCAACCGTGATCACCTGCCCTGTGATATAACTGGACTCTTCCGAAGCCAAAAACAGGCAAACTTGAGCGATATCTTGAGGCGTTCCCAGCTTCCCCAGCGGGATCGCTTCCAGCATCTTCTTTTTAAGCTCCTCAGGAAGCTTGGCGGTCATCTCCGTTTGGATAAAACCCGGAGCCACTGCATTCGCGTTGATATTACGCGAAGCAAGTTCTTTTGCCACTGTTTTAGTAAGAGCGATTATCCCGGCCTTGGAAGCCGCGTAATTGGCCTGGCCAGGGTTACCCATTAAACCGATTATAGAAGCGATACTGATGATCCTGCCGCTTCTCTGTTTGACCATTGGCCTGGATACGGCCCGGATACAGTTAAATGTCCCCTTCAGGTTGACATTGATCACCGCATCCCACTCTGCCTGGGACATCCTAAGCAAAAGATTGTCCTTAGTAATCCCGGCGTTGTTAACTAATATATCAACCTTTCCAAATTTGTCAAGAATTTTGTTTATGCCTTCTTCGACTTTTTCGTAGCTTGTCACATCCATCTCCAAAGCCAAAGCTTTCCTGCCTAAAGCCTCAATTTCCGAGGCTGTTTTCTGGGCGATTTCCATATTTACATCCGCTACCACGATATCTGCCCCTTCTTTGGCAAAAGACATGGCAATTGCCTGTCCGATCCCCCTTGCGCCACCCGTGATTAATGCGACTTTACCATCTAATCTCATTTCTTAACCTCCTGCATTCTGCCTACTACCTACTACCTACCCTATATTTTTATGCTATATCGGCTTTTTTCTCCATATTGACTACCTGCGCGCTGCTATCAATGCGCCGCATTAGCCCTTTAAGCACTTTTCCCGACCCAAACTCCACAAAACTCCTTATCCCTTCAGAAAGCATCAGCCTCATTGAATCTTCCCAAAGCACGCTTTGCGCCACCTGCTTTACCAGGTTTTCTTTGATTTCCT
>Ga0265297_10011479_pt1 | contig 10839 bp, 10 predicted proteins | sample Munlanlwell13791_FD_192502 | JGI IMG/M metagenome (GOLD analysis project Ga0265297, IMG submission 192502) | Leachate microbial communities from a municipal landfill in Southern Ontario, Canada - Leachate well 137-91 | ecosystem: Engineered > Solid waste > Landfill > Unclassified | place...
TTTCTTTTTGAGGGCCGGCACATGCATCGCTCTAGAACCGACCGTCTGCATGCCCCTCCGGATCCTGAAGATGACGACAGGAGGAACGATGGTATTCCGGAAGAGATCGCCAGATGCGGAGAGATGACAGCGTCCTTATTACGGAGCCCGGCCTGCCCGAATCCTGGCGAAAAGGATTATGCACCGGGGAACGATTGCCCGATGTCCTGCCCGCCACAGGGGAGCGAGAAGTGCAGCTGCTCGATGACCCAGCGGCTGCCGGTGTTCCGGAGCACCATCGTTGACCTGCCATTGATGGTCTCTTTTGTCTTCCCGTTGACTGTGAAGGTCATTGCGGTCCTCGATGCTGCCCATGCGACCCTGCCGTCGCCAAAGACCTGCCGTTCCGTGAATACGACCGAGAGGATGGTTGCCTGGCTGATATCCCGTTTTATCTGGCGGATAAAGTCGTCGTGATCCGTGATCACTTCATCGGGGCCGCTGCCAAATCCCGTAATCGCGGGCGAGAAGATCGCCGACAATGCCCGGATGTCCTTCTTCCGGTATGCCGTGGCATAGGCCTGCATGGTCTCGATGACTTCTGCTTTCTGGGTTTCGGTAAGGGACATAAAATATGATGTCGCTTTCCATCTCTTAAATGGTTATCTGGAGTGGAAAATAATGCGGGGATTTTTTCTCGTCCCCGGGGTGCGATACATTTCCGGAAAGCGGAGATCCCATAGGGAACATCTCCACCTCGCGATTCTGACGAACCGGTCGGACAGCGAAGAACGCTGATGCGTTCTTCTCATCCTCAAGGTCTGATGACCTCTCGGATTTTAAAATACCATCTCCTCTCTCGGATGCCGCATTTTCTGCATCGGCCTGTCTGCGGCAAACCCGATCGGGCAGAGCATGGTCGGCACGAGGGGAGACGGGATCTCCAGGATCCGGGAAAACTCCGCGGGGTTGAACCCGCCCATCGGGCAGGAGTCGAATCCCAGCGCCTTTGCCCCGTTCAGGGCGTTCCCCAGTGCGAGATAGGTCTGGGCCTGCGACCATGCCAGTTTCTGATCCGGCGACATCGGGCCCGCAAAACCGGCTGCCATGTCCGTGATCCTCTTCTGTATCTCTGCCGGTACGTTGTTCTTCTTCAGCAGTGCGCCAAGCCGGCTGATGAGGCTGTCGTAATCGGGGTCTGCACAGAAGACCAGCAGGTGCGAGCAGGTGGTGATCTGCTCCTGGTCGAAGGCAGCCGGTTTCAGCTGTTCTTTTATCTTCTGGTCGGTAACAACCTTGATCTTCCAGGGCTGGAGGTTCAGCGCCGACGGGGCAAACCGCACCAGCTCCAAAAGCTCGTTCACTTTTGCTTCCGGCAGCTTCCTGCCGTCAAACTTCTTGGTCGCGTACCGCGACATGACGATCTTTCCAAATTCCATCTGTCTTCCCTCCCTGATAATCGATCCATTCAGCAGTTCCTGTATATATGGATCTGCACCGTGCTAAGAAGATCCTCTATTACGGGGGATCCGGGCCGGAAAACAGTATTCCAAAAGGGGAATGTGCCCGGGGTAACATTTGTTCTGCACGGCGTCTGCTCCGTGCACCGGCCCGTTGCGGGTACAGCGGTAATGGGGGTGCCAGGGTATGAACACGATGAGTGCTGACCTGAACCCGCCCCACCATCCTGCTTCACATCCCCACGGTTTTTGGATCGTATCCTTTTTGAGCAGGTAATTCCAACAAAAAACAGTTGTATCCACCATGCTCCTGAAAAATGCCCTTTTCCTCATTATTGCTGCCATCGCGCTGATCCTTGCTGCCGGATGCACCCAGCCTGCAATGGAGAACGCGTCAGCAGCCGGAAAGCTCGACGGCTTCGACACGTTTGTTACCCAGAAGATGGCTGACTACGAAGTCCCGGGTGCCGTTGTCGGCATTGTCGAGAACGACACGGTCGTGTACCTGAAAGGATACGGCGTCCGTGAGCTTGGGAAGCCGGAGACGGTCGACCCCGACACCCGGTTCCAGATAGCATCGGTCTCCAAGTACGTTACCGGGGCCGCGATCGGCACCCTTGTCGATGAAGGGAAACTTGACTGGGATACACCGGTTGTCACCTACCTGCCGGATTTTGCCCTCGTGGACAGCTACGCGGGTCAGCATGCAACCCTCCGCGACCTGCTCGCCCACCGCACCGGGTTCAAACCCTATGATGGCGAACTGCTGGGCCGGGTCGGGTACTCCAACAGCGAGATCCTGCAGCGGATCCGGTACCTGGAGCCGGGCACCGGGTTCCGGGAGAAATACCAGTACTCGAATATCGGGTATTTCATTGCCGGGGAAGTTGCGGCACAGGCAGACAACCGGAGCTGGGAAGACCTCACGGATGCCCGGATTATCCAGCCGCTCAACATGACCCGGTCGGGAGCCCACCCGGAAACCCTGTATCTCGACGACAACCATGTTGCCGGACACGGCGGTACGCCGGGCAATATTCATACCATTGCGCTCGAGGAAGCCTCCATGCCCGCTGCCGGCCAGGTGGTCTCAACCGGCCGGGACATGACCCGGTATATCCGGATGATGCTCAACGAGGGTTCGATCGACGGAAAGCAGATCCTCACGCCCACGACCGTGAAGCAGATCCATGCCGCGAGCCTCGTGGCCGGGTCCAGCGGACCTCTCCGCGATCCGAACGGGGCTGTCGGGCTTGGCTGCGACTCCTACTACTTCCTCGGCGAACGGGTGATCGAGAAGAACGGTGCCCTTGACGGACTCCGTTCCATCGTGGTCCTCGTTCCCGGGAAGAAGGCCGGGATCGTTGTCATCGCCAACAAGCAGCTGACTGCCTTCCCCGAGGCGATCCGGGACGAATTCCTGGAGCGGTATATCGGCAGGAGCAGCACTGACCTGCAGGCCCGGGAGACTGCCTCGCAGGCAGGGTGGAACTCGCTCATCAAGAACCCCTCCCGCCCGGCCGATGCCGGCCCGGCAACGATCAGCCCGTCAGCGATTGCAGGAACCTACACGGGCAGTCTCTATGGAGCCCTGCAGGTGGACGAGGGTGCGGATGCCGGGAACATGACCATCGGGCTTGGCCCGAACCGGTACCCGGGCAACCTGACGCACTGGACCAACAACACCTGGTACCTCACCTTCCCGAACCCGGACGATCAGTCCGGGTACCTGACCTTCACGGCAGACTCCTCCGGCACGGTTACCGGCTTCACCTCCGATGACTTCGGCCCGTTCGCCCGGACATAACAAACCTGCCATATCCTCCGTTTTTTAATTCCCGCAGGAGTTCCCCCGTGTTTTCACCGGTCAGAGCAGTATCCATTGAAAAAAAAACAATGAATTTATCACGATTTACGCCAACCACCAAATGTTCAATCATGGTCCAAAATGGCACTCTTCTCTTCATTGCTGCTTTTATTGCCCTCATCCTTTCTGCAGGATGCATGCAGTCTGCACAGGCCCCGGCCGAAGGGCAGGCATCCTCCGCCGGAACCCCCGCGATCGTCATGACCGTCCCGGTTGCACCGGTTCCTGTCACAAGCACGAACGGAACCAACCTTGCCTATGAACTGGAACTCGCGGCTCCGGCCAATATGACGTTTGTGCCGGAAAAAATCGAGGTCATCGACCCGGCTACCGGAACGGTCCTGTACACGCCGGCTGCGGAAATCCTGCAAAAAACATATATGCCCGCAAGCGATCCCCTTCCCACGGTTGAGGAGATTGCTGCCGGTACCCTGAAGAATCCCGTTCCCCGCATCTTCATCTGGTTCCAGGTAAGCCCGGATGCCGTACCGGACCGGCTTGTCCACCGGGTCACCCTGAACCGTTCCGCAGGCGGTCTTCCCCCGGTGACGATCACCGGCGGGGAAGTCGTTGTCCGGAAGGATCTCAAGCCGGTGGTCCTTGGATCCCCCGTGCGGGGTGAAGGCTGGTTCGTTATCGAGACAACCGAGACCACGACTCATCATTTCCTTGCACCGGTGACGGTCAAGGGAAAGACAACGGTTCCGCAGCGGTTTGCCCAGGACTGGGGATATATCGACCCCGTAACCGGGCAGGCAGTTTCCGGCAACGCAACGATTGCCAAAGACTACCTGGGCTACGGGAAAGAGCTGTATGCGGTAGCTGACGGGACGATCGTTGATGCCCGCGACGGGCTTCCCGATCTCGAATATGCCTACAACACCCCGCCCATCAACCTTTCCACGGCAGCCGGCAACTACGTGATCCTCGACATCGGGAACGACAAGTATGCCTGCTATGCCCACATGATCCCCGGTTCGCTCCGGGTGAAGAAGGGCGATACGGTCAGGGAAGGCGATGTGATCGGCCTGATGGGCAACAGCGGCAATTCCGATGTCCCCCATCTCCACTTCCAGGTTGTGACCGGTGCCCCGTCATTCTTTAATGGCGAAGGATACCCCCAGGTGTTCCGTTCATTCGACGTGATCGGAACGATGAACATAACGCTTGCCGAAGAACGATCCGCCCAGCCGGGCTTCACGGCAGCCGGGATGTTTGGCGAGTTCGGCGACTATATCGACTTCTTATCAGAACCCGTACCCCAGAAAGAAAAACTGATGGAGAACTGGGCGATCATCCGGACCTGATCTTTTTTTCTTGGCCGGGCAGGTAAACCGGTACCTGTCAGAAACGGCAGCTATCCGGTAAAATTTTTTGCCACGGGTACGACAACGCCCCTTGCAGTGATGGTTCCTCATGAAGGTCTGGTCAAAGATAATATCCTGTCAATTCAACCAGAAATGTCTGTAATATCTTCCCGTAATCGCGGATCTCAGTATCCGCGATCACCAGATCACGGGAAACAGGAACTCAGTCTTCCGTTCCCTCAAAAATCACATTGCTTATATCCTCTTCTGCAGATACAAAAATACTCATGAACGGGTGAAGAAGGAAAAATGTCAGAGAAACCATCCCCCCTTGGCCGGCTCGTGCTCTTCGCAGTTATCCTGTCGGTAGCCGGTACCCTCGTTGCCGGGTTATTCAGTTTTGCCGTCGACCAACCCCTCCGGGAGAATGTGCCACCGGAGAACGGGTCTCCCTGCGTGGAAGCATGTTACGATCAGGAGGACACCTGTATCGCGGATGGACGAATATCCTGCATGTCGAATCAAAACCGGTGGGGGAACTCTGACGTACTGGTATGCGAACGAAATATGGAAGACGCGTGTTATGCTGCATCAAAAGAATGCATAAAGGCATGCCCGATGGAGTAACCCATTCGTGATAACGGCATGGTGGGGAAATCCCCCCGGTATCATCTGGAGCATTCTTCCGGAGGGCACAGCCCGCCGTCTTTTCTTGTCACGCAGAACGTGACCATGTCACCGGCACCGGACCCGTCGTCCGGGAGGATCTGCCGGTGATACTCCGTCCCGGTGAACCCGTTGCCGGCGAGGATGGCCGCGAGGTCTTCTTCCCGGTAGTAATGCGTCCAGAAGCGGTACACTGCCCGGGGCCCGGATTCCGGGCAGACGGTGTGCTGCTGGAGGATGACGCCGGCCTCCGGGTAATGGATGGTTGCGGAGAGCGCTTCGTACGGCCCGCTTCTCCAGAACCCTCCTTCCGAGACCTCCCGGGATTCCGAGGGGACGTTCATGATGCCCGGCGCTTTCTCATTGAGCGTATCGAAGATGAACAGTCCCCCGGGCCGGAGGGAGCGCCAGACATTTTTCAGCAGCCGGTTGCGGTCCTCCGGGACGAGCACGTCAAAGTCGCAGTAGATCATCAGGGCGATATCGAACCGTTCCGAATAGTCCAGGTCCAGGTAGTTCTTCCGGATATACTTGATGGCAAGGCCGCTCTCTGCTGCAGCAGATTGTGCATGGTCAAGAGAACGGGCCGAGAGATCGACGCCGGTCACCGTGTGGCCGTGCGCTGCCAGTATCGTGCTGTAGAGGCCAGGGCCGCACCCGAGATCGAGAATGGTCTTTGGCGATCCGCCACAGAACGATTCGATCCACTGCACGGTCTTTTCAATGGTTGTCCGCTTCCTGCTCGCCGCATCGCTCTCCGGGTCCAGGTGCAGCGCCAGGAGCTGCCGGGAGATGTGGTCGTCGTCCCACATCGAGGCAGTCCCTTTTTCATAGAGCGGTGGCCGGTGCGGGGTGCTGGAATGAGCGGAAGGATCCATGGGTGTCACCGTATCTCCAGAAATGATTGTCCAACGGATGAATGGTTTGTGGTCGGGAGCCGCCGTTTCCTGTTCACGCGTATTTTATACCATCCCCGACAAACGGGAATACCGCTGAAGAAATGATTATGACCGCTGCGCAACGTTCTCCCCTTGCATGCCTCGTGCTCTTCATGATTTGCCTGGCGATTGCCGGCAGCTCCCTGGCCGGCGCCCATTATTACGCCATTGATCTCCCGCAGCAGCAAACGCTGCAGGCGCCGGAGAATGCGCAGAGTTCGACCACCTCGTGTGCCACCTGTGTTGCCAACTGTAAGGCCAGCACGGATTATTACACATGCCTGAGCCAGTGTGAGCTGGTCTGTTATTAGATGACCACGGCGGCCAGAGGGCGACAGGCCGGCTGGCCCTTGTGCGGATAAGGAACCGTAATACCTTTTTTCCGTGAATCTTATACCGGTAATACACCATGATCCTTGTTGATGCCGAATGTTTCATTCTCACGGAACACCGCGGCGATTTCATCCGCGAAGTCCGGAAGATCGTCCCCGTTGTCCTTCGCGAGAACGGGTGCACCCGCTACGAACTCGTTGTCGGATTATCCGGAGACTCCTATCATTTTCTTGAAGAATGGGCGAGCAGGAAACATCTCGACGAGCATATCGCCCGGCCCCACATGCGGGAATATTTTGCAAAGACAACCCCGTGGCAGGCATCCCCGACCCTGCTGAAGATCTACGAGGTTGCGTCTGTTGAGTCGGTCACGATGGGCGAATGATGCCGGCGCCCATAATTACGCAGTCGATTTCCCCTGGCAGAACGTCCGGCAGAAAGGGTCCGGGCCGGTCAGCAGGTGCGGGACCTGCCGGTCCCATTGCCCGTCCCCGCCGGATTATTATACCTGCATGAGCGAACGCGGTCCGATGTGTGAAGGTTTCATCCCGGTAACCGGGACTGGCGGGTGGCATCTCCCCTGCCCCGGCTGTTGGTGATGTCCTGGTTTGCACCATGGATCCGGATCTTTTTTCCCCCGTCATCCATGCCCGCCCGGGTGTAGACAACAAGAAAACGTATTGCCCCGTCCCGGCGGATCATGCGGTGCTCGATGAGGTACTCGTACTCCCGCTCGTTGGTGCGACAGGTTTTTTGGATCCCTTCTGAAATACGGCCCCGGTCATCCGGGTGGACAAACTCGCGGAGATACGTTTTCATGTCCATCTGGTAACCGCCCTCACGTTCCGCGGTGGTGCCATAGAGCGAATAGAACCGGTCATTGAAGGTGAACAGGCCGGTACGGGTATCGAATTCCCAGTCTGCCAGGTGTGCAAGGTCCATTGCTTCGGAAAGGAGGCACCGGCTTTCCCGGAGTTCGGACTCCGTATCCTTGCGCTGCGTGATGTCTTCTACGCTGGAAAGGGAATACGGCTTCCCGCCCATGGCGATCACGACCACGGAAAAGAGGCAGGTGCGGATCTCCCCGTTTTTATGGCGGAACCGGACTTCCCGTGCAGATACCGCTGCTCCGTTCCGGAGATCGTTCTGGATCTGACCGGAAGCTTCGCTGTCAGCAAAGATCCCCACCGATTCCGGGCTCTTTCCAATGATATCTTCCCGGGAATACCCGGTTCCCCGCACGAATGCGTTGTTAACATCGACAAAGACGTTATTCGTTATGTCAACGAGCGTGAGGACCGTCGGGTTATACTGGAAGATCTGGGAAAATTTGGCCTCCGACTCCCGCAGTGCCTCCTCTGCGATCTTCCTCTGCAGGGCGTCCTGGTGTTTTATCACGGCATGGCGGATCTTGTGGGCCAGCTCGGCGAACTGGGCCCCGGCGTTGCCCCCTTTCTGGATATAGAAATCCACGCCATTGTCGATGGCTTCGATAACTACCTCTTCCCTGCCCCGCCCGGTGAAAAGGATGAACGGTATATTGCCGTACGTGCCCCGAACGGATTTCAAGAACGTGATCCCGTCTTCCCCCGGCATCTGGTAGTCGGACACGATGGCATCATAGGCACGGTTCGTCATCACCGTGCGTGCAGCATCGGCGGAAATCGCGGTATCAACGAAAAACCCGCCGCTCTTCTCAAGGAACTCTTTTCCTAAGTCGAGCAGGTCCGCTTCATCATCCACATACAGGACACGGATAGCGTCCGTCATGATGACACACTATACCGTTTCGCCGTGCATCCGCCGGGGTATGTCTGGGAAAATCTCATTGTCATCAGTTCATGGGTAACTCATGATACCGGGTTTGGGTTGCGGCTTCTGTTGTTATGGTTATATACTGGATTCTGGTAAATAATTGTTAATCTCGTGTTTTTTTATATTTTAACCATTATTCGGGCTTATTTTGGATCCGCTCGGGACGTTGCAGCGGTGCGGAGCCGGACAATCACCGGGGAAATGTTCTGCCCAAAACGATCCGGGACACCCCGGCACCTTATTTCCGGGTCTTCCTCATCCGTTCCCGGATATAGATGATCTTCCCGACATTGTCCTTTGACTGCCGTTCGTCGATCTCGAACATGTCAAGCGAACGTATGAGGTCGAAAAATTTCTTGAACCCATAATTCCGCGAGTCGAATTCCGGGCTCTTGTTCTGGATATTGTTCCCGACCAGGCCCAGCTCGGCCCAGCCCTGGTCGTCCGAAGAATCCTCGACACTGTTCTTTAACAGCTTTAAGAATTTCTGGTCCTTTTTGGTGTCCTTGAATACGGAAAGGTTCGGGGAAACCGGGGCGCTTGTGCCTGCAGATTCCATGGGCCGCAGGATCTCCGTGTAGATGAACTTGTCACAGGCGTCGACGAACGCCTTGGGGGTCTTGTTCTCCTCCCCGAACCCGTATACCATCAGGCCGGATTCCCGGATCCGCGAGGCCAGCCGGGTGAAATCGCTGTCGCTCGATACCAGGCAGAAACCGTCCAGGTTTCCCGTGTGGAGCAGGTCCATTGCATCGATGATCATCGCACTGTCGGTTGCATTTTTCCTCGTGGTATAGTTGAACTGCTGGATCGGGACGATCGAATGGGAGAGGAGGACCTCTTTCCAGGGCAGGAGCTGGGGGGTGGTCCAGTTGCCATAGATCCTTTTCACGGATGCAACACCATATTTGGCAACCTCGTCAAGCAGGTTCTTGATGATGCTTGCCTGGGCATTGTCCGCATCGATCAACACCGCCAGTCTCTTCTGGCGTTCCATCGGGGGAGAATTATATTCCATTGGTTCAACGTTCCTTTTTCAAGGATTTAATCTTGAGTATTGTGCCGGGCGAACGGTATTTCCCCGTGCGCTGGTTTCCCTTCCCTGCCGGCACCAGCGAGTACGATCCCCTCGAGCCTCATCTTCCGTCACGAATACAACCGGCCCTGAGGAGAAGACCGAATTCCCGTGGTTCACCGGATAACCGCAGACGCAAAAACGTTAATGCGTGACAGCATACAATTCACGAATAATCTCTGGTCTGTTCCTGGCCTGCCCGATCCGGCCGTACCGGCAGCGCATCCACTTCTTGCAGGTACCGGATTCCTCCATGAAACGACCGGAAGGGGATTCAATCAGTATGCTGCACAGAAATCTGACCCTGTATATCGTGATAATGTGCGTAATCCTGGCCGGGTGCACGATCCTCTCCGGCTGCACGCAGAAGGAACCGGCATCCGTTGTCGTCAGGACCGATGCCGGGTTAGTTTCCGGCACAGACCAGGAAGGGATCCGGGTTTTCCACGGGATCCCGTTTGCAGCTCCCCCGACCGGGGATCTCCGGTGGAAACCCCCCGCGCCGGTACTGCCATGGGACGGCGTGCGGGATGCGACCCGGTATTCCGCTGTCTGCCCCCAGCCGGAATCCCCGGCTCCCCTGAATATGAGCGAGGACTGCCTGTACCTCAATGTCTGGACACCGGCGAAAAGCGCGGACGAGAACCTGCCGGTCATGGTCTTCTTCTATGGCGGCGGTTTCAAGGAAGTGGCCGGCTCCATGCCCGCGTATAACGGGACCACGCTGGCAGAGCAGGGCGTTGTTGTTGTCACGCCGAATTACCGGCTCGGGGCCCTCGGCTTCCTTGCCCATCCCGGGCTCGATGCCGAGTCCCCGTACAATGCCTCGGGCAACTACGGGATCATGGACCAGCAGGCAGCCCTGCAATGGGTGCAAAAGAACATCGGGCAGTTCGGGGGCGACCCGTCGCAGGTGACCATCTTCGGCCAGTCGGCCGGGGCCGAGAGCGTGCTGGTGCATGTCGCAAGCCCGACGAGCAAAGGTCTTTTCCAGAAAGCGATTGTCGAGAGCGGCCCGTTCTGGGCGCACGGGGCAACCATCAACGCCACGCACCCGAAAGCCTTTGCCGAACAGGCCGGCGTGGCGTATGCCGCTGGTCTCGGGTTCTCCGGCCCGGATGCAATCGATCAGATGAGGAAGCTGAGTCCCGAAACCCTGATGAACGCGACGCCCTCCCCAACTCCGGGGTTCTGGACAACGCACACGGTCCTGTTCGAGCCAACCGTCGACGGGTATATCCTTCCGGACAGCCTGGACAACCTGTACCGCGACCACCGGCAGAACCCGGTGCCCCTGATGATCGGGAGCAATGCCGATGACGGGACTACTCTTGCCAACAACGCCAACATGACCGTTGCGGAGTACGAAACGTTGATCCGGGGCAGGTTCGGGACAGAC
>Ga0265297_10011480_pt1 | contig 10839 bp, 11 predicted proteins | sample Munlanlwell13791_FD_192502 | JGI IMG/M metagenome (GOLD analysis project Ga0265297, IMG submission 192502) | Leachate microbial communities from a municipal landfill in Southern Ontario, Canada - Leachate well 137-91 | ecosystem: Engineered > Solid waste > Landfill > Unclassified | place...
GCCTGCTGATCCTGGGGGAAATGGATATCCATCAGCGCCTTGGCCAAATTGATCAAGCTATTCCCTGACCTTGCTTCAAAACTCAGAAAATCCCTAACCTGCGGCAGGTATTTATCAAGCGCTGATTTTACAATTTTCCTGAAATACCTCTGAGTAACACCATTGGGAAGAGAATAAACCGGGACAAGCCGGTTAAGATCAAGCGTATCATCCCCTTCTTCAGAAATAATTTCAAACTCCGGAGAATTCATCTGCAGTTTAGCGCCGTAACGCTCTACTTTACCGGATAAAATCAGTTTCTCCCCGGGTTTAAAGTAATTTTTTAAAAACGGCTGGTTAAACCAGACTACAGGAATCTGCCCGCTTTGATCAGAAACTACCACTTCTGTAATGGTAAAACCCCTGCGCTTAAAAGATGTGCGCTGTCTCTTAAGCAGCACCTCGGCTTTTATCGTCTGAAGGAAGCCTTCCTGTAGGTTAGAAATAGGAATAAAATTAGTGCGGTCCTGGTAATTCCGGGGGAAATAATAAAGCAGGTCTTCAATAGTATTGATCCCTGATGCCTGAAAAACCTCTGCTCTCTTAGGGCCGATACCTTTTAGATAGCGGATAGAGGTATCAAATGCATCGCTCATCAGGAAATATTAAAGAAGGGTTTCTTCCTGCCCGGAAGGAATTCCCCGCGGCAGCGAAGGCTGCTTTTTTGGATTTATTTTCGGCTGGGGTTTTGATTTGCCTTGTTGTACCTGAATTTTAAAGGAATCGCTTGATAAAACCTGATTGCCGGCTTTAATACTGCTGGGCTTAATCTCTATCTCGCCTGTTTTGACAGCAGCTAAGATATAAATCAACACTGCGGTATTTTTCACGCCACTGCTGGAAAAATTGACTGAGGTTGATTGCGCCTTTGAAATCACGTTAAAACCTTCAAACGACGGCAGTTGCGGCCGGGGAATTTGTTTATCCGCGGTAATAATGGTAATTTTATAAGTTAGCGCTTCGTCGGTAGTGATAGACCGTTTATTAACTTCTGCCTTAATACTCGTCTGAGCCAAAGCAATTGCGCTGCAAGAAAAAAATAATAGGGCAAAAATAACGGTCTTTTTAAGCATAAGGCAATTATACTACAATTTTATAATTCTGCAAACACCTTGAGCATCTCTTCTTTTGATTTTATTCGACAGCATTTTTCTCTTAACGGCCTGATCTTTTTAAATCCTCGCGTGTACCAAGCAAAAAATTTACGGAAGATTACTACAGCGCTATGCTCGCCATAAAAATCAATACATGACTCCAGATGCTCTCTCATCAAAGAAACTATTTCCTCATGGCTGGGGCGTGGAATAGCCTGTCCTTTTTCCAAAAATGCAGCAATCTCCCGGAATATCCAGGGATTGCCTAACGCACCGCGGGCAACTGCTATTCCATCGCAGCCGGTTTCAGTAAACATTTGCTTTGCCAACCTGGCAGATAAAACATCTCCGCTTCCAATCACCGGAATAGACAGGGCCTTTTTCACTTCCCTGATAACCTTATAATCTACATTGCCGCTGTATTCCTGCAGTTTTGTCCGGCCGTGAATAAATACGGCGCTTGCTCCCGCATCTTCTGCTGCCAAGGCTATGTCTTTGGCATTTAGCGAATCATCATCCCAGCCGGCGCGGATTTTTATGCTCACCGGCCAAAGAGAATCCTCTACCACGATTTTTAACAGTTTCTGCAGTTTCTTTGGCTGGCGCATTAAGCCCGCGCCCTCGCCGCGGCGCACCACTTTTTTTGCCGGGCAGGCAGCATTAAAATCTAAAAGGTCAAATTTGTATTTTTTTAAAATATCTATTGCCCGGCGGATAAATTTTTCTTCAAGGCCTAATATCTGTATGCCCAGCGGGCGGTCTGTGCGTTTTGTAGAAAGCATATGCGCAGTTTTCTTGCTTTTATAACTGATAGAGCGCACATTAATCATTTCCACAAACGTCAGCTCACAGCCAAATTGGCGGTTAAGCATACGAAAAGGGAGATCCGTAATTCCTGCCATAGGAGCAAGGATTACATTAGAAGATAATTTTAAATTACCTATTTTAAGCATAAGAGTTTATGAGCTAAATTCCAATAAACAATACACAAATTACAAACAATATACAATACCAAAATTCCAATTACCAATTATTTTGTGGTTTTGGTATTTGGGATTGGAATTTGTTTGTGATTTGGAATTTGTGATTTGTGATTTAGGAGGTATTTATCTAATATTTATAAGAAACGCCTGCCAGCGCAAAATAGGTATTGATCCCGTGATTGGGCTGTTTTATGCCGGCATTGGAAAGATGGCGTATACGGCCTTCAACAGTCAAGGCGAGATGATCGGAAATAAAATAAGACGCGCCTACGCCGCCGCTTTCAATAAAATTAAACTGCGTGGATTGTTCATGCGTGTGATTAGTCATATATGCCATGCCTACGCCTGCCTTGCCATAAAGTTGCAATTTCCAACTTTCAGGCACAAGGCCAAATTTCAAGAGGAAAGAATTACCGAATTCCACATTAGCATCCGGGCTTGAAACATAAGCAATATAAGGCTCAAGCTGAAATTCAAAAGTCACCGGGGGGTTAAAGCCGATCCTTTTAGTCAGGTCTTTCAAGTTAAAACCCAATCCTACAAAAACAGGATAAAAATCATAATCACGCCTTAATTCTTCGCCCACTTTCGGCTTAAGCTTTGACCAGGCATAGCCGCTAAGCACATCTATGCTGGAAAACATGCTTTTTTTTGCTTCTTCTCTTTGCATCGCCAATTCCTGCTGCTCTCCTTGATCCTGCGCAACAGGCTGCACAATTTCTTCTGCAAAAGAGAAATTGCCGAAAAGGAAAAAGCTGCAAATTGAACCAATAAATATTTTTAAGGCTTTCTCTTTCATATTGCGTCCATTATAGTTAGAGATTTAAATTTTGTCAAATAAATTATACTATTTTTTTCATTATACTTAAAACCGTATCCTGGCCTTTCTTGCTTAAAAAAGTGCTAGTAGATAAAGTTATTGCCCGCTCTGCCAGATAAGCAGCATTGGGGAATTGTTTATCCGGAAGCATGGCTTTCAAATAATCGTAACCTGTAATTGGCAACTCATATATTTGCGAAACACCGAACCCTGAATGATTAAAAATTTTCAGCGCCATTTCTTTTTGCCTGGCCTCGGAAAAAATCAGAGTGACAAAAGGGAAGGCTGCTTTCCCGGCTGCCGGCTCATCTACTACCGTTAAACCGGAAATATTTTTTAGATTTTCAATGTAATACCGCGCTTTCTCTTTTTGCGCTGCGATTTCCCGCCCTAAACGGGAAATTCCGCTCTGAGCAATTTTTTTCCTGAATCCTGATACCTCATGAAGGGGAAAATTAATTTCAAAATATTCAATATTCGCCCTGTTTTGATTACCCTGTAAATTCCAGAATAACTGCGGCAGGCGGAAGATAAACCAAAAAAGCAAAGGCCTGTAAAAAATCCAATATCCGAATATCTCTATTATTTTCACCGCCTCAGAAAAAATATCCTTCTTAACCAGCCTGCTAAAGGCGTGTTCCACAGCCGGAATATATTCTTTCTTATTTATCACAATTACCCCGCCTTCATAAATAGTTAGGCCTTTGCCGCGGCAAAGGCTGAAAAAACTAAAATCCCCGAGCGTCCCTGCTTTCCTTCCCTGGTACTCCGCGCCTAAGCTCTGCGCGCAGTCTTCAATAATGAATATATTTTTCTCCCGGCAAATTTTTTCTAATGCGGTAAACTCCAGAGGAATTCCTGCTAAATGCGTTGGCACTACAGCTAAAATATCTTCGTTAGAGTTGCATAGCTCTTCCAAAGCATCCAGGCTGAAATTAAAATTATTTTTATTTATATCACATATCTCTACTTTCAACCCCGCTCTTTTAATTGCTAAAGGCACCAACGGACAGATATAGGCCGGGATAATCACAGTCTTCCTGGATGATATTTCCTTAAGGCCTTCAAGGATCAGGTAAAAAGCAGCTGTGCCGGAATAAGTAACTTTTACGAAATTCGCTCCGAGGAATTCCTTGAAATCGGCCTCTAAAGGCCGTTTCGCAGGCATAAATAAAGATAGTACATCATTAAGGTAAAGCGGCAGGCCGGCTGTTGGGGGGATTTCTCTAAATATACTCATTTTAGAATTTACTAAATAGTCCTTTCGTAAAATTCATTTTATGATAAAATGTATGCTCAATCAAGGAAATAAAATGTCAAAAAGAAAAGTTACCTTAAAAATAGTATTATTCCTGCTGGTAACAGATTTGCTGGAAACTTTTACCCAATTCTGTTTTAAGAAAAGCGCAAACCTGCAGGGAGATTTTTTATTCAAAAATCTCGGCGACTTACCTGCCTTCATCAAACCGCTGCTTTTCTCCCCTTATCTCTGGATTGGTTTTATCTCCGTTTTTTTAACCTTTATCCTCTGGTCTACAATACTTTCTAAAATAGATTTAAGCGTAGCTGTGCCTATTGCCAGCTTCAGCTATGTACTGGTGCCCCTGGTATCAATCTATTTCCTGCACGAAGTAGTAACCTTCCTTGATTGGACAGGAATTCTCTTTATTCTTGCCGGAGTGATATTTGTCTCAATGGGTTCGGCTAAGAGCGAGGCGATCAGGCAATGAAGGCAAACGTACTTTTTATAATCTTACTGGTTTTTCTTACCAGCCTTTTTGATACAATTAATCAGCTATTATTAAAAACCTCAATAAACTCGCTGGAATCAAATGTCAACGGGATTAAAAAAGCTTTTATCTTCATCATTAAACTGCTCTCCATGCCGAGAGTATGGCTGGGCTTCTTATTCTGTTGCGCTTCTTTAGTAGTCTGGCTGCTGGCCCTTTCCAAAGCTGACTTAAACTTCGCTTTTTCCGCGGACAGCATGCATTATATACTGATTGCTTTGGCTTCAAGGATTTTCTTAAAAGAAAAGGTCGGATTCAACAGGTGGGTAGGGACTTCTCTTATCGTAATCGGGATAATTCTCCTGACCTACAGTAACGCCTGATATTCTTTATTTCAACTGCCTCAGAGCAATATCAGCAGCATCAATTCCTGAAACAAAACAACCATGTATGCCTGCACCGGGCCTAGTCCACGCGCCAGCTAAAATCAAGCCTCGAATTTTGGTTTCTTGAGAAAGGCGGTTAATGCTTGCCTGTTCTACTGTCTGAGCAAATCCATAAATTGCCCCTTCAGGAGACATGCCATATCGTTCCATAGTGCGCGGCGTAGCGATTTCCATTACCTCTATATTACTGCTTAAACCGGGCAAATATTTTTCTGCACGGCTGATTAATTCACGTGCTGTTTCAATTTTCTTCTGCCTGTATTCTTCTTCTTTTAAACCGCTCCAGTTGGAATAACTATCCAAAGCCATAATCAACAGGCTTCCTTTTCCCTCAGGTACAAGTAAAGGATCCAGCCGGGCATGATCAACCAGCGACAAAGGGCAAAGTTGATAATTACCTTCAAGACTGTATTTTAAATTATGATTATGGTCATAATCGCAATTCAGGGAATACATAAAGTTAGTCATCCCTAATTGTTCCGCAGGGATTTTAAGGCCAAGGTATACCTGAAAAGCCGATATGGATTTTTTCAAAGAAGTTATTTTTTTCTTATATATTTCATTGATAGGCCGGCTATCTAATAATTCAGTAAGTGTACTGACGGCATTGGCATTGGAAATAACTGTCCGTGCAGCAAAATCCTCTTCTTTATCTGCGGTTATACCCTCTACCGCACTATTACGGGTAACAATCTTTTCTACCTTAAGATTAAACTTTACTTCAGAGCCATTTTCCCTGATTTTTTCAACGATTGCCTGAAAAATCCGGCTGTAACCGCCATGCACATAAACAGTGGGGTTATAAAAATACCCCCGGAAAACAATCAGGAAATAAAAAGCGGAGAGTTCTCCCGGAGGCAGGCCCATAAAACGCCAGATATCACCCAGTATACCGCGGAGTCTATCATCCTTAATATATTTATTAATCACTCCTCCGGCAGTGCGCATTGACATAGTAATTACCTTAGGCGCAATAAAAGGGCAAATGGCCAGATTAAACCAATCCGGAAGTTTGGAATAATAAAAACGGTCAAACTGCCGGTAGAAAGAGTTCAATACAGAAAAAAACCTCTCCAGATTTTTTATTTCGGAAGGAAAACTTTTTTTAAGAAATTGCTGAAGATGATCGCTGTTAAAATCAGCGATAAAATCATGCTCCGGATAAATTATCCGGCAAAAATCATTTAATTCAATAAACCGGAGTTTTTCTTCAATACCGGATTCTTTGAGGAACTCCCTGATCTCTCCTCCTTCGGCAAGGGCATCAACGCAATGCAGGGAAGATTCAAAAGTAAACCCTTTACGGCTAAAAGAAGTGCCGAAACCGCCGGCTACAGACTGCTTTTCCAAAAGCAGAACTTTTTTACCGGCGGAAGATAATTTTAACGCTGAAATTAATCCTCCGAAGCCAGCGCCGATAATAAGGCAATCGTATTGCTTCATTTTTTTAGGGATTATAATTTATTAAAAAAACTGGTGATTTCCTCAGCAACCCGGTCTTTTTCTTTATCAATAGTAATCATGTGGTAGCTGTCTTCAAGGACAATCAGGGATTTATCGGGTGAGCCTATATTATCCAGTATAAAACGGGCATTCTTAAGGCTGGTCATATCGTCTTCTCTCGCATGAATAATAATCACAGGCGCAGTTACATCTTTTAATTCTTTTATTACCAGTTTCGTAAAAAGGTTATGCTGGTAGAGATTTGCCAAAGGGAAAAAAGGGCTGCCGAATAAAAGCACTTTATTGCTGAATTTATCAGCGTTGGCGCCTTTATAAAACCTTTCAATGCTCCACCTGAGATCTTCATCTTTTAAACCGTAAGGCCATCCTTCGCGGATATTTATCCTGTTACGCAGGTAAGGTATGCTCCAGGCAAGGTTTAAAAAAACTTTTCCCTTATGCAGTGCCCAACCGTCATAAAAAATTGTCGGCGCAAGCACGGCAATACCGCTGGCCTCCTGCGGGTATTTATAGGCAAGGTGGATACTCATCAAAGCGCCCATAGAAAGCCCGCCGATAAAAACCTTTTCATGTTTAGCCTTGAGCGTTTTAAAATCTTCTTCGCAGGCATCGGCGATTTCCTGCCAGGTAACTTTCTTCAACTCTCCCAGGCTGCTGCAGTGCCGCGGCAGGGCATTACAAAAAACAGTATAGCCGGCCTTGTTCAATACCTTACCCACATGGCGCATCTCAGAAGGCGTGCCTGTAATCCCGTGGATTAAGAGCACTGCCTTGCCATTATTGCCTTCAAGCAAAAAATTATACTTCTTGGAATTACTCAAATCCATAATGCCGCATATTATAGCATAAAATTAAAAAAACAACATTTTTATTATTGTGGCATAAAGGGCTTTCTGGTATACTGACACAATATGCGAAAAATAAAAACCCCCCTTACTTTTACTATCGTTGATACTATCCGGGATATCCCAAGAAAAGATTGGGACAATCTTTTTGCTGCCCCTGCTATTGAAGGCTACGGTTACCACCGTAATCTTGAAGAAGCCCATTTAGACGAATTCTCTTTTTATTACCTGACAGGCAGGCGTAACGAAACAATCCGGACAATCGTCCCTTTTTTTATAATGAATTTCTCCTTGGACACGCTCATTCCCGGGCCGCTGCATAAGTGGCTTGCTAAATTAAAAAGATTTTTATGCATGAAAGTCATTTTTTTAGGCTCGCCTACCGCCGAAGAATTTTATTTCGGGTTCTCCAGGCACGAAGAATTGGGGGCATTTTTAAATAAAGCCTTGCCCAAAATCTACGAATTTGCCAAAGAAAACAAGGTAAACGCAATTGCTTTTAACAACCTTTCCGGAAAAAATAAATTCCTCGCTCAGGCACTAATGAGAAGGAATTTCATCCGGCTGGAAAGCCTGGCCACTACAATGATTGAAATAAAAGCAAAATCGCTTGAAGAATACCTGGCTTCTTTGAGTAAAAATATGCGCAAAGATATTAAACGGAAATTAAGACGGTCGGCTGAACAGGTTGTATTAAGGACAGAAATCCGCAGCAATGTTGATGATATCATTGACAGGATATACAACCTTTACCTGAATAATTTTACAGATTCAGATGTCCATTTTGAAATTCTTACCCCCGAATTTTTCAAAAATATCTGCCGGAATATGCCGGGTGTGGCAAAATTTTTTATTACCTACGATAAGGATAGGATAGTGGCATTCAACCTTTGCCTGATAAAGAATGATTTGTTCATTGATAAATTTATCGGCTTTGATAAAGAACTGGCAAAAAAATACCACCTATATTTCACTACTTTCTGCCATAATTTTGACTGGTGCATCAAAAATAACATCCGCTATTACCAGCCGGGAACAACTGATTATTATCCTAAAATGAGGCTAGGCGCGAAACTTATCCCGCTTTATATTTATGCCAAGGCCTTTAACCCCCTGCTAAACACTATAGTCAGGCTGACAGCCAAATGGATTGAGCCGAAAAATATTGATTCAACATTGAGGGAAATTGAGGAAGAAAAAGAAAAGAAACACCTAAAGCAGAAACTTCTTCAGCACTAAAGAAGCATTATTCCCGCCGAACGCCGAAGCATTATTCAAAGCAATATCTATAACTTTCCTGCGGCTCAGATTAGGGACACAATCAATATTGCATTCTTCATCAGGCGTTTCATAATTAATCGTCGGAGGCAAAATGCCGTCCTTCAACGCTAAACAACAGGCAATCGCTTCTATTGCAGAAGCCGCGCCCATGGTATGGCCTAACATTGATTTTATTGAACTCACCGGAATATCTTTAAGCCTGTCAGCGAAAACTTTCTGCATGGCAGTACATTCCGCCTTATCATTTGCCGGCGTACCTGTGCCATGCGCGCTGATATAATCCACGTCATTAATACCAATACCGCTTTCCTGCAGCGCTTTTTCTATCGCAGCAGCAATACCATCTGCATCAGGGGCGCTCATGTGATGCGCATCACAACTTAAGCCATAGCCGAGAATTTCCGCATAGATATTTGCCTTACGCTTTAATGCGCTTTCCATGGTTTCTAAAATTACCACCCCTGCGCCCTCGCCAACCATCATGCCCTTTCTATTTTTGTCAAAGGGCTGGCAAGTTTCCGGAGCTACAGCAAAAAGCCGGTTAAAACCGGTAAAAGCAAGCTTCGAAAAACCATCTGCTCCGCCGGCAAACATAAGATCTGCCTTGCCCATTCTAATTAAATCATAAGCATAGCCAATAGCATAGTTGCCCGCGGCACAAGCAGTAGGAATAACATAATTAGGGCCTTTTAATTTCAGCTCAATTGCCACGCTAGAGGGCAAAACATTAGCCTGGCAGTAAAAAAGCAGCCTCGTGTCTATTGCCTGCTCGCCTTCTTTTAACCATACCGCATTAAGCTGCTGAAAGATAGCAGACTCTCCCATTGTCGTGCCAAAGATAACACCTGCCATCTCTGGATCCAGATCACTCAGTCTTATCCCTGAGTCAGTTAAAGCAAGCTTAGCACAACTTACAGCCAGCTGGGAAGTGCGGCCAAAACTTTTTGCTTTTCTTTTGTGCATAAATAATTCCGGCTGAAAATCTTTAATTTCTCCGCCTCTGTGGGTAGGATAAGCAGAAGTATCAAAAGAAGTAATTTCCGAAATCCCCGACTTGCCTGCTGTCAGGGCTTTCCAGAATTCATCCTTGCCAATACCAATGGATGAAATAACACCAATTCCTGTAATAACTATACGTTTATTCATTGCCTTTATTAAATTTTAACAGATCTCAACGGCTAATCTGAATTTTGTTTTATTCTATCACTAAGAATTACTCACGCAATAGATATTTTGTAACATGCTCGCGTTTGTCTTGCCTGTGTTTTCTCAGGAGCGCTTGCATTTCCCCTGCGAGGAAATGCTTCGCTCGGGGTCGGCTTCGTCGCTCTCCCGCAGCCAGGGCCCTATATAAAAGCATCTTTCAATCCAGGAGCCGGCTGCGGGAACCATGCCCGCTCCTCGCCTCCACGTCCTTCGAAAACACAAGCAAGCCAACCGCTAAGATAGGTTTTTTAAATGAATCTGCCGCGTTTTCTCGCTCATTAATATTGAGCGGGTCCTGTCTGCCGATCCACCTCGCCGTCCTCGCTATTCGCTGCGGGCGGCAAGGTCTTCGTCTCGGCAGCCACCCGCATAACATGAATTCGCTAGAAATTGCTAAAATTCATTTGTAACTTTCATAGCGGCTGACTTGGCTAGTTTCGAGCGCGGCTCCAGCTGTCTGGGCGGATGACGAGGCGCGATTCGAGCAGGACGTCCGCAGGCCGAGCGGGCACGGCCCCGCCGAAGGCGGGGAGCGAGGCCGAGGAGCCGAGCGCGATTTTCCACGCAGGGGAAAATCGTGCGTTCCTGCGAGAACGCGCCTCGGCATACCCGCCCACTTATAAACTACCCGCAAAAAATACAGAAAGGCAGACGCGGGAGTGTTTCTACTAATTAATTTCAAATGGAATAAAGTAAGAGACTAACCTTCTTTGGCGCTGAGGGAAAGTTCGCCGCGGGCAATTTCTTTGCCTGCAACTTCTGCGCAGGCGCTGACAATGGCAATGCTGGAAAGCATTTTTATTGGCTCAACAGTAATTCTGAGCTGGTCGCCGGGTAAAACCGGATGCAGGAAACGCATTTTAATACTGCCTAAATAATAAGACATTTTTTTATCTTCTGCCGCTGGTTTAGCGCTGGCAAAAAGCATGAT
>Ga0265297_10011481_pt1 | contig 10838 bp, 8 predicted proteins | sample Munlanlwell13791_FD_192502 | JGI IMG/M metagenome (GOLD analysis project Ga0265297, IMG submission 192502) | Leachate microbial communities from a municipal landfill in Southern Ontario, Canada - Leachate well 137-91 | ecosystem: Engineered > Solid waste > Landfill > Unclassified | place...
CCCGTTGGCCGAAATCATCAAAGTTGAAGTGGCCTGCCAAGCCGAGTCCTGATAGGTCAAGGTCTGGCCTTGGGTGCCGACGGGCAAGGTGTCCACTCCTATTGTGAATAAAGTTGAGGTGCTCACCCATTCGGTGGCCGAGCCGGTGGATTTGAGAATGTAGCCGTTGGCTCCGGCCGAAGACAAGCTGTCGTAGAAGCCGCCGGTCAGGGCGAAGTTGCCCGAGACCGAGAACTTCTGGTAAGGCGAGGAGGTGGCAACGCCGACATTGCCGGTGTTGTTTATCGTCAGATAAGTTGAAGTGGCATTAAGCGCATCGGTGGAGGTGCCTATGAAAAGATTGCCGCCCATGGAAGAAAACAGCCAGTGCTTGTCGTTAATTCCGGCGGACATATCGGATAAAGCGAAAAATGTTTTGGTGGAAGAAGCGACCTGAAAATTCCAGGCCGGAGTCGTTGTGCCAATCCCGATCGCTCCGGAAACATCAATTCTCATCCGCTCGGAGCCGCCGGTGAAAAACTTTAATTGGTCGTTGTCCGCGCCGGCCGAATCTTCAGCCGTGATTTTTGTGTCCTGGTCAACATCAATCACTCCGCCCAGAGATCCCCAGGAGGAAGCGCCGTAGCCCTCAAATTGCTGGGTCTGTGAATTATAGCGAATAATGCCGCTGGTCAAAGAACCGGGCCGCTGAGCGGTGGTGCCCACGGGAATGACAAGGCCGTCTGTGGCGTCAATATGCAAAGCGGTCTTGGGGGTGGTCGTGCCAACACCCAGATTTCCGCCGATAAGCGTTAAGTTTCCCCCCGACACCGCCAAGCCGGCTTTGGCCGAGAGCAGGCCAGAAAAAGAGCCGCCGGTGGCGGCAATGGAACCGGCGAAGGTGGAATCGGTGATGGTGGCGCCGGAGATAGCAACGCCGCTCAACTGATCAATTTTTTGCGACGACGACCAAGAATAAAAATTATTGGTGGTGTAAGAATTGCTCTGGGAGACGGCGGAACTTTGGCTGCTGCTGACCAGAGCCAAAATTTTTGTCTCCAGCGAAGCCATGTCGCTCGCCTTGGCATAGTCGCCGGGCGGCAAAACTTGCGTAATTTTTTCTATGCGCTGGACATACTGGATCGTTTGGCCATCCGGGCTGCCGACGATAATCGGCGGAAAACTCGGCTGCAACGCTTGCAATTTTTGCAAAGCGTTAATTTCGTCGTTCAAAGAAATGCTGAACTGCAATTCGTTCATTGTCACTTTTAGCTTATTGACTTCCCGGCGCATATCGTCGATGGCGATAAAATATTCTTTGTCGCCCGGCGACAAAGAGGGCATTGGCGGCGCAACGGCGATGTGCCTGTAAAACAACGGGTCTATTTCCCGCGCCAATTGTCCGTAGTGGGTTAAATTATAAAAAACAAGAATGGCTTGGCGGCCCGCGCTGGTCGCGCTGTCGCCGGCGAATGCCAGGCCTTTGTTGATAATGCCGCCGAGATAATCCATCGCGTCCACCAAAACTTCGCCGGCGGCTTGCGGCCAAGAAACAACCGGCTTCACCCCGTTCCAAACCGCCAGGCCGGTGTTGTTTATCGCGTCCCCGGATTTCTGGCTGATAACTAAATATTTGTCGTATGCCAGCGACGGCCATTCCGTTATGCCGCCAAAAAAATTCCTGGCGGCCGAAGCTATTTTCAAGCTGGCGCGCGAAAAAATTTCTCCCAGATTATCTTTTGCCTGCTCGTTCTTTCTGTCCAAATTTAAATATGCGTCTTTCACGAAGGCCGGCCAGGCGGCGGCTCTGATTTCGATGTCGGCGATTTTATTTTGCGCGCCCTGGCCGGCCGATGCGGTAAAGCCGGAAATGCTCCGTCCGGCTTCCTGAGCAAATTCAACTGCGGCCAAAGGCGCGTTCAAAATGTCGTTCAACAATAAATCCTGATTTTCAACCGAACTGATGGAAACGGTCAACCGGCCAAACCGATGAACTGATGAACTGATGAACTGATGAACTGACTCGCCTGCTTGCTCCACCTGCCATGCTAATTCTTCTCCCGCGCCGGCCAAAGAATCGATTGCGCTCGCACCGCCATCAACTAAAATCTCCGCTGAATTTTTTATTTCATTCTTAAATTTTTCTCCTTCTTTTTCATAAAGGCCCGCTTCGTTCTGTTCCTCCCTTTCGTAAAGGGAGGTTAGGAGGGATTTAGTATTCCATAAAACGCCGCTGATTTTTTCCGGTCCATCAATAATTATCCTTCCCGCATTTTCCAGAACGGCTGCCGTCTTTTGAGTTATTGCTTCCTGCGCCTGCGGCAGAAACCAGGCGCCCGCCATCAGCAAAACCGTCAGCATTGCCAGCCGCAACGGCCTTAATTCCTCGCGGACCAGATGCGGCGCCACGCGCGCAATTTTCAACGCTTCTTCAAGCGCCTTGCATCTTAAATAAAATTTTATACAGGCCTCGCGCGATGCACCGGCGATTTTTTCAAAACCGGCGCCCAGCGCGGCCAGCGGCCAAAGCAGCGCCGCCAAGACCGCGAAGAAAACTTTTCCACCCCCCTCCTTTAAATAAAGGAGGGGGGTGGAGGATTTAATTTCTTCCCTCCCCTGCAAAGGGTTCGCCTCGCTCTCGCGCAAGCGAGACGAGAAGGGTGGGGTGAGATTTAATTCTTGAACTTCCGCCGCTTCAATCTTTTTTTCACTGCCGCGTTTCTGCTCTTTGAAGTTTTGCACCCTCGCCAAATATTCGTCCACCCAATCATTGGTGGTCATCCAGTTGCGGCCGATTTTTTTGGCTCGAAGTTTGCCTTGGCGCACGCGCAAGCTCAAATACTCCTGTGAATATTTAGCGCGCCTTGACGCTTCCTGCAAAGAAATGAGGCCGCCTTTCTTTTCTTTTTTGTTTTTTGCAGAAAACTGCGATTGGACCTTCGCCGAATATTCGTCCAGCCATTCCCGGGTGGTCATCCAATCCCGTCCGATCTTTTTGGCTTTTAATTTTCCCCTCCTGGCGCGCAAACTCAAATACTCCTGCGAATAAGGAGTTAACTCGCTGGCTTCCGCCAAAGAAAGGTAATTATTTTTTTGATCCGCTTGTTCCATCTGCCTTTTCTGATATCCGATATCCCGAATATTTAGAATTTTTGAGTTCGGATGTCGGATATCGCCGAATTTGATTTAATTAATTTTTACAAAATAAAAAACCCGCGAGACGATTAGTCCCCTTCGGGTTTTTCGCGAAATACCGGTTGTTTTTTTCTGTCTTTATTGTATGCTTTTTTCGAAATAGGTGTCAATGCGGATATATTGTGCGCACAGCATATCCGATATATGCGCATCCATACAACCGATATGATACTGAAAAATCCCCAAAACAAGCCAAAAAACGCATATCGCGACATTCGTGCATTTTTTATCTTTTTTATTCATAGAAACCTCTTCTTTAACTTATCCACAAGCGCTTTAAAAAAATAAATATTTTTTTGCTTTGCCTGTGGATAAAAAAATGCTTTTCTTGATAAACCGATATGCCGTTTTTTGGCTTAAAATAAGCATTTTTCGCTGTATCGGTTTTTTATGATTTTTTATCCGATACGCCGGGCTTGACAAGATTTTAAAAAAACCTAAAATGAAAGCAGGACAATAAGTCCGGATTTCTAACAGACGGCCCCGCTTCGGCGGGGTTTTCTGTTTCACCGCGCCGAAGCTCGCAGCAATAACGGAGATGCGGAGGCGGGTTTTTCTATTTCCGGTAAAAGTATCCGATGTCCGACATCCCGGATATTAAGGATCCCAAACCCCGGATGTCGGACATCATAGAATGATACCGCTTACTTAAGATGACGCACCTCGCCGCCCTACAAATCTATCGCTTAACTATTTTCTATTGATTATAAAAACCCGCCTAATGGCGGGTTTTTGATTCTCAATTTATCGCTCTATTCTCTTTTTTAAAAGATATCTATCTTTCTTGCGGCCTTCTTGGCCCTGCTGCCTTCAAGCTGCCTCAGAAATGCTTCTATTTGGTCTAAGCGGTAAACTCTGTAGTTATTGCTTGGATGGCGGTATGCTTTCAACTTTCCCGCCTTATCCCAGTTGCGCAATGTCAAAGGAGTCACATGAAGAAGCTTTGCCGCATTATTTATCATTAAATATTTCTGCATCTTTATTTTTTTCCGTTTTTTATTGATTATCAATGTTTATCAATGTTGTTTACTCTTATTTTATCTTTTTTATGATAACTGTCAATACCGTTATCCACAAAAAATACCTAAACAGCCATTCTATGCCCACACTATAAACATTTATAAAACATTTTTTAAACAACCATAAACATTCATACCATTTTATCCTATTTTGATGTCCGACATCCCCCGCCTACGCCATACGGCTACGGCGGACAGGCAAATATTAATAATTTCTGATTTCGGATGTCGGACATCATTAAATTATTCCCGCGGTTTTACCGCTCTTACCCCGCAAACCACCGTCTCGTATAACTTTGGACGCCCATTTTTTGACATTGAGTCATTGGGCATTCATTGGAAATTAGCCATTTGCCATTGGGATTTAAAAGCAAGAACGCGGGTTATTTTTATGATACTATTATACTATGAGTCGCGCATCAAAACATCTCAAAGCTATTCTCAGCTGGTGCCTTGACCTTATCTTCCCCCGCTCGTGCCTGGGCTGCGGCCAAGACGGCTCCTACCTATGCCGAGATTGCCGCGACTCTCTGCCGATTGCCAGCTGCGCCAATTGCCCTTTTTGCGGCCGCCGCTCGCCCACGGGATACGCCTGCCAAAAATGCCGCCGGCAGCATCATTCTTCTATCTCGGGAATTCTGATCGCCTCCGACTGGAATAATTTATTGCTTCGGCAAATAATTTACGAATACAAATACCGATTCGTCAAAGAGCTGGCTGATCCGCTTTCAAACCTGGCGACAAATTTTTTAGAACGGATTGATTTTATTAAAACGCTGAGGTGCTCCGAAACCGAGATAATCGTCATTCCCGTTCCGCTGCATAAAAAACGCCTTGCTTGGCGGGGGTTCAACCAATCAGAACTGCTGGCGCAACAAATCAGTAAAAAATTTAATACGGCCGTAAACAACGACATTTTAATTCGCTCCCGCCACATGCTTCCCCAAAGAGAGGTGGCGGATAAAAAAGCTCGGGCTGCCAACATCAAAAACGCTTTCGCGCTGTCGCCAAAATTAAATTTGAATGATGATGCCATAAAAAATAAAATTATTATTCTGGTCGACGACATCTGCACCACCGGCTCAACCTTTCAAGATTGCGCGCGGGCGCTGGCGCCGCTTAAACCCAAAGAAATCTGGGGGCTGGTCATCGCCAGAGGATAGGGATAGCTCCGGCGCCGCGGTTGGATTATCTTCTTTTTATTTGCTATCATGCCTATGAAAGGCCGGATGAAAAATCCGCACTAAATGCATCCGGCGCAAAAATTATGAAAAAGATAAAAAGGAATCCCGAAATCGCCTGGAGAGAAGAAGAAGAGATGAGAAATAAAGTGGAAGAGATTTTAAAACAGGGAGGAGAAACAGAAGAAGCGAGCAAAAAAGGGACCGTAACGCTCGTTTACTCCGGAGCGATGCATCAGCTGAATCTCTTGGGAGGAGAAATCTGGAAGCTATGCGACGGAACTCGGACGGAGGAAGAAATCGGAGAAGAATTATTAAAAACATTCGATGTTGAGCGGGATATTCTTTTAAAGGATCTCAAAGAATTCATCCTGGACCTTCAAAATAAGAAATGGCTTTTTTATGAATAAAAACACTCCCGCCATGATGCCATTGGCGGCCAATTGGGCGCTAACCGTAAGGTGCAATTTCAGCTGCAGCCACTGCTACTCCCGGACGGACAACAGCCCCGAATTGGCCCTGGAAGAGATCAAAGTCATCATCGATAAATTAGTCCGTTCCCGTGTTCTTTTTGTGAACTTTGGCGGAGGCGAACCGCTGCTGCGAAAAGACTTGTTCGAAATTGCAAACTACGCGAAACGCCGAGGATTGCACATCTCTATGAACTCGAACGGATCTTTAATAACGAAAGCAGCGGCGAAAAATATAAAAGAATCCGGTTTTCGCCAGGTCGGAATAAGCATGGATAGCCATCTGTCCGGGATACACGATAAATTCAGAAACGCTCCGGGAAGCCATAAAAAAGCGATCGCAGCAATAGGCCGCCTGAAAAAGGCCGGCATCGAAGTCAGCGTTTCATCGGTGATATGCAAGATCAATCACACTAATTTCGAAAAGATCATCGCTCTCGCCAAGAAATTAAAAGTTAATAAGATAAATCTGCACAACTACAAGTGCGGCGGCCGGGAGTTCGCCGATCGCGACAACCTTGATCTGTCGCCGGAGGAATGGCGCGATTTTTACGGCAAAGTCCTCGAGATAAAAAGCCGAGAAAAAGAAATGGATATTTCCCTGGACGACCCGATAATCGCCTCGCTGAAAAATACGGAAAATAAATCTTTGGTGCAAGGGAGCATCTGCGGAAAGCTGTCTTTTTATATCAAGTCCAACGGGGATATGACTCCATGCGGCTTCATTCCTACAAAGATAGGAAATATTCTGACGGACTCCTTTAAAGAAGCATGGGAGAGCTCGCCGATATTACATACAATGAGAAACAAAGAGCCGAAAGGCAAATGCAAGAAATGCAAATTTTTCACTTCTTGCGTCGGAGGTTGCACCGCGAGAGCGTATGCCGTAAGCGGCGACTTCAACGCCCCCGACCCTCATTGCTGGTATGAGCCGAAAAATTAGGCGTTCGCCGATTTAATGACGCCGCGGTTGAAGAAAAAGGTCCCATGGATTATAATAACAATGAAAGGAGGTGCGCTTTATGAAGATAAAATATATTCAACCGAAAATAGTCGGGAGTTCCAATATTCATCCTTGCTGATAACGGCCGGCTGAACGAACAATTATGCCAATGAATTTGAACGCGCCCATTCGGGTGTATTGGAATGTGCGCGCCGATATTAATACTGCAAAACCGGCAAACGGCGCCGAAAAAACCATTATCGCCGTCGCGGAAAAATTAACGCGGGAAAAAATATTCTATTTATCGATTTCCGGATGGGAGAATATATCCTATGAGGCGTTGCGCGAAATGCTGCCCGGCTTGGATAAAAACGGCATCTCGGTCTCGTTGATGCTTTCGGGCGGAAAAACGCCCCTCGAAAACGAATTACTTTTACACGCAAGCCATGCAAAAGAATTCGTTTTTGAAATAGATTCTGAAAAAGATTTGACGAAGTTATCTTCGCTTCAGAAAATATTAAAAAAAACACCGGCAAGAATAAGCGTTTCCATATATCCGCATGAAGGAAATTACGGCCGAATCCCTTCGATCATCGAATATTGCGCAAAAAATGGAGTCCAAAATTTCATTATTCCGGCTCCCGGGATCGCCGACAAGTCCAAAATCTCCGCACGCGACCATTCCCTCAGGGAGAAAATAGCACGCGCTATTAACAGCTCCCCTTCCTCGCGGAACGGTACCCTGAATTTTATCGTCCACGATCCCTTTTTGTGGAAGCTGCTCGACCCAAGGTGTTTTGAAAATAAAAAGATGACTTTTGAAGGATGCCAAGCGGCTGATTCGATAGCTTATATTGATTTTAAGGGCGATGTCTTTCCCTGCTTGTTGCTGCCAATAAGATTGGGCAATCTGCTCCAAGACAGTTTAAAGGAAATATGGTCGTCGAAAGAAAGGAAAGCTGTCAGAAAAAAGATAGAAGACATTCCTGAAAATTGTAAAAAATGTTCCCGGCTCTCGGAATGCAACGGCGGGTGCAGGGGCTTATCATTATTGATCAACAATAATATCTGTTCGAAAGACCCAACCTGTCCCGTTTGTTGAGCGCCCATAAATCATAATTGAAACAATAAATAAAATAACGCCGTTAACGGCGTTATTTTATTTATGACGGACCGCTCTTCTTGCAGGTCTAACAGTTTTTCACGACCCCGTAAGAAAGCGGAGGGGGCGAGATTCGAACTCGCGAGGCTCTTGCGAACCTTCCGGTTTTCAAGACCGGTTCCTTCAGCCGCTCAGACACCCCTCCGCTTCTTTACGGGGTAACTGCTCCGCTTCAACCGTTCACACACGCCTCCCGATTATATTAAATGCTTATTTATAAAAGCTCGCCCCGAACCAGATTTTAAATATTTTTCAAACTTAAATGCTTTATATTTATCAGCAACAGTAAAGTAAAACTCTAAATTTATAGGTAGCCGATTGACTGTTGCTGGTACTTGTCCTTTTTGATGTCTTAACGATCGTTCTTCAATATTATCGGTGCAACCGACATAATATCCATCTTTGCATTTTAAGCTGTAGACATAATACATAAATATCTTGTCGCCTTCGCGATCCTACTGGCGGACTGCGTCACGCCGTAGGTTCGCTTTGGCGAACCGAAGGCGGAGAGGGAGGGATTCGAACCCTCGAGACGGTTTTACCCATCTAACAGATTAGCAATCTGCCGCTTTCGGCCACTCAGCCACCTCTCCGAACCATATATTGTCCGCCTAATTTTAAAATAAAAAATGGGCTAAGTCAACTTGAATTTAGCGCATAAATATGGTAATCTTGAAGCCATGGAACAAGAGCCGAATAAAATTATCTTGTCTTGGACGGCACCCGAATTTGTTTATTATGAAAAAACCGACGCTTGGTTTATCGGTTTTGGGATACTCTCCGCCGCGCTGTTTGTTGTTTCCGTGTTGATGAAAAATTACTTATTTGCGCTGCTTATACTCATCGCCTCGTTTCTAATATATATTTACGCCAAAAAACATCCTCGGCAAATAACCATAAAGATAACGGAAGAACATATACACATCGGAAAATCTTTTTTACTGGCGCATAAAGAAATAGTTTCTTTCTGGATATTTGAAGAGCCGGAAATCAAGATATTGAGCTTGGAAACGAAAAAAGTCCTATACCCTAAAATTTCCGTGATTTTATCAGATATAAACTCGGATGAAATAAGGGAGACAATGGCGCGATTCATCAAAGAAAAAAAACACGAAGAACACTTGATTGATGTCTTCTCCAGAAAATTAAGGTTCTGACGCATTTGCTATTAGCGATTTGCCATATGCCATTTGCCAATACGCGCCCGTAGTCCAACGGATAGAACATGAGCTTGCGGAGCTCAAGATCGAGGTTCGATTCCTCGCGGGCGCACCGCATAAAATTATGAGCGTAACGAATAATTTAAGCGCCCCGTGATTTCGCGTAGCGAAATTTTACGGGGTTGATATTTAGCGTTGTCGCTCATAATCATGCGGCACAGCCCATAATTTTATTCCCTTGATCCCACTCTCCACTCCCATCCCCAATATCCCCCGCATTTCGCCGATTTATCAAAAACGGCTGGCCAAACTCGGAATTAAAACTCTCCGGGATTTATTTTTTCATCTCCCCCGCCGATATGATGACTTCTCAAAAATAACCAAAATAGTCGACCTGCGGGTCGGCGAAACCGCCACTATACAGGGCAAGGTGCTCGAAATTTCTAATACCAGAACCTGGAAAAAGAGAATGAATATAACTCAGGCGCACATCCAAGACAGTACCGGCTCTATCCGGGTCGTTTGGTTCAATCAGCCATACCTTATTAATGTATTAAAGAATGATATGTTTGTGAGCTTATCAGGTAAGGTAAACCTTGATAAAGATATATACTTTTCTAACCCCTCGTATGAGCGAATAGCCAATGGCGAATGGCCATTGGCAGAGAAAAATTCATCCGCCATAAGCCATAAGCCACAGGCCATAGGCCATTTACGCCATACCGGCCGCCTTATTCCTATTTACCCGGAAACGGCGGGCCTCACCTCTCGCTTTCTGCGCTATATAATTCAACCTCTGCTGCCAAACGCGAAGCAAATACAAGATTGGCTGCCTGACGCAATTAAACGCTCCCAGCGCCTGCTCGACTTGAATGCCGCTATTTTACAGGTTCACTTTCCCTCCTCTATTAAAAACGCCAACCAGGCCCGCCGGAGGATGGCTTTTGAGGAGCTCTTCCTATTACAGTTATTCGTTTTAAGACAGAAGGTGAAGCGGCTCAAGGATAAAGCCCAGCCGACTCCCTTCAACGAAGAACTCATACGCAACGCCGTTGCTAAGCTTCCATTCAAACTCACAATATCCCAAAAAAAATCCGCCTGGGAAATATTCCAAGACCTGGCCAAAGACCGGCCGATGAACCGCCTGCTTGAAGGAGATGTGGGTTCCGGCAAAACCGTGGTCGCGGCCTTGGCCGCCCTGGAAAACGCCAAAGCGGGATTCCAAACGACTTTTATGGCGCCGACAGAAATCCTGGCCAGGCAGCATTTCCAGACGCTCAATGGTCTTTTGGCCGGCTACAACCTTGAAATATGCCTCCTGACCGGCAAGGACGCCAAAGAAAGTTTGGGCGGCCGAATTTCAAATATCGCCAAAAAATCTCTGCTGGTAAAAATAAAGAACGGGCAAATGCGGATCATCGTCGGCACCCACGCTTTGCTGCAAAAACAGGTCGGCTTTAAAAACTTAACATTGACCATAGTTGATGAGCAGCACCGCTTCGGCGTGGCCCAGCGCGCCGCCTTGCAAAAAAGCGTGGAATCTTTGCCGGACGGCCTGCCGCAAAATATTCCGCATCTCCTTTCCATGACCGCCACCCCTATTCCCCGGACTCTCGCGCTCACGTTTTATGGCGACTTGGACTTGTCTTTATTGGATGAAATGCCTAAGGGCCGGCAAAAAATAATCACCAATCTCGTGCCGCCGATAAAAAGAAACGCCGCCTACGAA
>Ga0265297_10011482_pt1 | contig 10837 bp, 1 predicted proteins | sample Munlanlwell13791_FD_192502 | JGI IMG/M metagenome (GOLD analysis project Ga0265297, IMG submission 192502) | Leachate microbial communities from a municipal landfill in Southern Ontario, Canada - Leachate well 137-91 | ecosystem: Engineered > Solid waste > Landfill > Unclassified | place...
CTACGCCGGCAATGGTTTGTTCATAAGTGTTGTTGGATTTTTGGTATCGGTCGGGGTAGCTAGGGTCTACCATCATGACATCGCCGGCTTCTACGGTTTCATCGGGGTTAATATCTACTTTCTCGGCCAAGTCTCCCGGGTTGGTGGAGGTGCCGAGAACCATGGAGGAAGCATAAATATTTCCAGTTGATTTTATATCTCCATTGGCTGAGACTGAGAAGACGGGTGAGTTGTTTGATCTTAATGATAATATGTAATTATTGTCGGAGGAGGTGGTGTAATTCAATGCGTCAAAAATAAATGCATTGGTATTATTTAATGAACTGCTGACATAAGAATTGAAAAAAGTGGTGGTGGTAAAAGATAAAGTTTGTGTTTTTATTTTTAATTCGTTGGCATTTGTGTCTACGGACAAACCTTTATAAAGGGTGTTGTTCCAACTTAAATTTACAAAAACCATAACTGTGCCAGTCGCGGATCCCGTGAAATCATCCATGGCTATACCAATGGTCGGGCCTTCTTCGGTGGCTTTCATGGCATAGCCGGAACGATTTGAAGATGTCAATTTATCGCCTTTTTTGATCGGACCATTGTCGGTGGTGACTTTAACTCTTACACGTCCGGACAAAGCCAATACATCAGGATTGTCGGTTGATTTGATACTGGATCCGCCAGTGGAATTAAAATCTCCGGCTTGTGACTTATCTGAAATAATACCAATAATTTGATTATCATAAGACGAACTTGCCTTGGAAAGTTTGGGTATGGTATTGCCATCGGTGGTTGATACATAGGTGCCGCTCATCATGACCACATCACCCATACTGACATCATTATCCACGGCATAATATTCCATGTAGTCGGAAGAAGGGGCGGTGGCACAGTCAACTACCCACCCGGCGGTAGTACCATTCACCGAATGACACAAAGCATAACCGCCGCTAGATGTTGCTGTTTTCATAAATAAACCGCCGTTTCCCGCCGCGCTGCCTATGTACACGTTATTTGATGCGCCTCCCAAAACTATCTGATAATCAATCGTGGCAATTGCATCATGACCAATCGCGACTGCATACTCCACGCCCTCATTAATGACTGCTCCGGCACCAATCATTGTATTATAACTTTCTGTGTCTAGACCGGAAATATAACCAGCATGATAACCTACCGCGGTGTTGTACGAACCGGTAGTCATATAAGCAAGGGTGTCATAACCAATTGCGGTATTCCTTGAACCTGTATTGTCAGATAGAGCCTCGCCACCAAACGCAGTATTAAAATAACTACTCTCACTCGCGGCTAAAGCATTATAACCGAAGGCTGTGTTATTTCCACCAGTCGTGTTAAGCGATAATGCTTTGTAACCAACAGAGGTATTTCCTGCACCCGTCGTATTACTATACAATGCCTGATACCCAACCGCGGTGTTAGAGGCGACGAGGTTGGAATAAAGAGCCTGGTATCCGATACCGATATTGGCATCGCTGGTAGTGTTGCCACGCAAAGCCTGATAACCGATACCGATGTTGTAATTACCGATAGTGTTAGAGTAGAGAGCATAACCACCATTGGCGATATTATTATTGCCAATGGTATTAAAATAGAGTGCCCGATAACCGCTGGCAATGTTACTTTCGCCGGTTGTATTTTTGTAAAGGGCAAAACGACCATTAGCAATATTATAATCGCCGGTGGTGTTATCACTCAAGGCTTGGTAACCATTGGCGATGTTATAACTACCTGTATTATGTGCCGTGGTACTGCCCATGGCCATATAACCATTGGCAATATTATAATCGCCGGTGGTGTTATCACTTAAGGCTTGGTAACCATTGGCGATGTTCCCCACGCCGCTCGTATTACTATACATCGCCTGATAACCCACGGCGGTGTTGGAGGCGGCGGTGTTGGAATAAAGAGCGTTAAAACCGATACCGACATTGGCGCTAGGAGAATTGCCGAAACCTAAAGCCATGGTGCCGATAGCTATATTGTTTTGGCCGCTTGTATTTTCGCCCATGGCTTCCCTGCCAATTGCAATATTATTATTACTATTGTCACTATTTTGTAGGGCGTAGGCACCAAGCGCGATATTATTATCACCTGCACTAGTTGATTCCAATGCGTTAGTACCCATGGCTACATTGTAAGCACCGCCCGAATTATTATGCAACGCATAATACCCCACAGCAGTGTTATTACCGCCGGTCATGGTCAAATTGCCGGCATTGCCAAAGAAGTAGTTATTTTTTGTTGTTGACGCGTAGGCCAAATTCACGCCGTTGTATTTGTAATAACTGCCGGCCGTGATATCCATGCTTCCGGAGACATCAAGTTTGTCATTCGGCATGGTGACGCCTATACCGACATTGCCCACATTGTTTATTACAATCCTATCAACGTTATCAGTCGCAAAATATAATTCAGCACCCGATCCCGATACATCTATCGCATTTAATCTAAAAGCGTCCCTCATGGAAGTGTTGTAATTGACAGCCGGTTGAATCTTGAATTCAACACCCTGAGCTGATTCTCCCGTACCAAGAATGTCAAGCATATCATTGGTATAATCACCCCCTACGTTCAAAGACAACTTTGCCGCCGGACTTGCCGTCCCAATCCCCAACCGATTATTTGTATCATCCCAATAAAAATTGGAATTGTCTTGCGTTAATTTCCCACTGGATGATGCAAATACCACCGAGCCGGCGGTGAGTCCGCCCACATCGGTTGCTAAAATTCCCAGTGACGAGGTCGCCGCCCAAGTCGGTGCAGCCGCGCCGTTGGCGCGAAGGACATAACCTGAAGTGCCGGCGGCGAGGTTGGTCCAGTCAGTGCCGTTGTAATACATCATACCGCCGGTGGCTTCGGAACCGATTTGAATATCTGTGCCGTCAACCGAGTTGTTGGCAATAGTCAAGGCTCCGGTGTTGGAAATGGTGGCATCTGAACTCATGGCCACTGCCGTGGCCACACCCGAGGCATTACCGACCCAGATATAGGCAGAAGCGAGAGATGTTCCCATTAAGCCAAGAGTGGAAGTGGATACCCAAGTCGGGGCGGCAGTAGAATTATTTGACATCAAAAGTTGTCCGACTGTACCAGCGTTAGCCGAATCACCAACGCGAATTGTACCGGTGACTGCGAGGTCGCCGGCGACCGTGAGTTTGTATGTTGGGGTGGTGGTGCCGATGCCAAGATTGCCGACAAAAGAACTGTTGCCGGAACCAGAAACAGTTAAGCTACCATTGGGTATGGATATATTGTTGTCGGCGCCTATCTTCAACGCAGCACTAGAATCACTGACGGCGGCGCCATTTACAACGATATCAAAATATCCACCAACTGTGGAAGCCGACAAATAATTTGCACTACTTCTTTCAAAAACCAATGCCCTGCCGGTAGATTCAAGATAAGCGTTGGAAACGGAGCCGTGAACTCCCATATTACCCTGATACACATCAAGTTTATAATTAGGCGTGGTAGTGCCGATGCCGACGTTGCCATTACTATTCAATGCGGTGATAGCAATACTACCGCCGTTATTATAATGCCACATGGTATTGTTTGATGAATCGGAATCAAAATATCCGGCCCAACCTGACGCATCCGCATTTCTAAAACCAATTGCCTTGCCATTATTGTTAACGGCAATACTTCCATTCACATGCAAAGTGGTGGAAGGATAAGTCGTGCCGATACCGACGTTGCCTTGAAAATACGCCGAGCCATCATCAAGATCAATTGATGATCGCATAGTGCCATTGCCCATCCAACGATATTCATTATCTGTTGTGTCCCAGTACAGACCCCATGTATCATAATCAGTGGAACTATCCCAAAAACTCATCAAGTAACCGGAGGAATCATAAAATCTCCAGCGTCCCGGTTCACCGCTTAAACCTGTACGAAAAGTTCCTTCACTTCTAAAATTACCGCCAGACAAATGCAAACCATAACCGGGCGTGGTAGTCCCAATCCCCAACCGATTATTTGTATCATCCCAATAAAAATTGGAATTGTCTTGCGTGAGCGCGCCCGTGGATGAAGCAAAAATGACAGAGCCGGCGGTGAACCCTCCGACGCTTGTTCCATTCAATCCGAGAGTGGTGGTGCTCACCCAAGCCGGAGCAGTGGAATTTCCATTGGACATTAAAATATATCCAGATGTTCCGGCATCAGCCGAATTACCTACGCGCAAAGTTCCGGTGACGGATAAATCACCGGCGACGGTGAGTTTGTATGTTGGGGTGGTGGTGCCGATGCCCACATAACCTTTCAAAGAAGTAGTGGCGATAGAATCATTACCCAAAACCACGGAATTTGAACCAATGCCGGTAGCACCATAACCGATAACGATCTCGTTGGTCGCCGAATCAGAATAAGCTTTTGACAATGAACCGAGATAAATAGATTGGTTGGCGGTAGTAAGGGCCGTGGAACCACCCGTAATATAGCGACCGGCACGAAAACCGAGTGCGACATTATCATTCCCCGAGGTCAAAGAATATAATGACTGCGAACCGGCTGATACATTGTATGAACCGCTGGTTAAAAGTGTTAGAGCGTAAGCACCGACAGCAACATCCTCGTCCCCCGACGTTATCACACCATTCAAAGAATAAGCACCGATAGCCACGCTGTTGTTGCTACTTGTCGCATTGGCCATGGCCGAATAACCAAACGCCGCGTTAAACTCGCCGTCTACATTATCTTGGAGAGCGACAGCACCCACGCCCGCGTTTCTCCGTCCTGTGGTATTGGCGTAAAGCGACTGGTAACCCATGGCTGTATTATCCGAACCGCTTGTATTACTAGATAGAGCATACGAACCAACGGCGGTCAGGTTACTCGTAGAAGTGTTGGTCATGAGGGCGTCATAACCCACGGCGGTATTGTGTGAACCGGTTGAATTTTTCCGCGAAGCATAAAAACCAAGAGATGTATTATTACTGCCAGAAATATTATCTTCCAAAACACGATAGCCGACACCGGTGTTATAAGCACCGGTGGTATTGTCATACAAAGTATTGTAGCCAATAGCAGTCAGAAAGCCGGTTGAGGTATTGGAAAAAAGCGCGCCGGAACCGATGGCAATATTATTATCCGCGGTTTGGTTGTTCGCCAACGCGCCATCACCGAGCGCGATATTATAATCACCAGTTGTGTTGTCAACTAATGCGGAATAACCGATAGCCGTATTATAATTTCCCTCGGTATTCGCAAATAAAGTTTGGTTGCCTATCGCCGTGTTAAAACCGCCCAAAGTATTTGTGTATAATGTCTGGTAACCAAATGCCGCATTGTCCGAACCGCTGGTGTTGCTATACAACGAGTATGCGCCGACTGCAGTCTGGTTACTTGAGGTGCTGACCTGCAATGCCCTCATACCTATTGCGGTGTTGTTGTTGCCGCTCACATTGGAATACAAAGCGGCGCGCCCAATGGCGATATTATTTGAGCCGGTTGAGTTGGTATACAAAGCCGTGTAACCATATGCGGAGTTGTCACTGCCGGTAGTATCGGAACGGAGAGCTGCGTGGCCGGCGACTGTGTTATTACTGCCGGTCATCGTCAGATTGCCGGCATTGCCAAAAAAATAATTATAAAGCGTGGTGGAAGCATAGGCCAAATTCACGCCATTATATTTGTAATAACTTCCGGCGGTGATATTGACACTACCATCAACCACCAACTTTTCACTTGGAGTGGTGGTACCGATACCGACGAGGCCGTTATAATTTATCCTCATCACTTCTGACAAAGCTCCGCCATTATCCGTATCTAAGTTAAATACTAAATTACCACTTTCACCACCCGTAGGGACGACTTTTATTTCTCCTAGATTTCTTGCTCCATTTGAAGCTTTAGCCCCTAAACGCAATACAGCAGAACTTCCAAGATTTTCTGTTCTTACATAGATCGCGGAATCACCGTCTGATTTAGCAACTTCTAATGGGTACCCCGGCGCCGTCGTCCCAATTCCCAATCTGTTATTTGTATCATCCCAATAAAAATTTGAATTGTCTTGTGTAAGTGCACCGGTGGATGAGGCAAAAATAATTGAGCCTGCGGTAAACCCGCCGACGCTTGTTCCATTTAATCCGAGAGTAGTGGTGCTCACCCAAGCCGGAGCAGTGGAATTTCCATTGGACATTAAAATATATCCAGATGTTCCGGCATCAGCCGAATTACCTACGCGCAAAGTTCCGGTGACTGATATGTCGCCGGCGACTGTGAGTTTGTATGTTGGGGTGGTGGTGCCGATGCCAATGTTTCCTGTTTCTGTGATTACCAACGCATTCGGGGTTGAGCTCGCACTAAATCTAAATCCGCCATAACCTGAACCAATAATTGCATCGGTCCTATTATGGGCAAGGGACAACCATTGAGAGGGTATTGTGGAACTGCCCGATTGAATGTAGACAGTCGGATTTGATTGAGCAGTTTTCCCAAACGCATCATACAAATCACTTGTTTCGGCAATTAATAAAATATTTGTATTAGATCCAGTTCCTAATTCAAAGAGATTATTTCTATACAAGTGAATCTCTCCGTAAGTACTATTCCCACTTGTAAGTAAATTATTATAAATGGCTCCGCCGGATTGAATACCGACATCCGCATATAAAGTGCCATTCACCTCTAGCTCTCCACCTATCATCGCATCATTCGCGTCAACCATAGAATGTGAAGTCGCTGCGGTGCCAAGATGTAATCCGACTTGCGGAGATGTCGTTCCAATCCCCAATCGATTATTTGTATCATTCCAATACAAATTGGAATTGTCTTGGGTTAATTTTCCGGTGGATGAGGCAAAAATAATTGAGCCCGCGGTGAAACCGCCAAGATCGGTACCAATTAGTCCGAGCGATGAGGTGGTGATGTAATTGTATCCCCCACTCGCATTGCCAATAAGCCATTGTCCGGTAGTCGGCGCCGTGGATGTGCCGGTACCGCCGTGCGAAATCGTCAGCGTACTGGTGACATCAGACGCTAAATTTATTGTGGTCGTACTCCACACACCGGCGGTCACCCGAACCAATCCGGTCCATGCCGAAGAATTTTGACCGGTGCCACCGTAAGCATTGCTGATAGTAGTGCCCTGCCATGTGCCGGAGGCAATCGTGCCAAAATATGAATTGCCAATCACGCGCAACATTCCGGTTGTGGTTGCGTTGGTAAAAATCGCGGTCGTGGCCGTGCCCGTGCCGAGTGCTCCGGGCGAGGCCCAAGATAATCCTTGCAACAATCCGGAGTTGTTGGCGTAAAGCGAAGTTGACGCGGACACTGCATAAGTGGAAGTGGCGGAGTAGGATGATGTTGCGGCATAAAACGCGGCCGGCACCACGCCAAGTTTCTTTCTCGGTAATAAAGTTTCCCAAGATATGCTCGCGGTGGATGTGCCGCCAACTTGAACTTCCAAATAAAGTGTTTGATTAAAATCCAACGACGCGATTGAAGTAAGTTCTCCAAGCAAAACGCTAAACAAACTACTAGTGACGCTAATGCGATTATCACCCGAAACGGAATTACAGTTCGTTGCTCCGGTATAGCAACGGTCCTCTGTCCAAAGCGCCGAGGTACAACTTGAATCCGCGCATAATCTAAAACGAAAATTATATTTTGTATCACTCACCCGTTGACCGGAAGAATTTAAAAGTTTTCCTTGGTAATTTATCTGCGGATTGAAGGCGGCGTTGACTTTTTGAACGCCAAAAACCAGCAACAGCAAAAATGTCGCCAAATAGATTAATTTTTTCGCTCTTTTCCAATGCGGCATACCGTGCAAATTGCGCTTAGATTAGCAATTTTGAAGTTAACCGCTGACTAAATTTTCCCACATCATTATTATATCATTTTTTGAGCTTCAAAAACAGGATTTTTTGGCGAAGTTATCCACACAACGCGTAATAAATAAAAAATAAAAAAACCCGCCAAGGAACCATTCCAAGGCGGGCCAAACTTGCGATAATGAGGGTGGCATTAGCCGCAAGTTTGATTAAAGGACTAGAGACCGGCGTCAGATGACGACTCGGTCAAATTTCACGAACACAGCGGGTGTAAAGCAGAGATATCTCATCCCCGCTCCAACTAACATCAGCCATGTTGAAGCACACAGACCATGCGTCATGAAGACCGAGATCGTCGCAGGCAGTGCCACTCCAATACGATCCGCACTCGCCTTCCAATTTGTCGGACTCATAACAACCAGAATACGGACCGGCGTTCTGAGTGCAACCGTGGCACACCGTATCCGATGTGCAGGTTTCGGTGTACTCATCGGTCACTTCGCACTCGCCTCCGGTGACAGTTTCCGGACAACCGACGATAAGTGATCGAAGCTCGGAAATGGTGGGCAAACGCCAGTTTTCGTATCCGGCGTACGTCAGTTCGTCGCAATAAGCTTCGGCCTCAAGCCAAAGAACTTGTTCTGCCGAAACGATGACTTGCCAATTGATGCCGTCATTTTGCGAAAAAGTCGGCTCTTCAGCAGTTCCACCAAGTTCGGCATCGTACGGCGCGACGTCATTAGCGTTCAAAAATCCGTCGCCGTCAATGTCGGCATCGTCGGCATTAGGAATTTCATCGCCGTCCATGTCCAAGACATTGTTGGCATTCGGCGCCGTCCCTCCGACAGACGACAAATGATTGGACAAGTTCTCCTGTGCCGAATTAACATCAATGGTTGCCGCGGCGCCGGTAACTTTAGAAATCGTATCAGCGCCGGTGGAATTGAATTCACTATCTTCAAAGTCATACATCACGCTGTCCAATTTTTGCAACAACAAACCAGTTTCCGATTGCGAAGTTTCAGCCGCGATTTTGACCGCGTAGTGGCGGAATACCAGCTCCACACCGAGCAACATGTCGTTGCACGCGGAGGATCCGTTAATAATATTCAAAGTATCCGGGTTGCAGTTTTCCCAGCCGTCGGGTCCCACAATAAATGGAAGCATCGGAATCAAGGCGAGAAACGCCGCTCTGTTCAACGTGGAATATGTAGCGAACGTATGCTCAGCATTGTTCTTGAAAGCGGTTCTGACATTCAGATAGATAAAATGCGAAATATCATTCACATTTCCATTCTGAAAAGAATCGCCAGTTCCCGCGTCACCAATCCCTGCGTCAGTTTCAGCAGATGAGCCGGTCATGAGAAACTTGTTCAAAACAACCGAGCCGTCGGAGACGCCATTAGTAATCTCATTGAAATCAGCACAATCCACGCGGATGTCGTAAGGAGTATTTTCCTTCAGTTGCACATCCGTAATTTCACCGCGAGAATTAGTTACTCCGGTGATTGTGTCCAGAACGGCGAGCGATTCCAAATCCAGCTCCGAAATGTAGAACACTGATCCGGCCATGCACGGCCCGTCGGCCGTAGCCGCGACCAAGTGTACTCTACGGCCATCCTGCTGATTGCCCGCATCAGGCGCACTGTCATCGTTGTCATCGCAGGCGATAACACACGACATGATCGTCGCGAAGGCAACGAGAGTGGTGAGAGCCAACAAAAACTTTTTCATGACATCCTCCGTAGCGCGAACACTTTTTGTGCTCGAGCTTTTTGTTCTGCCTCGCGCGACGCGAGGCGCGTTTGACTATTTCTAATTCATACTAATCTAGTATGCGTTTCCTCCTTTTGCTTTTTATTGATTGTCAAGGTTCCACTCCCAATTAAAGAACTATCTATACTATAATACAAGAGCCGGTCTTGTCAAGACAGGCTCTGTTATTTTGGCCTAAATTAGCAAAAATCAGGTCGCGCTTCCCTCTTCGGTGGAAGTTGTTGTCTCAACCTCCGGCGTTGTCGTTATTGTCGTATCACTTATCGTGTCAACGGGAATTGTTGTCATGGTTGTAATTGTGTCGTCAGTCGTGGATGTAGTTTCGATTGTCGTTGATGTTATTTCGTCAGTAGTGGTTGTATCGGTTTCACTCGTATCATTCGTGTCGGTATTCGTATCATTGGTATTGATTTGTATTTTTCTTTTGGCAATGACTTGCCAATCAAATTGCGCGCTAGAAGTGCCGTTGTTAAATTCCACCACTTTAAACCCGGACGCGCTGCGCTCAGTGACGTACACGCCATTGCAATTTTCCGATGGTGTGACGGTCACATTTATTTTTTCATTTTCGTCAATCAGTTCTTGAGTGCCGGTCGCAAACATAATTTTGGCTTCACCGTTCACAAGATTGGCCGAGCCGGATAAAGTTATCTCGGCGTTCTCGGAAGTCATGCCATAAATATCTTTATCGCCTTCGGAAGTGGCCACTTTGGCAATGAGCAAGCCGTTGGAATCAATCCGCCAACTTGAATTTGATGTATTTATAGTAGCGACCTTGAGCAGGTTGTTGTTGTGAAAATTTATTCCGTTTGAATTATAAGATATCAATCCGTCGGATGACGAGACGTCTAATTCATTATTCACACCTGAACTTGTTTCGTCGTTATCTAAAGACATACTTTCAATCTGATCATGCAAATTCATCACCGCCTCAGTCTTGTTGTAAACCCAACCAGTGCGGATGAGGGTCATTATTTTACCGTCAAGGGAATCAGAGGAGTTGTCCAGGGCAATACCGATGATGCCGACGACTTTTTGTGAGTTATCGTTGACAGGATCGTATCTCATAGCTTTGCCCGGGACGCCCGACGCGACCAAGAGGTCACCACGTTGTATATTGCCGTTTTCATTGGAAAATTTAACAGGGACTCTACCCACCATGGCGAGGGGTGCGGTTTGGGAGGTTTTGCCATTACCGACAATTATTGTTGGGTTGGTGGAGACTACGCCGGCAATGGTTTGTTCATAAGTGTTGTTGGATTTTTGGT
>Ga0265297_10011483_pt1 | contig 10837 bp, 6 predicted proteins | sample Munlanlwell13791_FD_192502 | JGI IMG/M metagenome (GOLD analysis project Ga0265297, IMG submission 192502) | Leachate microbial communities from a municipal landfill in Southern Ontario, Canada - Leachate well 137-91 | ecosystem: Engineered > Solid waste > Landfill > Unclassified | place...
AAACCTTAAAAGAAGCGCCCAAGGACGAGGTGAGCTTAAACGCGATTTACCTGACCCGGGCGGGCTATATTGATAAGGTGACCGCCGGCGTTTATACTTATTTGCCGCTGGGTCTGCGCGTCTTAATCCGGATTGCTGGTATTATTCGCGAAGAGATTGATGCCGTCGGCGGCCAGGAAGTTTTGATGCCCGCGATTAACCCGAAAGAGCTTTGGACTCAAACCGGACGCTGGCAGGGGATGGCGGAAGTTTTATTTAAATTCAAGGGCGTGGGCGACAAGGAATTCACATTGGGACCGTCGCATGAAGAAGTGGTGACGCCGCTGGTGAAAAAATATGCCAGTTCATACAAAGATTTGCCCGCGGCCGTTTATCAAATTCAGGATAAATTCAGAAACGAGCCTCGGGCCAAGTCTGGTCTGCTGCGCGGCCGCGAATTTATCATGAAAGATCTTTACAGCTTTCACGCTTCGGAAGCGGATTTGGAATCATATTATGCCCGGGTTAAGGACGCGTATTTAAAAATTTTCGCCCGTTGCGGACTTGAAGCTTTGGTGGTGGAGGCTAGCGGCGGATTTTTTTCCAAATATTCGCATGAATTTCAGGTCGTGACGCCCTTTGGCGAGGATAAGATATTCTTTTGTCCGAATTGCCGCCATTACCAAAACCGGGAAATCGCCACGGGTAAGCCCAATCAGCCCGAGGGCGGTATGGAACCGGAAAAGCCGCTTAATGAAGTGGAAGCTCAGCGTGAGGCGTCAATTGCGGCCAGCGTTAAGCTCATGAAGATCCCGGCGTGGAAGGTGCTGAAAAATATTATTTATCAGACGAAAAACGGCTTGCTGGGCGTAACGATCCGCGGCGATTTGAATGTCAACGAGGTAAAGCTTAAAGCTTATTTGGAAGATTATTCACTGCGGCCGGCCAATGATGAGGAATTGGCGCACGCCGGACTGGTGCCCGGTTTTATCTCGCCGGTTAATAATCAAAAAATTAAATTCATCGGCGATCTGTCAGTGGCCACGGTTAATAATTATGTCACCGGCGCCAACATTAAATATCAGGATTATATCAATGTTAATTTAAATCGCGATTTTCAGCTCGGGTCACTCGCGGACTTGGCGGATATTAACGAGGATTACGCTTGTCCGAAATGCGGCGCGAAGATTGAAAGCGTCAAGGCGATTGAGGTGGGAAATATTTTCAAACTAAAAACCAAATTTTCCGAAGCGTTTGATTATAAATTCGTGGACGCGGACGGAAAATTGAAGCCGGTGTTAATGGGCTGCTATGGTATCGGCCTGGGCCGGCTGATGGGGACCATTGCCGAAGTGCATCACGACCAGCAGGGTTTGATTTGGCCAAAGAGCGTGGCGCCGTTCGCCGCGCATTTAATTCAAGTCGGCGACGATTTGGCAGTTGCAAAAAAAGCCAAAGCCGTGTACGATAAATTACTTGCCGCGGGTGTCGGCGTGCTGTTTGACGAACGAAATCAGTTTACGCCCGGTCAGAAATTCGCGGACGCCGATTTAATCGGCATTCCTTACCGGCTGGTGATTTCGGCTAAAACTGGGACAAAAATCGAGGTGAAAAAACGGGGCGACGTCAAAAGCGAATTAGTGGACGTCAAAAAACTGATCAGCTTACTGACGGCTTAATTCTCTGCCTCTCTACCCCTTGACCTCTTTATCTCTTTACTTCTTTACCTCTTTATTTCTTTATTACGATGTTTAACCGCGTATTTAAAAAATTTTCCAAAGATGTCGGTATTGATCTGGGTACCGCCAATACTTTGATTTACGTCAAGGATCGGGGCATCGTGGTTAATGAGTCATCAATTGTGGCCATCAACAACCGTACCGATCAGATCCTGGCCGTGGGCGAAGAAGCCCAGCGGATGGTTGGCAAAACGCCGCCGCATATTACCATATCCAAGCCGCTGGTGGACGGTATTATTTCTGATTTTGAAGTGACGGAAAAAATGCTTAAATATTTTATTGACCGCCTTTACCGCGAAAGCTTCGGTTTATCGCCGCGGCCGCGGGTCGTGATCGGCGTGCCGCTGGATGTGACGGAAGTGGAAAAGAAAGCGGTTGAAGACGTGGTTTTGTCGGCCGGAGCACGCGAAGTTTATCTGGTGGAAAACGTGATTGCGACTGCGATCGGCGCGCGGATGCCGATTCAGGATCCGTCCGGCAATATGGTGGTTGATTTGGGCGGCGGCGTGACGGAAATTGCCGTCATTTCGCTTTCGGGCGTGGTGGCCTGGAAATCTTTAAGGACGGCCGGCAATAAGTTCAACCAAGACATTATTCAATTCGCCCGTAATGAATATAATCTGTTAATCGGCGAGCGGCTGGCGGAAGACATCAAAATCAAGGCCGGCCAAATTTCGGAAAATGATGAACCGATTGAACTGCGGCTGCGCGGCCGCGATTTAATGACCGGCCTGCCGCGGGAAGTTTTGATTACCAGCGATCAGGTGCGCGCGGCCATTCAGCGTTCAATCGCGGTGATTATTGACGGCATCAAAAGCACGCTGGAAATCACGCCGCCGGAATTGGTGGCCGACATTTATCAGCGCGGCATGATTTTAGCCGGCGGCGGTGCGCTTTTGGCTGGGCTGGATGAGATAATTTCGCAAGTGACCAAGATTCCGATCAAGGTGACGGAGGACGCGGTGACCTGTGCCGTGCGCGGCATGGGCCTGATTTTGGAAGACGACAATCTTTTGAAAGAAGTGGCCATACCTTCATCTACCAAAGAAGAAAAAGCGACGCGTTAATTTTAAGTTTGTAGCGAAAATTTGACGTATGCTCAAATTTTTAAGATCAATCCGCTTATCGGCGATGTTGTTAGCAGTTGTGATTCTGCTAATTTTTTTGCATTATACCGGCTTGTCGCGGCCGCTGGAGGGCTTGGCCATCAGAATCTTCAGTCCGCTTCAGATCCAGGTCTATCGGGCCGGTGCCGGCATCAATAGTCTTTATTCGGTGATGGCCGGATCCGCTGATAATCGCGATTGGGAAGAAATTGAAAAGCAGCTGCAGAGCCTGATTGTGGAGAAAGCCGCCTTGCAGACCCAGGTGAATGAAAAGGAAGAATTGCTTAAACAGTGCAATTTTTTAAAGCCTCTGAATTTAGCAGCGGTATCAGCGCGGGTGATCGGCAAGAATCCGGAAGCGAATCTGCAGGCTATTATTTTAGATCGGGGCGCGGCGGACGGCATCGCCGCGGGGATGGCGTTAATCAGCGAGGCCGGCATTATGGTGGGAAAAATCACGCGCGTCAATAATCATACGTCCGAGGCGGCATTGACGACGGACGCGCGCAGCCGCATTGCGGCCTTAATTCAAAACAGCAGCCAAAGCAAAGGGATTATCAGCGGCGAACACGGCTTGAGCCTGAAAATGGAACTAATTCCGCAAAATGAGAAGGTGAGCGCGGGCGATATTATCGTAACGTCGGGTCTAGAGCAGAATATTCCCAGCGGTTTGGCAATCGGCCGCGTCATTCGGACGGAAGCGGAAGCCAATAGTTATTTTCAGACGGCTTATATTCAGCCTTTAACTAAAATGGACAATCTGACGGTGGTGTCCATTATTAAAAGTCAGCCGTTATGATCCGTTATGTCGTCAGTGTTATTGCTGTCGTGTTTTTGGGTATTTTTCAAGTTAGTTTTTTAACGACCTGGCCTTGGCCGGTTTCCAGTCTTAACCTGATACTCAGCCTGATTATTTTTTTGGCGGTGATTATTAGCTATCCGCGGGCGCTGGGCTGGGCTTTCGGCTGCGGTTTGTTTTTGGAATTGTACAGCGGCGTTTTTTTTGGTCTCACAACCCTGGCTTTGATTTTGACGGTAATCGCCATAAATTTTTTATTCAATAATTTTTTTACCAACCGCTCAAAGTATTCTTTGTTAATCATCGGTTTTTTGGGCACGCTGATATATAATTTGATTTTTCTTTTGGGCGCGGCGGCGGCTTATTATTTTAATTTTTTCCGGCGCGAGGGGCTGTTTGACCTGTGGTCAATATTTTTTTGGCAGCCGATATTTAATCTGATTATCTTAATGATTATTTTTTTAGCCTATCAGCTGACTTCCAACCGTTTAAAAAGTATTTTTTTAATGTCCGGCGTTACCAATTATGAGATCAAACATCGGCCGTGATCCGTTTGCGATTACGGCTTCTGACAATTCCTTCGGCCGCCTTTCCCGCCGCGCGCAGGATCTGGATTTTTTTGCTGAGCGCCGCAATGAATCCGGTCCGGTATTGGGCCGGGATCAGGGGGCGTATCAAAAGAAAATCATTATTTGGTCTGTGGTGATATTGCTGGGTCTGGGCCTTTTATGCGGCCGGGCCGTTTATTTGCAGATTTTTCGGGGGGCGCATTATCGGGCGGTGGCGGAAGGAAATCGCATCCGCATTAACGATATTAAGGCGACGCGCGGCATTATTTACGATCGGAATTTGCGGCCGCTGGTCGCCAATATTCCGACTTTCTCCTTAAGAATTATACCGGTGGATTTGCCCAAGCTTGAGTCTGAACGCTCGGCTTTGTTTGAGGAAATCACAAAAATAACCGGCCAACCGGCTGGAGAAGTGGCCGCAAAATTTACGGAAAAAAACGCCTACTCGTATCAGCCCCTTGTCGTGGCGGAAAATTTGAATCCGGATCAGGCGATTTTGGCCCGTATCTTGAACGGCCGTTTTTCCTGCATCAGTTTGCAATCCGTGGACAGCCGGCTTTACCTCACGGGCACTTCCACGCCGAGTTTTTCTCATTTGCTCGGGTATGAGGGAAAAATTGAAGAAACCAAGCTGCAGCAATATTTGGATTTGGGTTATTCATATGATGATTATATCGGAAAAGCTGGGCTGGAATTGAGTTTTGAAAAAGAATTGAAAGGCGTGAACGGCCGCGAACAAGTGGAAGTGGACGCGACCGGCCAGGCCAAGGAACTGCTGGCTTTTCAAAAACCGGTTTCCGGCCGCAATTTGGCGCTCACTATTGACGCGGGTCTGCAGCAAGCGGCTGAGAACAGTCTGGCCAAGGCGCTGCGCGGCGTCAATAAAAAGAAGGGCGCCGTAATTGTCCTGGATCCAAACTCCGGCGCGGTTTTAACTTTGGTCAGCTTGCCGGCCTATGATAATAATTTATTTAGCCATGGCATTTCTCAGGCGGATTTCTCGGATTTGATTAATAATCCGAGCCAGCCATTATTTAGCCGCGCGGTCAGCGGCGAATATCCGTCCGGCTCAACCTTCAAGCTGGTGGTCGGGGCGGCCGCTTTGCAGGAGGGCGTGATCACTGAAAATACCAGCTTTAACAGCGTGGGCGGCATCCATGTTGACCGGTGGTTTTTTCCGGACTGGAAAGCGGGCGGCCACGGCCGCACCAATATCATTAAGGCTCTGGCGGAGTCGGTTAACACTTTTTTCTATATCGTAGGCGGCGGTTACGAGGATTTTACTGGTTTGGGCGTGGAGCGGATAAAAAAATACGGCGAACGATTCGGCTTAAATCGCCCGCTGGGCATTGATTTGCCCCAGGAGAATTCCGGCTTTATGCCCAGTATTGAATGGAAAGAAAATACGAAAAATGAAATGTGGTACATCGGCGATACTTATCATCTGGCGATCGGCCAGGGCGACTTGCTGGTTACGCCGCTGCAAGTAGCCGCATATACGGCGGTCATTGCCAACGGCGGCAAACTATACCGTCCGTTTTTAGCCAAGAATTTTTTGGACGCTGATAATGAGATTATCGGGGAAACCAAGCCGCAGATTATCAGCCAGGATTTTATTGATTTGAAGAATATCAAGATTATTCAGCGCGGCTTGCGCCAGGCGGTTTTGACTGGCAGCGCCAAGGGTTTAAACGGGTTGCCGCTTTCCGTGGCGGCCAAAACCGGGACGGCCCAATGGTCGGCCAAGCTGCTGCCGCATGCCTGGATCACGGCTTACGCGCCTGATGAAAATCCGGAAATCGTGGTCACGGTATTGGTGGAAGAAGGCGGCGAGGGGAGCGCGGTGGCGCTGCCGGTGGCGCGCGACGTGGTTAATTGGTGGGCCGCAAATCGATCAACAAAATAGTTTAGCTTGATTAAATATTTTTTTTTGCTAAAATTTAATAGAGAGGGAGTGTTCTTTTTTTATTTTCCAACCAGTGTTTAGTACCCATGGAGGTCAAAGTGATGAAGATACTGCTTACAGGCGTGACCGGACAAGTCGGATCGTTTCTGGGGCCCAAATTGCGGCAGCGCGGCCATCAAGTTGTTTGCCTGGTCCGCGGTTGCGATCCGGCGACGCGCGTTCGCAGCCTATTAGGAGATGCCGCTGACGCTTTTGAGTATGTTACCGGCGACATTACCGACACGGCCGGCGGGTTTCAGGCGGAAGATTTCGCCCGTTACCGCGGCCGGATTGACTGTTTGGTACATCCTGCGGGATCCGTCAAATTCGACTGGGAAATGCGCGATGAGATTATGGCGACTAATGTCGGCGGCACGCGCAATATGCTTTATGTCGCCAGACATTGCGGTATCAGCCGGATCTGCTATGTCAGTTCGGTCTACGCGCTTGGCGAACCGCGCAACCCCTATGAAGAGTCAAAGGCAGAAGCTGAAAGGTTAGTCAAGAATTGGAGCGGGGGCGAATTCCAGATTTTACGGCCGAGCGTGGTTTTGGGTCACTCTCAGACAGGCGTTACGACCAACTATACCGGTTACTACGGATTTCTAAGCGGCTTTTCGTATCTGAAACACCGGTTGCATCGGCTATGGCAAGAATCCGGAGTCGCGGGCCAAGACAATTGGCGTCAGCAAGGTTTTGAATTTGATGCTGCGGGACGCCTGGTTTTCCTGCAGCCCCTGTATGTGCCATATAATCCCGATTCAACCCTGAATTTGGTGCCGGTTGATTGGCTGGTTGCCGCCATGGCTGAGATTATTGAGCGCGGCGCGCAAAATCGGAGTTATAATCTGGTTGACTCAAACCCGCAAACCGATGAATTTCTTACTCGGCAGTCGATGGAAATTCTGGGTATTGCCGGCTGGCGGCCAAAATGGCCATTGGATTTTGACCCGGGCTATGACGCCAATTCGCTTCTGGGGCAGATCCAAGCCAAGATTGATCAGCGCTTGTCGCGATTTGCTCCATATATCTCGCAAGAGGATCGCTATCAATGTGAAACATTGGGCGCGCCGCCCCCGGCCATAACTACGGACTTGCTTAAGCTGATGCTGGACTATGCAGCAGCACATCGTTTCGGCGGCAAGTGATATTAGGCTGGTTTGTAAATATTCATCTTCTGGCTTCGCCTCGGCGCGGCCAGTTTTTTTAACGGCAATTAATTTTTTTGCGCAATTTATCAATCTTGACGAAATTATAAATTTGTATTAATGTATAATATTCGTTTGGATCATTGACTTTGTGTGTGGCACCAATTGGAGGAATCTGCGATGAGATACACTGCTAATCGGCCGACATTGTATGTTTCCGCGGCAATGCTGCAGGAACGGAAAATCACGGCTGCGGACGTGAATCGGTTTATACCAAATTACGTCCGTTATCCGGTTGAACTCGAGTACGGCTCGGTTCAGCGGTTGCAGTTTCTGGGCGTGCGGGCGTTTTTGTCCGCTTTGGTCTGGTTCATTCTGCAGCCGCGGGTGACCCGGGTGGGTAATCTGAATCAGGATGAAGTAAATGCTGTTTACGACGGCGAAGCTGATGGCTATGACTGGAAGCATCACATGACCACGCGGTACCAAGACACGATGTGGCGACGGCAGGCGGGCTGGTTTATCGCCAATCTGGCTAGAAGTAACGCCAATATGCGTGTTTTGGATTTATGCACCGGCACCGGCTTGACCGCGGAAGCGATACAAGAGGTGTTGACACAATGGGGCGCGAGCGTGACGGTCACCGGCTTGGATTTCAATCAGCGCATGCTTAAGCGCGCTGCCAGCCGCAATCTGGGCGGCGTGGAGTTTGTTCTTGGGGACGCCACGCAGTTAGTCAAAGGCCAAGATTTTGGCGATTCGCCGCTGGTGCAGTTTGCCGCGAATACGTTTGACGCCGTAACACAGATGTGCGGCATCGGCGGGATTCCCAGGCCGCTGGAGCAGTTTGAGGGCGTACTGCGGGTGTTAAAGCCTGGTGGGCAGTTCTGGATGCATGACATGCACAAGCCGCTTCCCGGCCTGCCGGGAATTGTGGTTCTGCCCAAATGGCTTGCATCGCCGGCGCTGGAGAGCTATGTCTATGAAGATGTGTGTCTGCCTTTGGTGTTAAATCGCCTTTGGGGCTGGCGTGATCCCACCGCTTTGTTTTATCTGCTGACGCTGGTGACGACCAGCGATGTCGATCCAACGACACAGCAGGCCAGATATTTCGGATTTGAGGTGGTGAATTTCATGTTTGAACCGCAGCGCTGGTGGTTTGGCATTCCGTATATGCCGGTGGCCGAGATTACGGTGAAAAAGGTTCAGATTGCCAAGGAGGAGGCGAGTCTGAGGAGCCTGATCGGTCAGTGCTGCGAAGTGCTGTGATTTGAATTATGCGGCGTTCGTTCGCTGTTTGGGCTCGGTTGCGATTTACGCGGCCGAGCCTGTTTTTTTAATTGCCGGATTATGGTAAAATGGAAAATGTATAATAATACCAAATCATCATGAATGTATTTTCAATCGGTGGTCTGATTATTGGCATCAGCGGCGCCGCGGAAGCGCTGATTATGTTTATCAAGGGTAACGCCAGAAAGCATTATCTCTGGGGAGTACTTTGCCTGGCTGTATTGGTTTGGGGTTTTGGCGCTTATAAAATCGGACGTTTGTCATCGCCGGCCGACGCAATCTTTTGGTGGCGGATGGCGTATATCGGAGTAATTTTTATTCCGGTTTTTTTGATTCATTTTACGTACGAATTCTTAGGCTTGAAGCGGAAGTGGGACTTAATGGCTTATTATGGTTTAGGGATATTTTTTTCGGTCATTAATTTGATTGACGGATTGTTTATAAAAAATGTGCGGCTTTTTTATGGAGAATTTTATTACTTATCCGAGCCGACGATTTTTTACCATATTTTTGTGGCGCTATTTTTTGCGTCCGTGGTCGGCAGCCTGTTTCTGATTTCTCGCAAATATTTTTCATCCAATGGAATTCAGCGGATTCAAATCAGATATATTTTTTTAGCGCTATTTGTCGGTTTTGGCGGTGGCAGTTTTTCATTTTTGCCGGTTTATAACGTCAATATTTATCCCTTTTTAAATGTTTTGATTTCCTTGGGTATCTTAATTGTCGCCTACGCTGTGCTGCGTTATCGGTTGATGGATATACGTTTAGTGGTGCGCACCATGTTCATTTATGCGGCAGTCGCTACGTTTACTTATGCCATTTTCTTTTTTATCAGTTGGACCTATATTACGCTGTTTGGCGGCATTTTTACCACGTCCGGCCTGATTATTGGGCTTTTTTTGGCACCGTTATATATTACGATTATTCTTGGTTTGAATCGCTTGTTAATCAGATTCAGTCAAAAATATATTTTTTCTGGCTTATCCCAGTCTCAGCAGGCTTTTGCCCAGCTGGCGCAAAAGTTGAATCAAACCATAGAGTTGGACGTAATCGTTAATCTAATAGTAGACACGATCATAAAATTTATGGAGCTAGAAAGAGCCGGCATCCTTTTGGTTGATGAGCAAGGGCCTGGCACTCATTATCACATTGCGCGTGTCATCGGCTTTAACGAGAAGAACGGCATTTCCATGGTAGAAGATAATTTTTTAACTCATTATTTGGAGCAGACGCGCGCGCCGCTAGTGAAAGAGGAAATTGATTATATCATCAGCGGTCTGAGAGATGAGGCTCAGATTCAGTCATTTGCGCGCCTTAAGTCGTATATGGAGAAAATTGAAGCCGCCTTGTGTCTGCCTTTGATTTGGCATGACAGTCTGTATGGGATTGTGGTGTTGGGGCCGAAAGTGTCCGGCGAAGCGTATACGCGGGAAGATTTGGAATTGTTAAATGTCGTAGTGAATCAGGCTGCCATCGGTATTGCCAACGCCAGGCTGTACAAGGTAACGCAGGATTTTAATCTGACCTTGCAGCAGAAAGTTGACGAGCAGACCAAGGAAATCAGAGAGAAAAATGAATACCTGGAGGATTTGCTTAAAATGAAAAACGAATTTTTGGACGTCGCCTCGCACCAGCTCAAAACCCCGATTTCCATTATCCGCGGCTATTTGTCAATGTATCTGGATGGTACCTTGACTGGCGTCAAGGCGCGGCAAGACGCGATTAAAAAAGCCCTGCTGGGCGTGGAGCGGCTCAATCAAACCGTCCGGGATTTCATTGAGGCGTCCGACCTGGAAGGGGAGATGATCCGCTTGGACCTGAAATTGACGGATATGGTCAAGCTGGTTAAAGGGATTTTTGATGAAAAAAAATTCTTGGTCAAACAAAAAGATTTGGGATTTTCTTTGGTCTTGCCCAAAACCAAGGAGCTCTGGGCGCTGGTTGATCCGGTTTGGGCGATGCAGGCAGTTTCTAATCTGATTGATAACGCGATTTATTACACCAACCAGGGTAAAGTGTCGGTGAGGTTATCGCAGCTTGATGGCGAATTGCGGTTTGCGGTTAAAGATTCCGGCATCGGCGTGCCCAAGGAAGAATTGGCCCGCATAGCGGAGAAATTTTTTCGCGGCAAGAAAGCCGTTTTGACGCGGCCGGACGGGTCAGGTTTGGGCTTATACATTACCAAAAAAGTGGTGGAAAATCACGGCGGCCGCTTGGAAATAGATAGTGTTTTCGGCCAAGGATCAACTTTTGGCTTTATTA
>Ga0265297_10011484_pt1 | contig 10837 bp, 10 predicted proteins | sample Munlanlwell13791_FD_192502 | JGI IMG/M metagenome (GOLD analysis project Ga0265297, IMG submission 192502) | Leachate microbial communities from a municipal landfill in Southern Ontario, Canada - Leachate well 137-91 | ecosystem: Engineered > Solid waste > Landfill > Unclassified | place...
TCGGACAAGCCATTGTTGTTAGGAATAAAAGCGTTGTTTCCGTTGAGGCCCTTGAAGGAACTGACAATACGATAAAACGCGGTGCACACCTTGCGGGATACGGCTGCGCTGTCTTTAAGTTTAGTAAACTCAATCAGGATTTAAGGTTCGATGTCCCCGTGGTTGGCATGCATACGTTAAGCCTTCTTAGAAAAATAAAAGCTTCCGCCCTGGTTTTAGAAGCAAATAAGGTTTTAATATTGGAAAAAGTAAAATTTTTAGAACTTGCGTCAAAACACCGAATACCTGTAATCGGCGTAAACAGACAAGCGTGTTAGCCTTAAAGATACATCCAACTATTAAATTTCTCGCCAGCACTTCCCGCAAGATAATTTTTCTTTTTTTACTGCCGGTATTTTTTCTGTCTGCGCCAAATAATTCTTTCGGCGATAACGGGCCAGCCAAAAAAACATTTCTGGACGACGCTGCATCATACAAAGAAGCAATGAATTACAAAGAGGCTATCTCTGCGCTCGAAAGCAATAAAGAACTGCTTACCCAAACGCAAGAGAAAAACTTTTTATCCCGAATTTATTATCTGGATGGCCAGAGCAAAAAAACAATTGAGGTACTAGATGCAGTCAGCAACAAAGACTGGATTAGTTATCTTTATCTGGGGCTCGCATATGAAGATTTGGGCAATAACCAACCGGCGGTGAGGAATTATCTTCAATCGCTTAAACTAAATGAAAATACTGTCGCGCTATACCGGTTAGCGAAAATATATTATAAACGCAAAGCATACACAAAGGCTTCGCGTTTTTTCTCAAGGCTCATCAAGCTTGATTCAAGCGCACGCATAGCTAATTACTATCTTGCCGATTGTTTCTTAAAAATCGGGGATTACGAACGCGCTTATACTTATTCAGCAAAAAGTATCAATTTTTATCCCGATAATAAAGATATAAAAACTCAGCTTATTGCGATTAAAGATAAAATAGGAAAAGCTTTCTTTGTCGAAACGAAAAGGACAATAGAACGTGCTAGGGACTTGGTAAAGCTTATGTTTTATAAACGAGAAAAAGATGTGCCGTTTATTAAAGTAGGCATAGCTAACGACCTTAAGGATTTTTCCTTCCGTTGCGGCGGTGCTTTCGTAATATCTGACTCTAAAAGTTCGTTCAAAGGAGAAAAAAACAAATTTTACAAAATAATATTTCAGAATAAACGGCTATATTTAACTGACGATAAAACCGGGGCAGTTTACAAAAAATTCAAAAGCCCGGTATCTATAAAAAATAAGGGTTATCCTTTTTATATTCTTGACGTGAGTTATGGCCGGGCTAATTTTTGGCATAAAAAAATCGACAGAATTTACAGGGGAGACCTCCGGCTTTTAGCCGACAAAGATATTACGCTTATTAATGTTTTGGGAATAGAAGAATATCTCTACGGGGTGCTGCCCTCCGAGATTCCGGCTAATTCCGACGCTGATGCGCTTCGCGCGCAGGCGGTTGCGGCACGAACACTTGCATTTAGAAGCATAAAACAACAACGCCATGCAAACAGCGATTTTGATGTTTGCGCAGATGTCCATTGCCAGGTTTATCAGGGTATGTCGGTTGAGGCAACTTCGACCAACAAAGCAGTTGATGAGACTAAGGGTCAAATTATTTTATACAAATCAAAGCCGATTGAGGCAATTTATCACTCAAACTGCGGTGGATGCTTGCGAAATGAGGTTTTCAGCAGAAAAGAATATTACGCGCAAAATTTCGATTCGAAGAAAAATGGCTGTTTAATGTCTTTATATGAAGAAGAAAATTGGTTTACCAGTTTTCCTGAAAGCTTTTGTGCGCATTCATATAAAAGCAATTACCGCTGGCAAAGGGTTTACGATGAGGAGGATTTTTTACTCGCATTTGGCTATCCACTCGGCGATATAATTTCAATTACTCCTTCAGAAAAGATTTCCTGCGCAGCATATAAAGCAATGCAGGTTAAAACTCTAAAAGATAAAGTAATCGTAAAGGGGGATTTCAATATGCGCAATTATTTCGATAAATTACGTAGCAGCGCATTTAAGGTTGATATAAAATTTTCATCACACAAAAAGGCAAAAATGATATTTTTCTGGGGCGCTGGTTTCGGCCATGGCGTTGGTATGTGTCAGGAAGGCGCACAATTTATGGCTAAAAACGGCTTTACCTATCAGGAAATACTAAAACATTATTATCCGCATACAGAAATAGTAAAACGCTATTAAACCCAATTAATGTTTGCAAAGCGCATTATTTGCCCGAAGGCTCGACTCCAAATTTCCATAGCTTCTGGTTTGGACAATTTGGAAAAGTCGAGATTACCATGGAAAAATAAGCCCGAAATTGACATCCAAAAGCATTCTTCCGTTAAGCTATTTAAATATAAGAATTATTTTAGGAAGGAATATTAAGCAGCCCGTAATCGCTGCGGCAAATGAAGCCAAGAGTACTATGCCTCCCGAAGCTTCTTTTAATACCTTTATATGAGGGTCCCTGTATGGCTTTATTATATTCATTATATTTTCAACTATCGCATTAAAAATTTCTGCCACCAAAACCAGAGTAATTGCTGCTACCAAAAGCGCTATTTCGATACGTGAAACGCGCAGGATAATTGCCAATAGAATTATTAATAATCCGTAAATACTTACTATTTTTGCATATCTTTCGCTCTTAAGGATTATAATTACGCCCCTAAAGGCTCCGATGAAACTTTCTTTTAAATTATTATGCCGCCAGCTTTTTCTAATCATATTTTTAAAAGGTATTTTTCTATTTCTATAGTGGAATCTTTATTCAAAAGACTCCACGTCTCCTTATTTTCCATACAAAGATAAACCGGGCTATGCTCGTCATGCAACCTTATCCATTCTACCATATTTTTGTAAATTTCTCTCCTTAAAAATGAAGGATACCTTAATTTTTTATCTTCGCTTATAAATAGCTCTCCGTAAAAAATATTGCTTTTCGGAAAACGTAACTCATTAATTGCTTTGAGGCTTCTGTGGGAACGTAGTGTCCCAAGGCTTATCCATGAAAAAGGCGGCGTAAGATAGGAATACAAGCTTTCAATTGTTTGTTCGTAAAGTTCTTTCCATTTCTCGCTGTAGATGATAGGGTCAAAATGGAGTGCTACATTGTAGCCTTTTTGTTGTATCGCTTTTGCTGCCATAAGCCTTTCTTTTAAACTCGCAGTTGCAACTTCTTCTTGCTCTATAAGTAGCCCAGGATTAAGCGACCATGAAATTACGATATTTTTGGAAGGCGTAATGTTTAAAAGATTTGATATCTTATTGCTCTTTGTTTTCAGTTCAAAAATAACATTTTTATCTTTAAAATAAGGCACGAGTTTGGTTGAATATTCGGTTATTTCGTCCAAAGCGAGAGAATCGCAAAATTCTCCGGTGCCTATCCGTATGGGTTTTTTTATTTTTTTATACAATGCGTCGAATTCAGTAAAAAAGTCATCAATGTTAGCCGGAAGTATTATTCCCGGAAAATTAGCATAACATTGCAAAAAACAATATGAACAGTCAAAAGGGCAACCAAAGCCAAGATTAAGTATCCAATACCCGCAGCTTAAGTGAACTTTCGTGCAGGGACAGGGCTTAAGGAAATCCCATTTTTCTCTGATAAGAAAAATTATCGGTTGTTTAAGCTTTGATATATGGAACTTATTGCTTTTTAAATAATCACTGTAAAGATTTATTTCTTCAATTGGTATATCGGGAAACTTTTTGTGGAAATTTTTTACAAGATAGCTGTTTTTTACTGCTTTTTCGACAAAAATTTTGGAAGGCTTAAAATCCGCGGCAACCGCCAGATTATCCGTAAGGGGGCTGCGTACCTGATTTAAAAATACTCTTTTTGTGTCGATTGTTTCATTTGCGCCAGTTAAAGGGTAGCGGCGCGCAATCAGCGCTCTTTTTATCGCAAAAAATTTGTTTCTACCGCCGCATTTTTCAGCATCAGATTCATTATGAAGATAAAAGAATACCTCATCTATTGAACAATTTTCTCTGCGCATAATTTCAAAAATAAGGCGTTCTATGTCGCGCAGCTGGTTTTTGTTCGGGCGGAATAAAAAGTCTTTTTCGAGGTTTTGTTTCAAATTATCAAGCATATTAATAAGTACAAAATTTTTCAACAAGCGCCCGGTAGTATTCTACTTCTTTAATTTTTCCCCGTTTTAATGCGCCCCTTACGAATATCTCACATTTCCTTTTTAACTCATCCGCGGCAATTTTAAAATTATCCTTAGTGAGCTCATTTGATTCAAGTATTTTCTTGAGAGCGTAAATTCTAAAAGTATCCATTGCTTCATATTTAAATGATAATTGGCCCGGGTGCCCGCTTTGTTTTATGGTAAGGTAATCCGGGATAAGTAAAACTTTGTGCTTATTGGTTGCGCGGAGCCAAAATTCATAGTCCTCGCAGGTAGGCAGGTTTTCATCAAAAAAGCCGATTTCGGTAAAAATATCTTTTTTTATAACTGCAGTGGATGTGCCGATTGAACATATTTTGACAGAATTCCCAAAGACTGACCCGCTTGGTTTCTTGTGATAAATTTTCTGAGGAAGGAGAGCCCCGTCCTTATACCATATTTCTTCGGTATGGAATATTTTACATTGCGGATATTTTTTTATGTATTCATAAGTTACTTTAAGCTTATTTTCTCTGAACCTGTCATCGGAGTCCAAAAAACAGATGAATTTTCCTTCTGCCTGTTTGACACCGGCATTGCGCGCGGCAGCCGGGCCTTTATTCTCCTGATAAATATACTTTATTTTTTCCCCATGTCCCGTGCCCCATGTTCTAAGTCCTTCAAGCATCTTCCGGGTTTCATCCGTTGACCCATCATCTACCACAATGATTTCATAATCGTCAAAAGTTTGCGCAAGCACAGAAGTGAGTGCGATTTTTAAAAATTTCTCCCGGTTGTAAGCAGGTATAATTACACTAAAAAAAGGTTTTTGCATATCAATTCCCTTGCCAGCCTATTCTAACTTACGTTCGTAATCAATATTTTCATTATAAAACATATCAAAATCAGGAACAATATAAAATAAAGAAATACCCTTAAAGTTTCCTTTAAAATCAATCAAATCATTTTTTAGTTTGTGTGAGAATTTAAGATAGCTATTTTTGTTTTCGTAAACCGAAATTATTTTAGTTTTAAGTTCCGGCCCGAAGTTATTTTCGATTGTTTTTAGTATTTTTTCGAAATTTCCCATTTTATGATGATAAAACTCTATATCCAATTCTTTTGTCTCTGGTGGAATTATTTTTTTTAGCTCGTCAAGCGTTGAAAGGTAGGGGACGAATGGACCAACGTGGATTCTTAAGTTGATGTTTATTTTCTGTATCTCGTTGATTGTCTCCAGTTGCTGAGCTAAAGACGAAGATTTTAATTCCAAAAACTTTATAGATTCACAGTTAATAGTAAAGTAAATCTTATTTTGTTTATTTTCCGCGATAAGCCCAAGATATTCTTTTATCAGGTGGGATTTAGTTAAAATTGTATAAGGAATACCGAATTCATTAAGCGTTTTTAATACTTTTTCGGTAAGCCTGTACTTTAATTCCGCGTATTGAAAGCATTCGGTGGTAGAACCAAGCAATACACGCTTTGGGTTTATGAACTTAAGCTGGTGCCTCAGAACTTCATCGATATTTATTTTTACTCCAATTTCCTGCAGATTTTTTCGGTTTTTAATGTTTTTGTTTTCCTGCGAATAACAATAAAGGCAGCTGAATTCGCAGCCGCGATAAGGGTTAATACAATAATCGGCAAGGGTTATTTGAGTGGGAGAAAGTGCTTTCTGCGTTTTTATCAGTTTTATTTCCATAGGAGTTTTAATAGACCAAATTGTTGATAAAACTTTTTGTATACTTGATTTTTTCCGACTCTATTGCTTCAACGAATTGCCTAATTCGTTCTTTTGCCGGTTTAGTTGGAAATTCCTGCTTATCTTTGGCCATATAATCTATAAAGGGATTTGCTTGCGCTATTTTGGGTATAATGTTTTTATTTTTTATGACAAATTCAAGCGTAGAATTAAAATCGGCTTCAGTTTCCCCGGGGTAACCGAATATAAGGCTTATCTCAAATTGCAGGCCGGCTTTTGCGAGTTTCTTAAAAAAGATTAATGCAGTCTCCGGGTCAAAACCTTTATTCATATTTTTTAGCGTGTCAGCGGATGCGCTTTCCAGGCCCACGAAAAGATTGTAACAACCGCTGCTTTTCATAAGCCTCCCAAGGCTTACATCGAAACCCTTATCTACCCGCATTTGAGCTTCCCATTTTACCGTAAGGTGCTTTTGTATCAGATTTGTGCAGAATTCCTCAAGCCATTTATTGCTGTAATTTATCAGAGAATCGCAAAAAACAAAAGTATTTGTTTTGTGTTTTTTAGCCAAGTATTCTATCAAGTCAGAGATATACTCCGGGCTATGCTGCCGAAATGTTTGGTACAATTTTCTTTCCGAACAAAAATTACAGTTAAATTTACAACCCCGAGAGCTTAATAAGGGCAGAGAATTTGAATAATTTTCTATTTCAAGGCAGCTAAAATCCGGGAAAGGAAGTTTATCGAGGTTTTCGAGTTCTTCGAAACGCTGGATTTTTTCTGCAGCGCCATTAAGTATTTTTGCTGTAGCATATTCGCCTTCGCCTATTACCCAGAACGAATTTTTATCGAGCTTGTTTTGGTGGTCGAGAAAAAGCGTTTGCGGCCCTCCGAAAATTATTTTTTTTGACGGAAACATTTCTCTGATTTTTTGTGCAAGCTGAAAAGAAAAACTGCTGTTTCTTTTTAAAAGAGAAAAACCTATATATTCGTAATCTTTGATCTCCTGATAGAAACTTTTTAACAACGAAGATGAATGTTCTGTTTGTGTGAATAAATTTTCTTCAAAATTACTATTTAAAGCCAGCCAATCTTTAGATTGCAATTGCGATGATTTAAAAAGCTCAACGTTTAGGTCCCTTACTTTAACGATAGCTCCGCTACTTTTGAGGTAGCTTTCAAGATAAATTAAGGAAAGCGGGGCAGTCTTAAGCCATGATGGCGGACATTGAATTATATAGACACTTCTTTCCATTGTTATTATAATTATAGCACAGATGACCACAGATTTGTAAGCGGATGATCACAGATGATTTTATCTGCGATCATCTGTTTTTCAATCTGCGATCATCTGCGTAATAATATGACGTCATTATATATTCACATTCCTTTTTGTGCCAAGAAATGCATATATTGCGATTTCTATAGCATTAGCTACAACGAACAATTAGCGCGTAGCTACGTAGAAACACTTGTTAAGCAAATTAAACATTTAGATGAAAAGTTCTATACTGTTTATATAGGCGGAGGAACTCCTACCAGCCTGAACATAGCTTTACTTAAAAAGCTCCTCAAGGCATTAAGCGGGATTTCTAGGGATTGTATAGAATTTACAGTAGAAGCCAACCCGGAAAGCCTTTCGGAGGATAAAATTAAACTTTTAGGGGACTTCGGCGTAAATCGCCTAAGCATAGGAGTTCAATCGTTAAACGATAAAAAGTTAAAAGCCCTCGGCAGAATCCATAACAGCAATCGCGCCCTGGAAGCAGTTTATCTTGCGTCACGAAACAGCTTTATCAACCTGAATATCGATTTAATCTTTGGCGTCTGGGGTGAGACGATTAACGACTGGCGAGATGAGTTGGCGGCGGCGGTCAAATTGCCGATAAAACATATCTCCTGTTATTCGTTAACATACGAGCGCTCAACCCCGCTTTTTAAAAAATTAAAAGCTAAGATTATAGCTCAATTGCCGGATAGCGTATGTGCCAAAATGTATAAATTAACCATGGACTATTTGCCGGAAAAAAAATTTCTGCAATATGAAATTTCAAATTTTGCCAAATGTGGCTTTGAATGTAAACATAATTTAAACTACTGGGAAAATAATTCTTATGTCGGCTTGGGTGTTACTGCTGCATCGTTTTTAAACGGGGCGAGAACGAAAAATATTTCCAACATTGAAGATTATATAAAAAGAGTACAAAAGGAAAAATCCGTAGTTTTTTCGCGGGAGGAGTTATCTGCAAAAAAAAGCGCGCTTGAGACAGCGGCAATAAAAATTCGCACTAAGGCAGGCATTGATTTTAATTGGTTTAGGAAAAAAACCGGCTTTGAGTTTACCACTCTTGAAAAAGATGCTCTGGCCCTGCTCATAAAAGAAAAACTCCTAAAATACTGTATCAAGCATAAACAGCATAACGGCGTTAGCGCAACCAAGAAAGGCTTTTTATTCTGCGATTACGTTTCGGCTCAATTGCTGTAGGCGGACAGGGGCGTAATTAAATTTTAAAGTATTGCAGATTGTTTTACTCATGCGTATAATACATATATTAAAGGGGGTGACTATGCTTCGCAAAACCATATTTTTAACCGTTATACTGGTAAACTGTTTCTATTTGCTTCCTTCCTATGCCCTAAAAAAGCAATTAACCAAATATGAAATAGTAGAAGCAGCAAGCAAAGCATTAATTGAAGATGGTTTTGATCTTCACGGAGTTCAGGTAATCTACGATCAAAACAATAAACGGTGGCGCGAGAAAGTAAACCTAATGACAGATATAGTAAATTCTCCTAATTTTAAGCTTTTCGAAAGGGGATTTATGAAAAGTTATCAAGCCCTGCTTTATAACTTTAGAGAGCCCTCTGGTGAAGTCTGGGTTTTCGTGGATAGGGATACAGGCGAAGTGCTTGAAATATACAGGCCAGAATTTATGGTAGAAAAGAAAAAGAAAGGGTTGTCGCCGGTTTTCTATTAAGGATTTAGCCTTATAAAGCGTTTTAATGTATGCTCCTATGATAGTCAAGCTTGAAAAAATGCTATGCTCATTAAGGAGGTAATATGGAAATTTCCCGCTTGCGTAATCTAATCCGGGAATACAAGGAAGCCCTGAAGAAACTGGAAGAAATAAAAGGCGAATACGAAAGAATAAAAACTTCTTATGAATTAAGAATAGATTTGGAGAAAGAACTGGAAGATGAAATAAGAATGGCAAAAGAAGGAAACAGAGAAGACCTGCTTAGCTATTGGCAGGATATTCTAAAGGAACTTTTTCCAAAAGATAAAGACCTGGCGAGCAAAGAAGCATATGAAAAAAGTGAAAAAGAAATTTTGTTAAAAAACCAGAAGCTGATATCTTATTATGAAAAAAAATTAAAAACCATTAAAAAGCATTTAGGAGCAAGGCTGTCTCAGTTGCTTGAAAATTACGAGGAGAGGAATACCCTGATGGGTGAAGATTCTTCATCGAAACGTGCATCTCATACAATTTTCGAAGATGACGAACAGGAATTGGAGAGGAAGGAAAAAGAACGTAGAACGAGCACAACGTTTGATAAAATGTAATCCGATAAAATAGAGTCTTTATTGATTACGTCTGACAGCTAAAATTGCCCTCCTTTTTTTAAACTAACATGATTGCTATTTCTACAACCTGGAATTATTCTGAAAATTGCAATTTGCGGCAGGTGCTGTCTGAAATAAGCGGGCTTGGCATAAAATCTATTGAGCTCGGCTATAATTTTACAGCCAGCCGCCTTAATGAGACTACACTGCTTCTTGCAGATTTCGGCATTAATGTAGTAAGCGTGCACAATTTTTGCCCGCTCCCGCCGCAAAATCAATTTCGCAGATTTTTTACTAATTATTATTACCTTTCTTCGTTGGATGAAGCTGAAAGAAAAAATGCTGTTTTCTACACAAAACAAACAATTGATACTGCTGCCAAAATTGGAGCAAAAATTATTATTGTGCATGCCGGCGCAATAGAAATTGATAGCAAGTATATCAAACAGCTCATTAACTTATATAACCAAGGGAAGATCCTGACAGAAGATGCGCAAAAATTACGCGAAGATTTTTTGCATATTCGCACGGCAAAAAAAGGCCCCTATATTGACGCGGTTTTAAAAAGCTTTTCCGAGTTGGTTTGTTATGCGAAAAATATGGATATAAAGATAGGGCTTGAGAACAGATATTATCCAAACGAAATACCAAACATGGATGAAGCGGCTTTGTTTCTGAAAGAATTCACTGATAGCGGGCTTGCCTACTGGCATGATACAGGCCACGCTATAGCGCAGGAGCGTTTGGGTACCATAGAAAAAAACTGCTTGCTTGGTAATTTTGGCAATTACCTATTCGGATTTCATTTGCACGGCACAAGAGGGCTTCGTGACCATCTTGCGCCAATAAACGGTGATTTTGACTCTTTGCAGATTTCAACGCATCTTGCGCGCAAGGATTTATTGAAAGTAATAGAAGCACATCAACCAACAACGAGCAGCGAATTAATAGAAACAATGCAGTATTTTGGGCAGCGCGGCTGGCTTTAAAAAAGTAGATTTTTTCCGTTTGCGTGATATAATTGACCCTTAAAAAGGGTTTTTATACAGGGGTCGTCCTGAAACCCGAAGGGCTGAAGGATTTATATAACATTGGAATTTATGCATATCGACAAAAACAAACTTACCAAAATAATTTCCCGTTTTAAAAACAAAAATATTATGGTTGTAGGCGACTTGGTCCTTGACCACTATATTTTTGGAAAGGTTGAAAGGGTTTCGCCTGAAGCGCCGGTTCCGGTTGTATGGGCAAACCGCGAAAATTTTGTCTGCGGCGGCGCAGCAAACGTAGGCTTAAATCTTGTTTCTCTTGGAGCGAAGGTCAGCCTTTGCGGCTGCCTGGGACGCGACCATTTCGGAAATGTTTTGTCTTCACTGATTAAAAAAGGCGGAATTGGCAGCGAA
>Ga0265297_10011485_pt1 | contig 10835 bp, 6 predicted proteins | sample Munlanlwell13791_FD_192502 | JGI IMG/M metagenome (GOLD analysis project Ga0265297, IMG submission 192502) | Leachate microbial communities from a municipal landfill in Southern Ontario, Canada - Leachate well 137-91 | ecosystem: Engineered > Solid waste > Landfill > Unclassified | place...
GCCGCTCCTCACATCCTGTTCATAAAGGCTGTCCATTTTTTTGACTGTCTCGATGATTTCCGGGTCGTTTGTCTTCGGCACCTTTACAGCCAATTTAATTAGAAGGTTCCCGCGCTGCCGCGTTTTTATGTTGGTCGCTCCCTTCCCTTTCAGCCTCAGCGTCTGTCCGCTCTGGCTCCCCACGGGCACCTTGACCTTGACCGGACCGTCAATTGTCGGGACATTAATTGTCCCGCCGGCCATGGCCTCTCCGACCGTTACCGGCACCTCCATGAGAAGATCGTCCCCCTCTCTCTTCAAAAAGGGATGTGGTTTCAGATGGATAATCAAGTAAAGGTCCCCAGGCTCGCCGCCATTGAGGCCTGGCTCCCCCTTACCCGCTACACGGACCTTGGACCCTTCGCGCACACCTTGCGGGATGACGACTCGGATTTTCTCCGTTCCAAGAATTTGCCCGCTCCCGTGGCACCTCGAGCAGGGTTTTCCTATCTGCCCGTGCCCGTGACAATGGGGACAGGGCTTGGTAAAATGCATGGGACCCTGGGCCACCTCCTGCCGGCCCGAACCGCCACAGATGGGGCAGGTCGTCATGCCAGCGCTCGAATCGATTCCGGTACCGTGGCACACAGGACAGGGGCTTGCATGTTGCATTGCCAGCTCCGTCTCAAATCCCTTTAGGGCCGAGACAACGTCAATGGTCATGTCATGATGGACATCCCTCCCCCTGGCCGCAACGGTGGATTTAAAACCGCCCCGCCCCATGCCGGAACCGAATAAATCACCAAAGATGTCTTCGTAACTTTCATACCGGCCGAATCCTTCCGCGCCGGGCCCCCCAGCTCCCTTCTGAAAGGAACTCCATTTGGAATATTCCCTTGCCTTTTCCGCGTCAAAACCGGCCTGAAGTCCCTGCTCCCCAAATTCGTCATACAACTTCCGCTTCTGTTCATTACCGAGACATTCGTAGGCGTGCGATATCTCTTTGAACTTCTGCTCCGCATCCTTGTTTCCGGGATTGATGTCCGGATGCCATTTTCGGGCCAGCTTACGATAGGCCTTTTTTATCTTGTCTTGAGAGGCGTCTTTGGAGACGCCCAGAAGCTCGTAAAAATCTTGGGACATGGGCATATACCGCCTTGGATGATCATGGGTTGAGGGATAGGAAAGAATATCTCAGGGAGGCGCCCCTTGTCAAACCCTTAAAGGTCGCTCCCGGTCACGACCACGGCCACGGACGAATCCGTAATTACGGTGTGATGTCCGAATAGCATTTAAGACCACAAAGAGGCCTTGCCAGTTTAACGGCCCTGACCACGGCCCGTTCCATCGTCCGTGCAGCCAGCAGGCCGACCACGCTCACGTCCGCGTCAACCCTCCCCGTAGCCATCGCAAAAATGGTATCCCCGTCAAACATGGAATGGGCCGGACGCAAGGTCCTTCCATATCCATTATGAGCCATGGATGCCACCTTATTGGCCTCTGATTTGGTGAGCCTGGCATTGGTGACGATAACGCCGATGGTGGTATTTCCCCCAAACGTCATCCTGCAGTCGGCAAATCGGCGAATCATGATGTCCTCTGTGTTAAGACATCCCTTTGCGTCTTCATCCAATACCCCTGCGAGGGTCTCCCCTGTTTCCGGATCGATCACATCCCCGAGGCAGTTGACCGCCACGATCGCCCCGATCTCAAGATGGCCTGTTCGAACACAGAATGCGCCCAACCCGCTTTTCATACACCTTTCCATTCCGAGGATTTTTCCCACCGTGGCCCCGGCCCCCGCTCCCACACACCCTTCTGGACACCCGGGAAGACTTGCATCCAGGCAAGCCGAATAGCCCATCTTTCGGTCAGGCCTTACCGTGTAATCCCCAACCGGCAGATCGAACAGGACCGCGGCGCACACGATTGGGATCTTCGTAACCATGGCGTCAAACCCGATTCCTTCCTCCTCCAGATACTGCATGACGCCGCAGGCAGCATCAAGTCCGAAAGAACTGCCGCCGCTCAGGACCACCGCGTGGATCTGCTGGACCAGGTTGACTGGGTCCAAAAGATCGGTTTCTCTTGTTCCGGGCGCCCCGCCCCGAACATCCACCCCCGCCGTCACCCCTTCCCGGCCGATAACCACCGTACACCCGGTAGCGGCCTTCAGGTCCTGGGCATGACCGACGCTGATCCCCTCAATATCCGTAATGGCGATCTCTTCCATCAGTTTCGACTCTGGTTGCTTCATACTGGATATGCATCTCTGGGTACCAATTTTTAATTTCAGGCGTTCCTCGTATAGGTTGCCTTCAGGTTTCAGCTTTTCGATCCATCCTTCGAATTCGTTCCCCTCTGCAACATCTCCCTGGCATGGGCCAGTGCCCGGGGCGTAATCGTGCGTCCGCCCAAAAGTCTGGCAATCTCCTGGACCCTCGCCTCGGGGTCCAGTTCCGAGATTGTCGCCTCGGTACGGCCGTCCATAACCTCTTTGCTGACCACAAAATGGGTTGCTCCCTGTGAGGCGATCTGTGGAAGGTGGGTGATGCACACAATCTGATGGTATGCAGCCAAAGAGGCAATTTTCTCCCCGACCACCTCGGCGGTGGCCCCGCTGATTCCGGCGTCGACCTCATCGAAAACAACGCTTTCCACGGACGCGGTCCTTGAAAGGATCGTCCGAATGGCCAGCATGATTCTCGACAGCTCGCCGCCCGATGCGATTCTTGACAGGGGTCTTAACTCCTCGCCTGGATTTGGGGAAATCATAAACTCGATCCGGTCGAGTCCTTCGGGCCGCATATCCTCCACCGTTGCCTGCGCCAGGCTCCCGTCCTCAAGTCGAAGGTCTTTGAAGGCCACACTGAACTGGATGTCTTTCATCTGAAGCTGGCGGAGCTCCATTTCAACAGCACTCCTGAAACCTTCAGCCCCTTCTTGTCGTTTTTGAGAAAGGGCCCGAGCCTTTTTCAGAAGTTCAAATTCCATTTGCTCCAGTTCATGGGTCATCTGGCTGAGATCTTGGACCTTTCCTTCCAAATCGAATATCTTTGAGGCCAGGGCGTCTTTAAAGTTGAGGATATCTTCAATGGCGGCCCCGTATTTTCGCTTGAGCCGCTTCAGAAGGTCCAGTCTTTCCACAACCTGACTCAGCCGCTGCGGATCTATCCGTACCGATTCTCGAAAATCCCGAAGGGTAAAAGAGATATCCTCGATCTGCGCCTCGATGTCTGATAGAGAGCCCGTTACAGCGGCCAGTTCAGGCGCTATTTTCGACCCCTTATCCAGTGCCTTGACACAGAGGGCCACGGACGAAAGAACAGAATCCTGTTTTTCGTAGAGGGTCTGATATCCATTCGATGAAATCTCCAGAAGCTCCTCTGCGTGTTGAAGACGCCGCCTCTCTTCTTCCAAAAGATCGTCTTCCCCTGGGGTGGGTGCGGCCATATCGATCTCCTGGATCTGAAACCGGGCCAGCTCTTCCCTCTCCTTCTGTGACCGAATCTCTCCTTCCAGGGACGTCATCTCCGCTTTCAGGGCGTGATACCTGTCGAACAGCGTACCCAGCTCCACCCGTTCATCTTCGAGGCCGCTGAATTCATCCAGTAGGTAGAGATGATTTTCCGGTCTCAGGAGGAGCTGATGCGCATACTGGCCCGAGATACTGATCAGCATTGGTCCCAGGCGCGACAAAATCTGGAGGGTGGCCAATGAACCGTTGATAAAAACCCTGTTCCGGCCCTCACGGGAGATGGTTCTTTTTATTAACAGTTCGCCGTCACAGGATATGCCCGCTTCTTCCAGTAAATCAATGAGCCCCTGGTTTTGAGGAAGGACAAAAAGACCTTCCACCACGGCCTCGGTGCATCCGGTTCGAATGAGGTCGGCCGAGGACCTCCCCCCCAAAATTAGATTGATGGCGTTGATGATGATCGATTTGCCTGCGCCGGTTTCGCCTGAAAGGATGGTGAGTCCCCCCTTCAGGGAGAGATCCAGGTGTTTAATGATAGCGAAATCGGTAATAACAAGATGGACAAGCATCATGCACCCGGCGCTGACGATGAAACTGACTATTTGCAGTTGCGGATTGCGTGCTGCGGCATGAGAAAGGCGCGACCCGTTCCATGCCAATACCCCTCAAGGGGCAACCGAAATCTGTTGAAGCCCCCTCTATATCGATGAAAAAAACGAAACCTCGGCCCGGCAAACCTCCCACGGATCGCGGCCATAACCTTATGGCCCCTGTATCGTCTATCAACCCGAATCATCCGCAATCACAAAATCGGGTCGGGCCTTGAGGACCCGTATGACCTCTATTCTGAGACACAGTGGTTCGTGATTTTCTGTCAGCTGGCATTCCACCCTCGCCTCACAGGGCAACGGCAGATCGCATAGCGAGATGGCGTTGCCTGTTGCGTCTAAAATCACGGCCGATTCCCCTACCCTGTACCGCTGCCCGGCGATGACAATCCCCCCCTCGCCCTTGCCCTCGATGGTCACGGGACCAGAGGTCACGGGCTTGTTTCCTGGGTCCTGGGCAAAAGAGGAGCCCCCTGCGACTAAGAAAAAAGCGACCAGCAGAAAAAAGCACCACGTTGACGGCAACCGCCGACCTATGCGCCCTTTTTCGCCTCCAACGCATCCTTTCACGTAACTATCCCCTTCATTTCAAATCGTCGTCTATCTGTGCTTCGAGTACACAAAAAAAAGCATCCGCATTCAAAAAATAATAGCACCTTACCTCAAAGCGTGTCAAAGATAAATCCGGAGTGTTTCCATGGTTTCAAAGCGTTGACACTGGCGTCAAGCAAGCGAAGGCTCTAAAAAGCGATTTGACTATACCCATTTTTGACGACCTCCCCGCTTGGAATGGCCGGGACCGCCGACATATCCTTGCTATTGAGCGCCTCGCGTGATATAGGGAATTCATATCCTCGATCTTGATAGACTACCTCCTCTGCTCAGCCGGAAGAAAGGCCTTCTGAAATGCACCTGTTGCGCAGGAGGATGGCGCCGGGTGAGAGCTGCAATGACTACGGCTTCGCTGGGGCCCCTTCAACCCTGAACCTCTGAACCTTGAACGTGTTTGCACGGTAAATAAGGAGATGACACATGAACCAGGACTTCATATCACATATCGACCGGCTGATGCGGCAGAGGCCGGCCTCCAGACCCGCCCTTGCCCCCTTTCGAGAACTCGCCGCGCTTATGGCCCAGACAGCGCCCGAGCTCAGGCCGGTCGAGATTGGAAAAGAAATCAGGGATATCCAGCAGCGAGAGGGATTTCCCCTGTTTTCAAGAGAGGATCTCCCCCTTGACTTTGATACATCCGCCGACCTGCTGAGAAAATTTCTGACGCACCTGGGCCAGGCAGATAGAGAGGACTCGAAAGGGCTCAGAAAAGCCCTCAAGGAAGCCGATTCTGCTGAATACTGGCCGGCAAGGCTCTTCAGATCGATCCTGAAACAGGATGCAACGTCATTGGGAGAAATGGCAACAGAGGTAGATCTGGACCCCGGCGTTCTAGGTTTTCTCGGAAAGACCGCCCTGCGACCGTCCATCGAGCGACTTCGAGAGACAGTCAGCGGAGATATTGACACAACCGGTTGGGATAAGGGGTACTGCCCCGTTTGCGGGTCTCAGCCGGACATGGCCTATTTTGCCAAAACCGGCAAGCGGCATCTCCACTGCGAACTCTGCGGCGAGGAATGGCCTTTTCCCCGGATCCAATGCCCTTTCTGCAATACCCAGGAACAGGAAAAACTGGGCTATTTCGAGGCCGAAGAGGAGGAGGGCCTTCGGGTCTATTTCTGCCGGGAATGTCTCAGATATATCAAGACCATAGACAAAAGGGCATTTGAAGAGACAGCACCTCTCGAACTGGAATATCTGGCCACCATATATTTAGATCTGTTGGCACAGAAGAACGGATTCAAATAGAAAAGGCCTCATTTTATGAGGCTCAGATAGAACTGGATGAGGGATATCTCGTTGCAATACTGGCCGCTGGGGTCCCGCTGTATGGCTGCCAGGAGGTTTTCAGATAACTCCTTCGCATCATCCATTCTCCCCGCCTCCGTCATCTTTCGAAAAAGGTAGTCATAGATTCGCAAACGTGCAGGAACGCTGCTGTCCATGAAGGTTAGCACGACCTTGTTCCACTGTTCCTGGTCCACCATAAAGGCCATGGCCAGGGACTGTTGGGCCCCCGGATCGTACCGATTTTCATAGGCAATGGCATAGCCGAGGGCGTTTTCGATATACGCCTTGAGTCTGAAGGGACTGTCCGGGGCGCAGAAATAGCAAGGGGAAACATATCCATCGGATGGGCTCCCGTAGAGATGTTCCGTCCCTTCTCCTTTTTCTATCATGCGGCACAGGCGGGTCCCCTGGTAGATCCTGCCGCCCACTGTATATTCGTACCGTCGCAGAGGGCCCGGTCTGTATATCCTCATCTGGTCAATAGACTGATCGATGGTCTCGTACGTTTCGCCCGGAAGGCCGAAGATCATGGACAGGGTGCAGGGAAGGCCTGCTTGCTCACAAATTTCGAGCGTAGTCTGGATGTCCTTCAGACGGTAGGAGGTATAATTCTGCTTCAGAACCTTGTCCGAAAAGCTGTCGCAGGTCAGAATAATGGAGAAACCGGCCTGGGCCAGAAGCCCTGCAAAACCGGAATCAAAGGGCCTTGGCAGGAACTGCGATGTGAAGCTAAATCGCTCGTGCAGTCCTTCTTCCACAATCCGTTCAATCAACCGGGTGCAGTAGGCGAGATCGGGGAGGTTGAACTCGGTGTCTACAAAAAAAAGTTGTCTGATGCCGTCATGGCCCTCTGCCAGGGCCTTCAGTTCGGCGATGACGTGATCGATGTCCCTGAAAAGGAAATTTCCGGTTTCGATGATCGGCTCGACGCAGTAGCTGCATGCCTGGTTGCACCCCCGCTTCACCTGCACCGGAAGGCCCGCCGTCTCAAAGGCAAATTGGAACCGTCTTTCCCGCCCGTTTGAAAACACACCCTCCTTAAACGAATAGGCCTTTCTCGAATTGATCCTGATATTCCGGCCATCCCTGTAGACGAGCCCGCTGATTGCGCGGATCTTCTCTCTGTCCGGAAAGGCCTCGACAAACTCCTTTAACGGTTCTTCGCCCTCCCCTGCCACTCCGTATTCAATCCCTAAGTAGTTCAAGATCGCCTGCGGAGAGATGGTAAATCCGCCTCCCCCCGCAATGATGGGGACATCGGGGGAATGGGTCCGGATCAAATCCACGATCCGCTTTATTTCCGGAAGAAAATAGAATGTCCTGAAATCATTGCCGACATAATCGCCATAGGGTTCACATGAGAGGCAGGTATCCAGATTGCGTATGCCAAGCCCGATGATATCCGGTCGACTCTCTTCAAGAATGTTCCGAAGATTTGTCTTTAGATCGGGGTCGGGGAGAAAGGGATACGCGAGGTTCACACGATGTCCGTAGTGACGAAGATAGTTCGCAATGAGGTCCAGCCCGAAGGGATAGACCTGTTTAATGAGGTAGTATTGGTCCGTATAGAGGAGCAATAGGGTGGCGCTTTTCACGTTATCCCCTCCCGTTTGATTTGGAAAACGCCTTTATCATTACCATCAATCTCCCTTTCCATACAACCCGTCTCACGCGAGGGAGCAAAAATAGGGACGGACACAAGGCATTTACACCACCAGGCTGATGGAAATATGGCTTATGTCAGGATTGATATATATAACCTATTGATTTTTAAGCAAAAAAATTGTTGACAACATCGTTTCTTTCGGTATTTAATTGCAAATAAAATTTGCACTCCCGCCATGGTAACGTTTAAACCGATCATAGACTCAATTTTGTGTTAACGGAAAGGGCCATGCCACGATTTCCACTATCGCCGACAGGTCCAGGCGACAGATGTGCCCGAGCATCTGGTTTCGGGCCATTATAGTCTGCGTTCAATTAACCACTTAACCTGACAGAAGAAAGGAGGAGGCATGAACGTTACGCGTCGTGATTTCTTCAAGATCACTGGGGCTTCCGCTGCGGGCGCTGCGATCCTGGGTTTAGGCCTCGATTTGAAGCCATTCGAATCACATGCACAGGACTTGAAGCTTCGCTTTGGCAAGGAAACAACCACCATCTGCTGCTATTGCGGTGTGGGCTGCGGCTTGATCTGCAGCGCTGGAAAGGAAGGAAAAATCACCAACATCGAGGGAGACCCGGATCATCCGATCAACGAAGGGTCCCTCTGTGCCAAGGGAGCGGCCATGAGTCAACTGGTCAACAACAAAGATCGGTTGACAACCCCCCTGTACCGCGCCCCAAACAGCACGGAGTGGAAGAAGGTGGAATGGAGCTGGGCCATCGAGACCATTGCCAAGAGGATCAAAGAGACCCGGGATAAAAATTTTGAAACCAAAAACGCCAAGGGCCAGGTAGTGAACCGCACGACGGCCATTGCGAATGTGGGGAGCGCGGCCCTGGACAATGAGGAGTGCTGGCTGATCCAGGCCCTCATGCGATCCCTCGGGCTGGTCTATATCGAACACCAGGCCCGTATCTGACACAGCGCCACTGTTGCGGCTCTGGCAGAGTCGTTCGGACGCGGCGCAATGACCAATCACTGGATCGACCTCAAAAACAGCGACTGCATTCTCGTCATGGGTTCCAATGCAGCCTCCAACCATCCCATTTCCTTTAAATGGATCACCGAGTCCATGAAGCGGGGCGGAAAGCTCATCAGTGTGGATCCCCGTTTCACTCAGACCTCCGCCAAGGCAGACTTCTACGCTGCATTGAGATCAGGAACGGATATCGCATTTTTGGGCGGAATGATCAAATACATCCTCGAAAACAACAAGTACTTCACGGAATATGTAGCGGAATACACCAATGCGCCCTTTATCGTGGCCGATGGCTTTGGCTTCAACGACGGTCTCTTTTCGGGTTACGATGCCAAGACGCACAAATATGACAAGGCAACTTGGACATTTGTAAAGGACGACAAGGGGATACCGAAAATGGATCGAACCCTGCAGGATCCCCGCTGTGTCTTACAGTTGCTCAAGAAACACTACACCCGCTATGACCTGGACACCGTATCAGCCATCACCGGGACCCCGAAGCAGGATCTCCAGACCGTGTACGAGATGTACGCTGCCACCGGACAGTCCGGTAAGGCCGGGACGATCATGTACGCCATGGGCTGGACCCAGCATACCGTTGGCGTCCAGAACATTCGGACCATGTCCATGATCCAGTTGCTGCTCGGGAACATGGGGGTTGCCGGCGGCGGCGTCAATGCCCTGAGGGGTGAGTCCAATGTTCAGGGATCTACGGATCAGGCCATCCTGTTCCATATCCTCCCCGGATATCTCAAGGCCCCCGCCGCATCACTGCCCACGCTGGCCGAGTACAATGAAAAGAGCACGCCCAAGACCAGCGATCCCTTGAGCGCCAACTGGTGGGGCAACTACGCGAAATACTCAGTCAGCCTTCTCAAATCCTTTTGGGGGGACAAGGCCAACCAAGAGAACGATTTCGGGTACAACTGGCTCCCCAAAATCGATGACGGGAAGGCCTATTCATGGCTCGACCTCTTTGATGCCATGTATAAGGGCCAATTCAAGGGCTTTTTTGCCTGGGGCCAGAACCCGGCTGCCTCGGGGGCCAATGCCAACAAGACCCGAGCCGCCCTCGCCAAGCTGGACTGGATGGTCAATGTCAACATCTTTGACAACGAGACCGGCTCTTTCTGGAAAGGCCCGGGCATGGACCCCAAGAAGATCAAAACCGAGGTCTTCATGCTCCCCTGTTCCGTCTCCGTGGAAAAGGAGGGATCCATCACCAACAGCGGCCGCTGGATGCAGTGGCGGTACAAGGCGGTCAACCCTCCCGGCAAGGCCTGGTCGGACGGCGACATCCTGATCCGGCTGGGGAGCAAGATCAAAGACCTCTACAAGCAGGACAAGAAGGCGGTCTTTCCCGAGCCCATTCTGAACCTGAAGTGGGATTACGTTAAAGATGGGGAGTTCGATGCCCATGCCCTCGCCAAGGAGATCAATGGGTATTTCCTGAAGGATGTGACCATTGGTGACAAGCAGTTCAAGAAGGGGGATCTGGTTCCCGGTTTTGCGCTTCTTCAAAAAGATGGCTCCACCAGCAGCGGCAACTGGCTCTACTGTAACTCCTACAACAGCAAGGGACCCTTGGCAGCCAGACGGGAGCGGGAGAAATCAGGAATCGGACTCAACCTGGGATGGGCCTGGTGCTGGCCGGTCAACCGCCGCATCATCTACAACCGCGCCTCTGTGGACAAATACGGAAAGCCCTGGGACAAGGAACGTCCGGTCATTCAATGGGACGCGAATGCCGGGGGCGGAAAAGGCGGCTGGGTTGGCGATGTGCCGGATGGACCGTGGCCGCCCATGCTCAAGGCGGACGGCACCCCCAATCCCGCCAGCAAATATCCCTTCATCATGAAGCCAGACGGACATGCCGCCATCTTCGGACCCGGACTGGCGGACGGTCCCTTCTCCGAGCACTACGAGCCCATGGAGTGTCCGGTGGAGAAGAACCTTCTCTCCAGCCAGCGGGTCAATCCGATAGCGCCGACGTATGGCACCGACAAGGATATCTACAAATCCTGCGATCCCAAGTACCCGTTTGTGGGTACGACTTACCGGGTGTGTGAGCACTGGCAGACCGGCGTCATGACCCGGTGGCAGCCCTGGCTGATCGAGGCCCAGCCCCAGATCTTTGTGGAGATGAGCCACGAACTGGCCAAGATGCGGGGGATCAAAAATGGGGAGAAGGTCATCGTGGAATCGGCCCGAGGCAAGCTCGAG
>Ga0265297_10011486_pt1 | contig 10834 bp, 5 predicted proteins | sample Munlanlwell13791_FD_192502 | JGI IMG/M metagenome (GOLD analysis project Ga0265297, IMG submission 192502) | Leachate microbial communities from a municipal landfill in Southern Ontario, Canada - Leachate well 137-91 | ecosystem: Engineered > Solid waste > Landfill > Unclassified | place...
CTTCCCGCCTCTTTCAACTGGCAATTCCGAACACGCCTTGCTACATTCAAAACCGTTGGGCACACGCAAACGGGGCATTCCTGCAAATCGTGCTGTGGGATGACAGGGACATGAAACATCGATCGGCGCACTGCCGGGACTAAAGCAATGGCCTGGAGTAGAGTGGGGCGCGTATGACGGAGAAAGCAAAAAACGAGAGAGTTGCGGTCTCATCCGGCATACGGGACAACTATCTCCGCGGAACCGCGGCGGACTTTCTTCGCGCAAAGATTGCGCCTGACTCCCGCCTGTCTGTGGTTTCGGCGTATTTTACCATCTACGCTTTCGATGCGCTGAAGGACAACCTTGCGGGAATCGAGCACTTGGATTTCCTTTTCGGCGAGCCCCGTTTTATCAATGCGCTCGATCCCGGCCGCGCGGAAAAGAAGTCTTTCATCATTGACCCCGACGGCTTGCGTCTCGCCAATTGCCTTGAGCAGAAGCGCGTTGCGCGCGAGTGCGCGGATTGGATTCGCGACAAGGTCGCCATCCGATCCGTAATCCAGTCAAAACTGCTGCACGGTAAGATGTACCATATCGGCCACAACGGAGTGGAGGACGCCCTCCTCGGAAGTTCGAACTTCACCGTGCGCGGTCTCGGTCTGGGCGCCGCCGGCAACAACATCGAATTGAATCTTGAGGTCGACAGTAATCGCGATCGCCGCGACCTTAAAGCTTGGTTCGACGAAATATGGAACGACCACGAACACGTTGAGGACGTCAAGTCAGAGGTTCTGCTCTATCTGGCTCAACTTTACCGGAACAACGCCCCGGAATTCATCTACTACAAGACCCTGTTCCACATCTTCGAAGACTTCCTGGTCGACCAGGCCAAGGGCGGCCTGCTTGACCAGAACATCAAAATCGTGGACACCGATGTTTGGAAGGCCCTTTTTGAGTTCCAACGCGATGGGGTCAAGGGCGCAATCAACAAGATTCTGAAACATAACGGCTGCATCCTGGCGGATAGCGTCGGCCTGGGTAAAACTTTCGAGGCGCTCGCAGTCATCAAATATTTCGAACTGAAAAACGAACGCGTCCTGGTCCTGTGCCCGAAGAAACTCCGCCAGAACTGGACCGTCTATCGCAACAACGATGCCCTCAACCCATTCATCCGCGACCGCTTCCGGTTCGATACCCTGTCGCATACCGACCTAAGTCGCGAGATCGGCATGGTCGGCGACATAGACCTCCACACTTTCAACTGGAACAACTTCGACCTTGTTGTCATCGATGAATCCCACAATTTCCGGAATAATACCCCCGGCCGGCATGACGAGGAAGGCAACCTCATCCGCAAGAGCCGTTACCAGCGGCTCATGGAGGACATTATCCGATCCGGTGTGAAGACCAAAGTTCTTCTGCTTTCCGCTACGCCGGTCAACAACGACCTTCGGGACCTGCGCAATCAGATGTACATTATTACTGAGGGCCGGGACGGAGTATTCAAGGACACTATCGGCATCGCAAGTCTGAAAGAGACCCTTGCCGTCGCCCAGCGGACCTTCACCGAATGGGCGCGCAAGCACTCGGGCGGGCGGAAGACCGCCGACCTGCTGGATAAACTGAACGCCGCATTTTTCAAGCTGCTGGATGAGCTCACGATCGCGCGTTCGCGCAAGCACATCCAGCGCTATTACAAAAGCAATATCGCGCAATTGGGCGGATTTCCCGAACGCTGCAAGCCGGTGTCCATCTTTCCGGAGATCGATCTCCAGCGCCGGTTTCTCTCCTACGACAAACTGAATGACGAAATCGAGGGCTACAAACTCTCCCTGTTTAACCCAGCCCGGTACGTCAAGCAGGAGCACAAACCGGAATATCTGCGTTCCGGTCATGATCCCTTCACGCAGGCTGACCGCGAGCATTTCCTCATCGGCATGATGAAGGTTAACTTCCTTAAGCGCCTCGAAAGTTCCGTGCGGTCCTTCGCAATCACCATGGCCCGGACTATCGCGAAGATCGAAGCCATCGAGCGCAAGATTCGCAATTTTCAGACCATGCCGGACCAGAATCCGGAGAAAAACGAACTGGAACTCGATCTCGGCGCACCCGGGGAGGACGAGGAGATGGAATCTGCCCTCCTGGTGGGGGGGAAGTTTAAGTATCGGCTGGAACATCTGAAGCTCGATGCCTGGCTCAAGGATCTGCAGAGGGACAAGGAGCAACTCAGCCTGCTCCACTCCGCGGCCAAGGACGTTACTCTTGAACGCGACGCGAAACTGAAGGAGTTGCGGCGGCTTATCGAACGCAAGGTTATGGAACCGAGCACGAACAAACTGGGCCAACCGAACCGCAAAGTCCTCGTGTTTACCGCTTTTGCCGACACCGCCACTTATCTCTTTGACGCCATCCGGCCTTGGGCGCAGAAGGAACTGGGTGTCCACATAGCCCTGGTCACCGGCGGAGGCGAGAACCATACCACCTACGGGAAGACGGATTTCAACCAGATACTTGCCAACTTCGCCCCCCGTTCCAAGAATCGGGGCAAAATTCCATCCATGCCGCAGGACGCCGAGATTGACATTCTCATTGCCACCGATTGCATTTCGGAAGGGCAGAACCTTCAGGACTGCGACTACCTGATCAACTATGACATCCACTGGAACCCGGTTCGGATTATCCAGCGCTTCGGGCGCATCGACCGTATTGGCAGTGCGAGTCACAGTGTGCAACTTGTGAACTTCTGGCCCACCCAGAACCTTGAGAAGTACGTCAACCTCAAGAGTCGGGTTGAGGCCCGCATGGCGCTGGTGGACATCGCCGCAACGTTTGAGGATAACATTCTCAAGACAGAGGAACTCGAAGAACTCATTCATGAGGACCTGCGCTATCGCGACAAACAATTGTTGCGCCTGCGCGAGGAAGTCCTGGACCTGGAGGATTTCAGCGAGAGCGTCGCCCTCAATGAGTTCACCCTTGACGATTTCCGCATCGAACTGGCCAAGTACATCGAGAGCAATCGCAAGCTCCTGGAGGATGCGCCGCTCGGCCTTTACGCCGTCGCGCCGCCGAATCCGGAGTATCAGGTCATTGCCCCTGGCGCGATCTACTGCCTGCGCCAGAAACCCGCCCGCCGATCGGCAGGTGGGGGCGACTCAACGTCCAGCGAGACCGTGAATCCGCTCCAACCGTACTATCTCGTGTATGTGCGCCGGGACGGAACGGTCCGTTTCGGTTTCGCCCAGCCCAAGCGGATTCTGGAAATCCTGCGGCTCCTCTGCGCCGGGAAAACGGTCCCGTATGAAGAACTGTGCAATCTGTTCGATCACGAGACGAAAAACGGCTCGGATATGCGCGCTTATTCCGACCTGCTCCAGAAGGCAGTGGACTCCATCGTCGCCACCTTCCGCCGCCGGGTTGCCGCCGGCCTGCAAAACGGCCGGGATTTCGTGATTCCGGACCGGAGTGAGCAGGCGAAAGACAACAGTGATTTTGAACTCGTTACATGGTTGGTGATCAAATGAGGCGCAATGAAACGCTATAGCAAATTTGAAACATGGCTGGCGGATGCTCGCAAGCAATTAGATCACCCTGCAGTGGATGGCGGCATCAGCGTCCTCTACTCCATGGCTTGGAACTTTTCCATGTTCGAGAAACAGTTGAAGAATGATGTCGGACAAGTTCGGGAGCTTGTTTCCGTTTTGCGCCAGCTTCGCGATGGACGGGGAGTCGGCCGCGCTAAATTTGAGGAAGAGGTCATGCAGGGCCTGTCCTGGCTCGTTCACAAAGCCTGCACGGAACTTATAGATGGCGGGCTCGCGCGTCAGCCGGCAATCGCCGCCGCTATGCCTTGGAATTCCTTGGGGAGGCATCGCTCGCATTCGAGATGCCGGGATCGGTGCTCACCTTTGTCCGTCAGACCCTCAAGGCCGCCAGCAGGCCTGCAGGACTGGGTGCAATCATGTTCTGCGAGGCATACTACAAGGCCCGCAACATCCCGGTGGCCGATGACATTGAACAACTTCTCCTGGCGTTCGCGGAGCGCGTGGATTCGCGCGGTCTCGCCGCCAGTGCGCTTAACACCCTCGTTGAATCGGGGAACATAAGCGAGTTCACTGCGCTCGACCGCATAGACGAATGGAAAGACAAGCACTATCCTGGGCGGCGCCAACAGGGGGAGACATGACCAAAACTTTAAGCCCGTACGCTGTGGATGATGTGATCCGGACCATTCGCGGGCAGAAGGTGATTCTGGACGCCGATTTGGCCCGTATCTACGGCGTTGAGACCAAGAACTTGAATAAAGCGCTCAAGCGCAATAAGTTGAGATTCCCGGAGGACTTCGTTTTTCGCCTTACAAAAGAAGAGGCGGACAACTTGAGGTTCCAAATTGGAACCTCAAGTCGCGCTTGGGGCGGACGCAGGCATCTGCCATGGGCCTTCACCGAGCACGGTGCCATTATGGCCGCGACGGTTCTCAATTCCAGTAAGGCCGTCGAAATGAGCGTTTTCGTCGTGCGTGCGTTCGTCAAGATGCGCGAGCAGTTGATGGCCACCGCCACCTTGGCGAAGCGGCTTGCCGAAGTTGAGAAGCTACTGCTGACCCACGATTCCGCCCTGCGCGACCTCTATCAGAAGATCCGGCCGCTGCTCCTGCCGCCTCCGGAACCGAGCAAAACGAAGATCGGCTTCGGTGTCAGCGAGGCGAAAGCAAGATACTCACTGAAGCCTCGTTTAAAGAAAGGCAACAACTCAGGTAGTCAGGAGTCAGAATTCAGGATACAGAATAAAATACGTAAGAATCGGAAGAACGCGACAGACATTCCGCCAAGGCCTTGTGTTTAGCGCCGATTCTCTTCGTATTCGCTTGGCCTATACGGGTTCCTTATTCTGACTCCTGAATTCTGACTCCTGAGCAGTTACAAAGAAAGAACCATGACCGACCTGAAACACCAGATTGAAGCAAGCCTGGCCGGTTTTAAGGGCAAGGATTTGAAACCGGCCGCGCTGGCTTTCCTTAACACCCTCGGTTATCGCAGTGAAAAGGTTCTCGATCTGGAGAATGCTCCGGCGGCTTTCCTGGCGCAGTTCGACCATCGCGACCGCCCTCTGCGCAAGGATAAGGCGCTATTCGGCCAGTGGAAATCGGTGGAGTTCCTTTTTCAGTTGACCGATGACGAAATCCGGTCAGCGGGCGGGCAAAACGAACTCGCGTTCGACTCAAGCGCCAAAGTGGACTACCGGGCGATCCACTCCTACCTGATTCTCGCCCTCGATCTCAACCCCGGCCACTACACCCGCGCCGGCCTTGCCGCCATCACCCGCGAGATCAACCGGCTCTTCGACATGCCGACCCTGATTCTGTTCCGGTATGACGACTTGCTGACCTTCTCCGTAATCGACCGACGCCTGCACAAAAGGGATCAGGCCCGGGATGTGCTGGAGAAGATCACCCTTATCAAGGATATCCGCTGCGTGAACCCGCATCGGGCGCACGTGGAGATTCTGAGCGATCTTGCCTTGCCCGTGCTCTATGATCGGCGCCCTTTCAGCGACTTTGTCGGATTGCACGACGCCTGGCGGGAGGCGCTCAACGACCGATTCTACCGGCGCATCAGGGAATGGTTTTTCCTTGCCACGCAACACGTCAAATTCCCGCACGGCGGCATCGCTGACGAGAACATTCGCAACCGAACAGGTCTGATCCGATTACTGACCCGTCTTGTCTTCTGCTGGTTCGCCAAGGAAAAAGACCTTGTACCCGAAGCATTGTTCAAGTCCGAGACGGCCGACCGGGTGCTGAAGAAGTTCGATCCGGCTTCCCTGAAAGACGGCAGTTATTACAAAGCCATTCTGCAAAACCTGTTCTTCCCGACCCTCGGTGTGCCGCGGCACGAACGCGAGTTCCGCGAAGGGCATCGTTCCCCCCGCGGCCGGAACGACGACTACATGAACCATGCCGTATTCCGGCACAAGGCTCTGTTCCGCGATCCCAAGGAATTCGGATGTTTGTTCGACAACATCCCTTTCCTCAACGGCGGACTGTTCGAATGCCTGGACTATCGCGATGAACGGCAGGAAAAATCAGCGGAAATCCGCGTGGATGGATTTTCGGACATCCCAAGCAAACAACCTCTGGTTCCTAATGCCCTCTTCTTTGGACAGGAAATGGACGCCGACCTGAGCGAAGCCTACGGCTCCCATAAAAAAGCGCATGTCAAGGTGGACGGGTTGTTCCATATTCTGAATGCCTATAAGTTCACCGTGGCGGAAAACACGCCCGTCGAACAGGAAATCGCCCTCGATCCCGAACTGCTGGGCCGCATCTTCGAGGAACTTCTGGCCGAGTACAGTTTCGACACCGAGGCCGCCGCGCGCAAGGCTACCGGGTCGTTCTACACCCCGCGCACGGTCGTCAACTACATGGTGGACGCCAGTCTCACGGCTTACCTGGCCGGCAAGCTTGCCGGCGCCCACCCGCGCTTTTCATTGGCCGACGCCGAACAGATTGTCGCCGATCTGATCGAATGGTCCGAAACCAAACCCGATCTCACCGAAGCCGAGCGCCAAACCCTCGCCGACGCCATTTACGATATCACGGTCATCGATCCCGCCTGCGGCTCAGGCGCGTTCCCGATGGGCATACTCCAAAAGCTGGTGCACGTCCTGAACAAACTCGATTTCGGCCATGAACGTTGGAAGGAACGCATCCTTGCCGATATCCCGGTGGAAGTGCGCGACGAAAACCGCAAAATGCTCGAAACCGGCAGTGTCGATTTCAACTGGAAGCTCGGGCTCATTCTGCACTGCATCTACGGCATAGACATCCAGCCGATTGCCGTCCAGATCGCCAAACTGCGCTGTTTCATCGCTTTGCTGGTGGATTTTGTGGTGGACAGGAATGCCGGGAACTTTGGCGTGCCGCCTCTGCCCAATCTCGACTTCAAGTTCGTCGCCGCCAATTCGCTCATCCGTCCGCCCGGCGCGTTTCAGTCCGATGGTCTCGCGCTGGAGGACCCGTTCTTCACGGCTTTCTCCAAAGCCGCGGAAGACTACTTTTTCATCCGCGACCCGGAGAAGAAGAAGAAACTCCGCGAAGGCATCGAAACTTTGGTTGATGCGAAGATCGCGGAGCGAGAGCGGCAGGTGAAAAACAATCGCGATCAACTCGTCGGGGCGGAGAAGACCAAGAAGCACCAGATGGACGATAGGATGAAGCGCGGGCATGAAGCGGGCAAGAAAAAGCTCGCGGACGATATTACGCGCGCTGAACGCGAAATGAGTATATGGGAAAGCTATCGCAACATCTTCGCTTACCGCAACCAGCCCGTGCTTTTTTTCGACACCCCGTATTTCTTTCCCGAAATCAAGACGGGGTTTGACATCGTCATCGGCAACCCGCCTTACTTGCACGCGGGCATGTTCAAAGATCAAAAACCTGACCTGAAGAATCGATTCGGCGACTTTTTCGACGGCACCGCCGATATTTATACCTATTTCTATAAGTTCGGCTACGACATTATGAAAAGCGGCGGTGTTCTTGCATTTATCTCCTCGAACAAATTCATGCGCAGCGGTTACGGCTCAAACTTGCGAACCTTATTGTCGAAACAAGCCGAACTGTTGAGCGTGGTCGATTTCGGGGAATTACCCGTGTTTGGCGCCGCAACCGACCCAGCCATTATCGTGATTCGGAAAACGCTTCAAAAACATGACGGTGGTACTTTCCGTGCCGTTGTAATCAAAGATCCTTTCGAAATTGCCAATGTCGCAGGTGTTATGGCGCAACGTGGAACCATGTTCAATACATCTTCTTTGCCCTCAAAGGAATGGAGTTTTGTCGCTGCAGATGTCCGGGGAATCCTTAATAAGATCAGCTCAGTTGGCAAACCGCTCGGAGAGTACTGTAACAATAAGTTCTATTATGGTATCAAGACCGGCCTCAACGAAGCCTTTGTCGTGGATCGCGCCGCACGTGACCGCTTGATTGCCGAGCACTCCGCATTGATCGAGAAAGCAGGCGCGAATGTGCGAGCATTATTCAAACCGTGGCTTGACGGCAACGAGATGTTACGTTGGCGCGCGGAGTTTTCGGAGCAATATCTTATAGCCCTTCCCAGTAGCGGAAATCTTCAATGGACTTGGTCAATTGCTGGTTCAGACAAAGAGGCGGAAACCATATTCCAGGAAACATTCCCAAGCATCTATCGGCATTTGCGCCAGTGGAAATCAGCCTTGAAGAAACGAGCAGATCAAGGGAAGTTTTGGTGGGAGTTGCGAGCGTGTTCTTATTGGCCGGAGTTCGATGAAGAGAAAATTATATTCAACGAGACATCCAAGAAGTTGCACGCTTTTGTTGATGACCGTAAGTATTATATAAACAAGACCGGCTTTATGATTGTTTCCCAACACAACCGCTTTCTGCTTGGGTTGCTCAACTCCAGCTTGCTTGATTTCTTGTATCGTCACACTTTCCCATCGTGGGGAGACTCGCTAAAAGGAGGAAGGGTGCAGTTCCGGAAAGACCGAATGATCGATATCCCCATCCCCGCCGCCTCCACCAAAGACCGCTCGGAGATTGAGGGACTTGTGGAGCGGGTGTTATCCTTGGTGCGAGAAAAAACCGAATCCGCCGCCGCCCAAATCCGTGACTTGGAGCAGGAAATCGATGCCCGCGTCCATCGCCTCTACGGCCTGACGCCGGAGGAGATCGAGATCGTGGACCCTGCTTCCGCCGTCGTCCCGAAGGCTATGGCGGACGGGGCGCGCGCGGCTGCTCAGGGCAATGAGAGGGATACGGCATGAATCCTGGCGAATATTCCGCCACTGGCGGACAGGCATCAATTATGATATGAAGTACCGCACCAGCCATGACGACGGCGATGCGGATACAGAGGAGGAATAGGAGATGTTCACAAAGCTTGAAATGCGCAACTTTAAACGTTTTACCGATGCCACCGTCGAATTGGGGCAGGCGGTTGTGCTGATCGGCCCGAACAACATGGGCAAGACCACGGCGTTGCAGGCTTTGGCGCTATGGGACGCCGGTTTGCGCGCATGGGTCACTGAATATGGAACAAGCGGCAAGACTCCTAAAAAACGTCCAGGCGTCACTATTAACCGCAAGGACCTGATGGCGCTGCCCATCCCGAACGCGCTTCTGCTCTGGAAAGACCTGCATGTGCGTGAAATCACTCGCGAAAACGGCAAACAACGCACAGACAACGTTCGGATCGAGATCGTGGTCCACGGCCTTACAGAGGGGCAGGCGTGGGAGTGTGGTTTGGAGTTCGACTATGCGAATGAGGAGTCTTTCTACTGCCGCGCTCTCCGGATGGGGGCAGGCGTCGATACCGAACGCATGCCTGTTCCCAAGCAGGCGGTGGCTCACCACGTAGCATATCTGCCGCCCATGTCTGGTTTGGCCGATCGGGAGTTCGTCAAGCAACCGGGCGAAATCGGTGTGCTGATTGGCCAAGGGCAGACGGCGCAGGTCCTCCGCAATCTCTGCCAGAACATAAGCGGTGCAAAGGACACAACCCCGTGGCAACGCGTGATCGAGCATATAAAGGCCCTGTTTGGCGTGGAGTTGATTCCGCCGGTACTGAATCCGGTACGGAGTGAAATAACCATGGCCTATAAGGACGCCGAGAGTAACGAACTGGATATATCTTGTTCAGGGCGCGGTTTGCAACAAACACTGTTGTTGCTTTCCTATCTATATGCGAACCCCAAGAGCGCCCTCTTGCTGGATGAGCCGGATGCCCACTTGGAGATTCTCCGCCAACGCCAAATATTTAACCTGCTGACAGATGTCGCTGAGTCGCAAGGGTCTCAGATCATCGCCGCAAGCCACTCGGAAATCGTGCTCAATGAAGCGGCCAATCGGGGACGAGTCGTTGCTTTCGTCGGTCACCCTCACACGATCAACGACAAGGGAACTCAACTCCTTAAGGCTCTGACGGATATCGGGTTTGACCAGTACTACCAGGCAGAACAGAAGGGATGGGTGCTCTATCTCGAAAGCATGACGGATTTGGACATTCTACGCGCGTTCGCAGAAACGATCGGACACCCCGCTATCGCACATCTTGCCGCACCGTTTATTCATTCGGTTTCCACGAATCTCCCGCAACGCGCGCGCGATCACTTTTTCGGCTTACGGGAAGCCAAGAGCGATCTCGTTGCCGTGGCCATTTTTGACCGAATCGACAAGGACTTGCAGTCCGGCACCCCCTTGGTCGAAACCATGTGGCGCAAACGCGAGATCGAAAACTACTTCTGCAGCGAGGGTGTTCTACTTGCCTATGCGCGCTCGGAGGTGTCAGACGACCTTTTTGGCCGTGCAGAACGCCAGCAGCGTCTCGATGCCATGAAAACCGCGATTGCCGAGGTGACAGGGGCGCTGCAAACACTCGGCAAACCAGGACCTTGGACGGACGATGTCAAGGCAACCGACGACTTCCTCGATCCTTTGTTTAAAAAATTTTCCGTAAAACTCGGGGTGCCGCTTGTCTTGCGTAAGAATGAATACTACAAACTCGCCAAGTTCGTTGCGAAGGATGGCGTCGACGCGGAAATCAGAGAAAAGTTGGATGCCATCGCGTCTGTTGCCGCCAAAGCACGACCAATGACCTGACAATCTGGCCCGCTCTGCCCGGGCGCTGAATTTGCTTGCCGGAACGGGGTGAATCCTTAACAATATCCGAGTGCAGTCGGGCAAATAATCTGCCGGCATTCCGATCGCTGGGCGTGTCACATGAAAAAACGGATCGATCTCAAGGGGCGCAGTCTGCTGAAAATCTCCGATCTGTCGGATGACGAATTGATCTACCTGCTGGATTTGGCGGAC
>Ga0265297_10011487_pt1 | contig 10831 bp, 8 predicted proteins | sample Munlanlwell13791_FD_192502 | JGI IMG/M metagenome (GOLD analysis project Ga0265297, IMG submission 192502) | Leachate microbial communities from a municipal landfill in Southern Ontario, Canada - Leachate well 137-91 | ecosystem: Engineered > Solid waste > Landfill > Unclassified | place...
TTGCTGCCATTACGATTGTAGCAGTCATGGAAGGCTTGGCTGGCACCGTCTTTATGCCAACCGTTATCGTAGCCTCCGGGGACTGGACCGATGAAGTACATCCATACGTTCGCACCATTAATAGTTGTTGGCCCAGAACTCTTCAATGGATCTTCGACATACTGATTGGCATCGTCATAACCAACCCCAAGGATATAATGATCTCCCCAGGTACCATCACGGTATTTAACCGTGGTTTTCAATAGGACTGGATAGCCACGTGCGATTTCTTCAAGAAATGAGCCACCACTTGAAGTTATTTGCACAACAGCACCACCAATCTTCTTGCTGTAAGTACCTATCTGTCCCCAATTCAGATAACCGTTGTCGTTGTAACCTCCATTGCCTGATAGCCATTCATTGAGCCTTTTGGGATCAGTGTCGATTCCAAATATAGTCATGGCCATAGCAATAGACGTGATTACACATCCGGAATCACCAATCGTCCATTTCGACCCCCCTAGGTGATCCCCACTCCAGCGACTATCTAGTTGACTAAAGAACGCGGGTACTTCCAGCATCACACTGGTTTGAGCAAAAACAACACTGCTCACTAACATCACTACTACCAACATTGTCTTATTCATCACTGACGCTCCTTTCAAGTTTGTAAATGAACATCACCTCCTCTCTTTTGGTTACAGACCAAAAGGAGAAAAGCCCTCCAGCTTAGAGAGCTTTTCAAAAAATAAACATAGCATCTATTCTCAGAGAAGCTCTCTAAGTGCGCTATGCTGATTTGATCTATGGAAAATCAATAATGGATAGTAGAAACAATCTTATCTATTATTTGTTTAATATATGAATAATTAGCATTTGATTCATTATTAAATAGCTCGGGGTTTGACCAAACAGATATTATAATATGATGGCCAGAAGAATCAATTAAATCTAAATAATAGTAAGGCATACTTGGTATTTCCAAAGTTGTTTCACTAACGCTATTCTTAATTTTTTTGTTTAATACTACTCGATATCCGTGAATACTATTAATAATTACTGTCTCGGCACTTGCAACTTGTTGACAATCAATATTGATAGTTTGTTCATTCATCGTACAATGGCCTATAGCCTGCTGAACTGCATATTTTTCATTTAGTTGTGAAGTTTCATCCGATCCTGGTCCCAAGCTAATTACAATTTGGCTCTGATTGGTTCCATTTTCAAAAAAATTAATATTAAACGCATTATTTCTAACTACGAACAACTCTGGTGGATATTTGAACTGAGGCCCAGAAGTTTCATTTAAAAAATAAGTCTTCCAATTGCTCGTGTCTATTTCTTCCGTTGTGGTGGCGTTAGCACTCACATTCTTATTCTGGTTAACCGCTGAGGTTGATTTTTTTGCACACCCAAACAAACCAAAACTTAATGCCAAGATTAAGCCACATAGAATTAGAGATTTTTTAGATAAGTTTGCCATAGTTTTGCGAAATAAAAACGCCAAAAATACTGGCGCTACATTGATTGGATATTTTTTCATTTCCTAATTAAAGTATAGCTCTTTGAAAAAGGCTGTCAATAGCTGTGGCAACCTGAACCGAGGTACCAGATAGGGCCAAACGATACTGACCATTCTGGTAAACCCAATACTCAGAAGCGCCAACGTCATTGAAGGCAAGCTGGACAGTACTGCAAGACAAGGCCGTAGCGGTCAGGACTAACTGGCTGGTGGGACCGGGAATGATGGCCATGTTGAAATCTGGACCGCCGACGTCGGCAATAGTAAAGCTGGAGCTGTCAGTGACAGCATCAGTGAAAGCCGTTACCGGATCGTAGACCAAATAGCCGTGAGCCATTCTTTGCACCGACATTTGGTGACCATTGTGGTTGTTGGTGGCATAGACTTCACGGTCAACTGGGCCGCCCAGGTAATTGCCGTCTAGGAGCATAAAGGGTCCGCTGTGAGCTTGGTAGTAATGCCAAAGTTTGTTTTGCACAGCAAAGGCCTGATTGGGACTGGCGCGGTAATCATAGACAATGGCACACTCACCAAGGTCACCACCATTAAAGACCTGGAAGTAACAGGACCAATACGGCCAAACCGTAGCGGGCTGGCTAAGACCATCAAAGGTAATTGAGACAGGGTTACCAAAGGTCTGCAGACCACCGTTACTGTTGTAACAATCCAAGATGGGCTGGCAGATGGTGTTGTTTTGACAACGACCAATACTGGGCTGGTTGTGCTGGGAAATAAAATCGGAGGGGTTATACCAGCCATTAAGTACTGACTCCTCTGCCGTGTACCCAGAGAAAATCCAATCACCATAGACGTAAGCGTTTGGATCGGCCGGGTATGCACCTTTACGAATACCGAAATGGAAGTGCTCTGGCCATCCACCATTCTGACTAGAATTACCAACTTGGCCCAGGCATTCACCTTTTACCACTTCCTGTCCAGCATTTTTGGTAAAGGTGGCTAAATTCATGTGAACATAGAGGGCGCACAATATTTCGCCGTTAATGTTGTGTTCAATGATGTACATGCCACCGTAACCATTCTGAATTTGAGCACGCCTCACAATGCCGTCACCAGCAACAAACACGTTGTTACCCGCCGTAGCAGCAACATCTTCTCCGAGGTGCCACTTATTTTTCCTAACTAAACCATATGCGCCGAAGTGATTGGCACCGACAACATAGCTGTCCAGTGGATACCTTAGGGTATCAGCAATCGGATAGGACCAGGCGGAATTGGTAATGGCAAAAAACCCTAACACTGCCAACAAAAATAACCACACAATCTTGTTCATCTTCCTTCTCCTTGTTCTAAGTTCTAATCTGTCAATGAGCATCGCCTTCTATCCTTTAGCCATAGGCCAAAAGAAGAAAAAACTCTCAAACTAGAGAGTTTCTTAAAATACAAACATAGCTTTTGTACTCAGAGAAACCCTCTAAGATATATGCTATGTTGATTAATTAAAATTGTAGTCTAATTCGTAAATTTAAAAGTAAAAATAATTTCATGCTCATCTTCAGTGTAGTAACCACCATCTGTCACAAACCACATGAGTAACGTATGACTAGAATCTAATGGTATTCTATAACTATTTCCACCATACCCCATATCCCCGTCTGTAAAACGATATGACAACCTACCACCCACAATTACTTCCTTAAGTGATTCCTGTGTCACTATTCCTATTGGACTTTTTATTGTTTTTGGATTAAGACCATTATTCAATATGCCAATATTAATATTAAACGAACCGTTAGACAACACATTAATATAATAGTCACTTTTTTCTATAGACAAAGTAGGCGGATACTTAAATTCAAACCCATACTCTTCATTCCTATAAGTCTTCCAGTTACTGGTATCTATTTCGGCTGTCGTTGTGGCGATATTAGTATTAATATTTTGATTAGTATTATTATTTACTGGCAAAACAGACTTTTTGGCACAAGCAGTAAGGCTAAAACAAAAAACCAAAAGAAAAGCGATAAAAACTAATTTTCTTTTGGTAGTAATAATCATATATTTTGATAAAATTCTAAATCCTAATTTCTAAATCCTAAACAAATTTTAAATAATAAATTACAAATTATAAACTATATTTAGACTTCTCAACGATGGACCCAAGGATCTTCATTAATTCCAATGTTTCAGTAATAAGATTAAGTCTGATTTTTTCTAACTCTTGGTTGCCTTTTATATCAATTAACTCTAACCAAAATCTTGTCTCTTTCGCCTCTTTCTTAGCTATTTTAACTCGCATGATAAAATCTTTTTTACTCAAAGATTCATTAGCTTCAATGTAATTAGCGCCAACCGACCCAGAAGACCTGATTAGTTGTTTGCCATCTTCAAAGTTATTGATAGACTTAGGCAAACTTTTCACCAAAGATCTTGTTTGCTTGGCAAATTTTAACGATCTTTCTTCCAAGTCATACCGTTTAAAATTTATAATTTGATCCATTGTGATTTGTTTAGAATTTAGGGTTTCGGATTTCGTGCTTAAAAACTAAAAACGCCAAAAAATGTGGCGCTATGTTGACCTCGCCGTAACCCTAAGGCGAAGGCGGGTTGATTGATTTAATTTTCCTACTTTCATTTTATCACTCCTAAAAAAGTTGTCAATAGCAGCTAAAGCTTCTTTTCCATTGCCAACAACCGATCGGTGATGATAAAACCTGCTTTTTGGTAAAGATTAATTGCCCGCTTATTTTCTAAAAACACCTCTAGGCGCAATTTTTTTATTCTCAATTTTTTAGCTTCGGCAACTACAAACTCCATTGCTTGCTTGCCATAGCCTTTGCCCTGGTAAGGTTTATCAATAATCATACCCGTCAAAGCTTCGCGCCGGTCCGAGGGCCAGCGTAAATTAAACCAACCGATTGGTTTACCGTCTAGGGTTAAGATATAATGATGCCGATTTTTGCCGCTGGTTTGTTTTACCTGATTGGGGGTTTGCTGTTTTGACCACATGTACTGATTATTTTGCGGGTTAAATAAAGCAGCAATGTAGGAAAAATCTTTATCGGTTTTGGCTTGATAATAATTCATATCATAATTATATCGCAAAAGATCCTAATAAGCTAAAAACCTCTCACCAGAGTCATAGGCTCAACATAGCGCGAAAAGCTCTAAGACTCTGGTGAGAGGTTTCTGAGTCGGCTTATCCACAACTTATGCCGACGGCGCTGAGTAGCGACGGCGCTAACTCATTTTTGCCAAAAATTTATTTTTCTCTAATGTTTTTTGCAAATTTTTTTCAAGCAGCGAGTTTAAACGGTTTTTAGCGACGGCGCTAAATTTTTGGACGGCCTATTCGCTAATTTAATTTTAGCAAATCCCCGCTCGTTGTCAATAACCCATTCAAGCCCGGGTTTAAATTTTAAAAAATTAACCAACAACAATTTCTCGATTATTATTTTTCTTTAAACTAATCTTTATCTTAAGTACATTTTTTGGTAAAAGCGGTTTAATCTTTTCGGCCCATTCAATTACCACCACCGAATCGGGCCGAGCAAAATATTCCAAAGCACCAATGGCTTCAACCTCCCTAAAATCTTTGATCCGATAACAATCAATGTGAATTAACTTGTTCACCGATGACCGCCGACGGTTAACCAAACCGGTTGACGGTTGACGGTTGACGGTTGACTGAAAATTATAGATTTTCATCAAAATAAAAGTCGGGCTGGTAATAATTTTCTTTACTCCCAAACCAGCGGCAATACCTTTAGCCAAAACTGTTTTGCCCGCACCCAAATTGCCAAAGAGCGCCAAAACTTGGCCACTGGTGATTTTTTTTGCCAGTGACTTGCCGAGATTAAAGGTTTGTTTGACTGATTTGGTTTGGTAAACTTTTGAAATTGACATGATAAATAAAATTATGCTAAATTTATCTGAAGCGTTTAAGGGTAATAAAAGTTTAACTGGAGGGAAGTACCCATGTCAAACCAAATCGGAGTTCCACCAGCCAAATGTAAGCTTCACGGTAATAATCCGGACGACTGCCTTTGGTGCAAAATGCTGCTAAGCAACGGCAGTGATCCTAAAGACTTGGGGCTGCCAACAAAGTGCCACCATGGCAACAACCCGCAAACTTGTGGCAAGTGCATAATGGAAAAATCTCTTGGTATTACGGCAAAACCCGCTCTTTGTAGTAGTCACGGCAATGATCTGGCCAAGTGTTGCTGGTGCAAAATGGGACAGTAATCCTAAGCCAAATATTGGGGCATAACCAATTGTTATCCTTATTGAATAATTGATTGATTCTGCCTCTTTTTTTATATCTCTAAATTCGGATCAACTTTCAATTTTTGATAAGCAATTGGTTTGGTAAAATAGCCAGCCACGGCAGACATCACGGCGTTATCAGTACACAAAGAAATATCGGGCATTAGGAAATTTAGCTTGTAGCGGGTAGCTTGTAGCTTGTAGGTTTGCCGAAGCAATTCATTGGCGGCCACGCCGCCACAAAGCATTACGGTTTTTACTTTATAAAATTTTGCGGCCTTAAAAGTTTTACTGACTAAAACATCAACGGCAGCTTGCTGAAACGAAGCAGATAAATCGGCTAGAAGTTTAGGATTTTTGGTTTTGAGTTTTTGAACAGTATAGAGGATAGAAGTTTTTAAACCAGAAAAACTAAAATTGAAATCGTTAGAATTAATCATTGGTCGGGCAAAGGCAAAAGCTTTAGGATTACCTTTTTTGGCCAAGCGCGAAATAATTGGTCCGCCCGGATAACCAATGCCTAAAAGGGCAGCGGTTTTATCAAAAGCTTCACCGGCAGCATCATCCAAAGTTTGACCAACTTTTTTAAACTGAGTCGGACTTTTTAATAAAATTATTTCGGTATGACCGCCGGAAACCAAAAGGCAGATGGCCGGGAATTTAATTGATTGATTGTTTAACCAATTAGCGTACAAATGAGCCTTTAAATGATTAATCGGACAAATTGGTTTTTGCCAAACGTAAGCTAAAGTTTTAGCGGTTTGCATACCAACTAAAAGCGAGGTAATTAAACCCGGACCAACGGTAACGGCAATTTTATCTATTTGACTGGGTTTAATTTTGGCCTGGCTAAAACTTTGAGAAACTACCGGCAAGATATCTTTCAAATGATTTCTGGCAGCTACTTCGGGTACCACCCCACCGTATTTTTGATGGATTTTAATTTGGGATAAAACAACATTGGAAAGAATAGCAAATTTACCGCCGCTAACTTTAACAATTGCCGCCGCTGTTTCGTCACAGGAGCTTTCGATTCCTAAAATTATATTGTGTCTTTGTCTACTCATAAAAATAATACCAACGCTTCATCTCGCCCCGCCTAAGGCCTTTTGTTAAAAATTAAATTAAATAAAAGTAAGCCGACTCGCCCGCCAAAATCCATGGGACGAAGGCAAGAGGCGATTCCGAGGTTGGAAACAAAATTCTATCTAAAACTTTTCGGGCCTTGGGCGGGGTCACAGGAACTTTCGATTCCTAAAATTATACTTTGATCTTTTTTACTCATAACATTGCTTTCCCCTCTCCCTAGCCCTCCCCCACAAGGGGGGGAGGGAAAACTTTATAATTGCATCTTGCTTAGACTCCCTCCTCCTGGATAAGGATTAGCTTCCCTCTCCCTTGGTGGGAGAGGGACCAGGCTATACTTTAGCGGGAGAGGGGGAATAAGTCAAAAATTAATTTTTTAGATGGTAATAAATTTCATTAGCGACGCCATCTAAATTTTTGTCAATTTCATTATTCCAAACTCTTAAGATTTTAAACCCCTGACTTTTTAAATATTGATCTCGTTTATTATCTTTTAAAATTTGATCATTTTTATTATGGCCACCACCATCCAATTCAATTATCAGTTTACTGGCTGGACAGCAAAAGTCAACTATATAATCACCAATTGGATACTGACGGCGGAATTTATTGTCAGAAAAATTTTTGCTTCTTAATAAATACCATAATTTACTTTCTTGGGATGTTGAATTTTTTCTTAAATTTCTGGCCAAGGTTGTTAATTTCTTTCTCATAGAAATACTTTCCCCCTCTCCCTAGCCCTCCCCCACAAGGGGGGGGGAGGGGAAACTTTATAATTGCGACCTGCTTAGGCTCCCTCTCCATTGGTGAAAGAGGAGGAAATAAGTCAAACTAGAAATTATACCTAAATTTTTGATTTAATAACAAATAAGCTTACTGCTAATTAACTAATGTCCACTCTTCGTCCGAGCCACCAACTCCACCAGTGGTGTCTTCCGGGGAAGGTGGCGTTTCAGTTATTTCAGGTGTCGGCGGGTATTGGCAAGAGCCGTCGTCTTGAGTGGCGCTGGCGTTATAATTGGTTGCCGCCGAATCAGTACAACCGGTCACGACAATTGGCAATTCAATGGCTAATGGCTCATCAGCCGCCACCGGGTTTTCGGGCGGAGTCGGCGCTTCAGTTGGTATTGGCGGATTACTAGCTTGAGGATATTGGCAGGAACCATCATTTTGATTGGCATATGGATTATAATTGGTAGCGGCTTGATCAGTGCAACCAAGCAAGCCGGCAGTTTCCTGATTAGTTACGGCGTGGCTTGGATTATTTCCGGACTTAACCGGTAAGGCAATCCAATCAAAAATAATATCTTGACTTGAGGTGGCATCTAAATAAACCTTAAACCCTTTGGTCGTTTGATCAATTATTCCTAAAGCTAATGGCAATCTAGCCGTAGCGACAACTTTTGGTACCACTTGATATTCTTGGGCAAAAGTAATTTCGGTTGAAGTGGCATCAGTAGCAATGGTAGCAGTACCGGCTTGATCGGACGAAGCATAAATCTTGCCTTGAACTTCAATGTCATTTTTAAAGACAACCTTATGTTCAAACTCCGCATCGCCTCGAACATAGATTGTGCCGTAGAAAGTGGCCGACTGCTGAACCGTCAAGGTCTGAAGTTCCAAATTAGAATTAGTCACGGTTAAAGCGGGCAAAAGCGAACCAGCCTCGGCGGAATTATTTGTTGTCTGCTCAAGCAAGTTGAGTTGGTCAGTCAATTGGTCAAGGCTGGCTTTTTGGTCTTGCAAAGCTTTGGCCAGTAAAGCGGTAAATTGTTCATAATGCAAAGCTTCCGGCCGGCCCTGCTGATCATAAATTACTAACCGGGGTTCAACCAAAGCCACATCTTCAGCAATAAAGCCGATATATTCTTTGCCGTTACTCTTTTCTTTAAACGAAGCTGGTTGGAGTTGATAAACTAAATCACCATTAACCCCTTGATAATTAATTTCATCCTTATATCTTCTTGAAGACGAGGCTTTAGTGAACCGACCATTAGCATCAACATATACCGTGGTATTAGTTTCTGTTTCTAAACTGGTTACAGTTAAATTGGTAGTGGTGGCATTACCAGAAATTAAAACATTACTGTCAAAAGTGTAACCGCCTGATGCTTCCCTGAATTGCAAAGTATCAGTGTTAGTAGCAAATCTAATATTGGCATTAGACGTTATATCGTCAGAAACAAATGTTAAATTAGGAAAGCCATTCTGACCGGCTAAATCTGGAGCTTCAACCAAATACAAGCCGCCCCTCATCGCCCCAATGTAAGGTGAGCCAAATATTCCTTCCATATCCGGATTATTAGCTCTTAAGACAGGAAAATGATATGAACCAATAACAGCATCTTCTACTTTCCAATTCATTGTATTGCTACCAATATAGCTGTCAAATTTCATCGTAGTCGTAGCCAGGGTAGCAATATCTTGTACCTGTAAGGAACCGGTAGTGGTGGCGTTACCAGTAAGATAAGAACTACCCGAAACCTGCAAGGCATAACCGCCAGCGTTTGAATTGGTAGCATATAAAGCAGCTCCGCCCAGACTACTGGACTGGAAATAACCAGCATAGCCGCCCATTGCCATTGAACTTACAGCCCTTAAGGTATAAGTGCCACTGTTTTCCAAATAGGTTTGGCCATTGTTAACAGAGAGACCATAGGTACCAGAATCAGATCTGACCACTAAACCATAGCCGGATTGGGAATGGATATAAGCGCCATAACCAGTTTGGCTGTAAAGTTCTGCACCATAGCCTGATTGGCTGCCACTATAAATGCCATAACCAGTTTGGTTATAAACATATAGCTTATAGTTATCCATGGTTGGATCACTGCTGCTGACCACTAATCTGCCAGTGGTGGTAGTATTGCCTTCAACATATAAATTCCCCTCAAGATAGCCGGCATAATTATTACTAGCAATATCATTAACATAACCATAAACACCTATATTCCGGCTATCAGTTTCGGTTGTAGAAGCATAACCTAAGTTACCACCGGCTGAAAAATCTTTCAATTCCCCACCCACTCCTACAGTATTACCCATAGCCAAAAGACCAGAATCATAAAGCGTAGTGAAGAGATCATATACATTCCGGTCAACATTAAAGGCGGCTGTACCAGTAGTAAAGATATTGCCTTCAACGACCAAGCTGGCGAATGGCGTGGTTGTAGCAATACCAACGTTAGTATCAAAAGTATAGCCATTATCAGGATAACTTTGAGAAAAAATGAATGCCAGTTTATGGGTAGAAGTATTCAAAGTTATAGAGTTAGTCAAATTATCACTTGACAAAGAGAATCCAGGATCAATATTATTACTATAAATACCCAAAGCATCCGAAAAATAGCCGGCTGTTTCTCCGCCCCAGGAGCCAACTTTATCAGTAAAGCTAATCAAGGGCCATTCGCCGTAAGCATTATTTAAAGTGCCAATTGTCATAGCAACGTTTTCACCAAAATTAAAAGTGGTAGTGGCATCAAAAGTATAAAGACGACCATTGGTAAATTGCATTTCGTGAGTAGTCGTTGCCAATTTAATATTGACACTATCGCCACCAATAGCATCAATACTAGTTAATAAAATCGTTGCCTGACTATCAGGATTAGTATTATAAATTAAAAGACCGTCAGAAATAACGCCATCGTGCTTATCTTCAAACCCAGGTGAATTGAAATAAATCTGTGGTAAATAATTTCCTCCTCCTATATCAAAAGACTTAAATTCTATGCCAGTACCAACATCATCAAATACCATGGTGGTAGTGGCCAAAGTCGCAATATCGGAAACCCATAAACTGCCGGTGGTAGTAACATTGCCATTAAAGTAACTGTCACCGGTGACTAATAATTTATAAGGATCTAGGGGATTTTCAGTATTTATTCCAAGGCTACCGTTTCTAAAATAGTAATGAGTCGCATCTCTAAATTCTAATTGGTTAGTGGAAGTTACAAAAGTGATATTGGCTTCAGCGTCGCCAAGACCGCTACGAGCCACAAACATAATTGATGGATTATCATT
>Ga0265297_10011488_pt1 | contig 10831 bp, 12 predicted proteins | sample Munlanlwell13791_FD_192502 | JGI IMG/M metagenome (GOLD analysis project Ga0265297, IMG submission 192502) | Leachate microbial communities from a municipal landfill in Southern Ontario, Canada - Leachate well 137-91 | ecosystem: Engineered > Solid waste > Landfill > Unclassified | place...
TTCGGACAGGAGAAGCTCCAGCCTTACCCTGTCATCGCGGGTGAAATGGGACCGATTCTTTTTCTTCTTTTTATTTTTCATGTTTTTATCCTACACTAAAGCGTTCGGATTCAGAATAGAACTTGCCAAGATTTAGCGCTCTACTTCTCTCCTTAATTAGAGAATTAAGGAATAATGCCAAGTGGTTGCGCGATAATGTTATTCTTTCACAATGTTTCTTTGAAAGATAACATTATTCAATATAAAATTGATAGTTTAATATTTTTTAACAAAAATATTTAATATCAATTCAAACGGGGTCAGCTGCTTTTTCTCAAGCTCACCCCGTCTTTTTCTTTTATTTGACAAATCTTTTGATAGATTTATAATATAACCGTGGCCTAGGCAATTGCACGTACCCTAAAAGTACTTGTGCTGGGCCAAAGACAGCACCTCCGCCTATGCCCGCACATTGTAAGCCCGATCTCCTGAAACGGATACGGGAAAACTTTCGACAACGTTGGGAGGAGCCTCCCATGCTACCAATGCCAGCATGGTCAAAACCTCCCAACGAACATTCTTAAGCTTCGGGCTGTTTTTTTATATCATTTGCTTTTCAACCGAAAAAATAATAGAATATTGGTATATGTCAAACTTGGTACTATACCGCAAATACAGACCCCAGACCTTCAAGGAGTTCTTCGGGCAGGAACACGTGGTAAAAACTATAATGAACGAGATATCTTCCGGCATGATTTCCCATGCCTATTTGTTCTCGGGGCACCGGGGAACAGGAAAGACCACTCTCGCCAGGTTGTTCGCCAAAGCGATCAACTGCCAGAATCCCAAAGGAGCCGAACCCTGTAACAAGTGCCCTGCGTGTTTGGAGATAAACAGCGGAAGGGCTGTCGACATCATAGAGATAGACGCCGCTTCAAACAGGGGAATCGAAGACATCAGAAGCATCAGAGAAGGGATCAAGTTCAATCCCAACTTTTTGAAATACAAGGTGCTGATACTGGACGAAGCCCACCAGCTATCCAAGGACGCTGCGAACGCCCTGCTTAAGATCTTGGAAGAGCCACCCTCATATGCGGTCTTCATATTGGCTACGACGGAGGCTCACAAGATGATTCCGACCATAGCTTCGAGGTGCCAGCGCTTCGACTTCTACAAGCTGACCTACGACCAGATGATGGAAAAGCTTTCCTTCATCTGCAAAAAGGAAGGGGTGGAGATAGAAAATGAGGCACTGGGACTGATCGCCGCCGCTTCCGAAGGATCGATGAGGGATGCCGAAGGGACATTGAACCAGGTTTTGAATTTCCTGCCCGATACGAAGATAAAGGCGGAAGACATCCAGGCGCTCTTGAACCTTGTCGACGTGCATCTGGCAGTGGAGATGGCCGATTTGCTGATAAAGAAGGACAAAGCCGGAGCTTTGAAGTCCTTGAACGAGAATATAGAGAAGAGGATAGACATACCGGAATTCACCGAAACCCTCATTGACTATTTGCGAAAGTTGCTTATCCTAAAGATTGATTCCGGATTGATCGATTCGATAATGCCCGGGGAGACAAAAGAGGTCAAAGAAAAGGCTCAAAAGCAGGCCGGGGAGTTCGAGGAGGAAAATCTCAAGAAGACCCTGAACCTCCTCATCGACGCCGACAACAGGAGCAAATACGCCTCGATCCAGCAATTGCCCCTGGAGCTGGCTTTGATAGAATCGATAGGAATCGAATAGATTGCGGGATCGTCTAATGGTAGGACAGTGGCCTTTGAAGCCATTAACCTTGGTTCGAGTCCAAGTCCCGCAACAAAAGTAAGAAGATTTAACGATAGATGGGTAAAAATAACCCATTATGATTCTCGAACATTTTTCAAAAAATAAAAAAGTTCTGCTTATCCTTTCTCTCATCGTCTTAGCGGTCGGCGCTTTTATTGCTTTAAACTCTCCGGTCATCTTCCAGGAGGGCAATCCGTGGCCGCAGATCAAAGGCATTGCTCAGCTAACTTTCAGCGATAAAGAGATTGTAAAATTGGATATCGGAGAAAATAAATATATTACCAAAAGCAACAGCTCGGAAATAATCAAATCTCTCATGAAAGAAAGGGGTTATGATTTTACAGAACAGATGGAATCGGGATATCTCTTTAAATCACAAACGGGGGCGAGTGCGGTTGCCACCCACAGATATTACAGCCGTTATTATTCGCTTTGGACGATTAGCGAAAATGGAAACAACGATGATAATCTATGGACGACGACCACCAATGACGACGGGATAACATACCGATACCCCAAGGAATTGTCGGTAAAATATATCAGTGCTGCAGAGTGGCCACCGACGGTCAAAATTGAATCTGGCAATTTTTCCTGCATCCAAACACCTCAGGAAAAAAGCAGTATGCTCGACATATCCAGCCAAAGGATAGTCGATGGCAGGATTTATTGTATTAGTATAAAGAACGAAGGAGCTGCGGGAAGCGTTTATTCTTCTTATACCTACACAACTCCCCGGAGAGGGATGCTGGTCTCGATAAGCTTTGCCTTACGTTATCCTAATTGCACCAATTATGATGAAAAGCAAGGACAGGATTGCGCAAGCGAAAGGGAATCCTTTGATCTTGATACGACAGTGGACCGCATAGCCCAGACCGTCAGCTGGAGCTCGTCTTCTAGTGAGGACACCTTGGCCGATCAGATAGCCAAGTGTTTAACGTCAAGCTACTCGGAAGATATGGAAAGATGCGGCGAATTATCAAAACAGATAACCGATTTCGATTCCTGCGTTATAGCCGGTTTTTCAATATTGAAATCCGATCCGGCGCAATGCCAAACGATCGACGGAAAAACCTTTATTCAGGAAACAAACAGCACTTGGGAGCAGGCGTTGTCGGCCATTAGTAACTGCGAGATCGAAAAGGCTTTTCAAACACACAGCAAAATAGTGACGCTGACGCTAAAAAATGGCAATAAATTAATTGCCAAAGAACCGCAAATCGATGATATAATCTATATAATCAAAGCCGCGGAGTCGAAATGCGGAAAAGTTCCCATAGGAACAGAATAATTGCCAGAAAATAGAGACATGAAAATATCCGCGTTATTACTGAAATATATTCCCACTATTTATCAATATCGCAACAGAAGAATCACATGAAAGAAGCTAAAAGGAAAATATCGACTCTCGCTCCCTATAAAATAAAAGATGGCTCTGCCCTCATCTTCCTTCAAAAAAGATCGAAAGATGCCGGCCGATATCCCGGACTTTTCGGATTCTTCGGAGGAGGAACTGAAGAGAACGAAACTCCGGAAGAAGCTTTGTTCAGAGAAATCAAAGAAGAGCTTGATTTTATACCTAAAAACTTAAAACATTTCGGTAAATACGATTTGCCCATAACGATAATGGATCTTTTCGTTTCAAAAGTTAGCGATGATTTTGAAAATGAAATAATCGTATCTGAAGGAGAATACGGAAGATGGTTCAGCGAAGAAGATTTTGAAAAAGAAAGAAATTTTATCACCGGAGACTTGACGATACTGGAAGAATTATACGAAAAACTGCCTAAATATGAATAACTACCAAGAACTACTTAAAACAGCATATCTTGAAGCCCGGAAAGGCACTAACATTTCCACGCAGAACAGCGCCCTTTTGGTCGATGACGAAGAGAACATCATTCTTTCCGCAACCAATAGCTTCCCTAACAATGTCAAAGAGACCGAAGAGAGACAGAAAGACAAATCTATGAGATTCAAATACAGCGTCCACGCTGAAAGGAATGTCCTTTATCTCGCAGTCAAGAAGGGGATAAAAACGGAAGGATTGACAATGGTCTGCCCCTGGGCCACCTGCACCGACTGCGCCCAATCAATCATCCAGACAGGAATCAAAAAGCTGATAACTCATAAGCAGGCTCTGGATAGGTCGGGGCATTGGCAGGAAGACATAGAATTCGCTTTCAATATGCTCAAAGAAGCGGGAGTGGAAATTATCATATTCGATGGTAAGATGAATATCGGAAAGATATTAAGAAGCGGGGAATACTGGGAACCATAATATGACAACGGAAAACTTTGAAAATCTTGTGAACGAAGGAATAGGGGACATACCTCAAAAATTCCTGGATAAGATAAAGAATACGGCAATTGTAATTGAAGACGAACCGACCAAGGAACAGCTGAAGAAGTTGAAGATGAGAAAGGATTATTTCCTCTTCGGATTGTACGAAGGCGTCCCCAAGACAGAGAGGTGGGGAGGCGAGCCTCTCCTCCCGGACAAGATAACCATCTTCAAGAACGAGATTGAGAAGTATGCAAGATCGGAAGAAGAGATAAAAAGGATAGTTAAAGAGACGGTCTGGCACGAAATAGCCCACCACTTTGGAATGGACGAAGAGATGGTCAGGAGCGCCGAAAAAAGAAGAAAACATGTTTGAAGAAAAAGAAGTCAAATTCCTGAACATAGACGCCAAGAAGATCGAGAAGAAGCTGATCGAAATCGGGGCAGACAAGATGTTTCAAAAAACATACAGGAGGATTGTCTTCGACTATCCCGATTTAAGGATGGACAAAAAGGGAGCCTGGGTGAGACTGAGGGACGAAGGGGAGAAGGTTACCCTAACATACAAACAAAGGATAGGGATGAAAAGCAGGAACGGGGAAGAGAACGACAAGTCGATGAGGGAAATCGAAGTGGAAGTCGGGGATTTCAACAAAACGGCTCTCATCTTGAGGAAGATAGGGCTCGCCGACAAGTTCTATATGGAAAACAAGAGGATAAGGTACGTTTTGGATGATATCGAGTTCGACATAGACTTCTGGCCGAAGCTGAAGCCGTACCTCGAGATAGAGGCTCCGACCTGGGCCAAGGTGAACAAAGGGATCAAGCTACTGGGACTGAACCCGGAAGATAAAAAGATATTCTCCACCGCCCAGGTATACAGATTAAGCGGAATGGAGGAGAACGACTACAAAGAAATAACTTTCAAGAGAATGGTCAAAAAGACAGCTTGACAATCGTATGCTCACAGCATACAATTGTATGTAGATAGCATACAATTATGATTTTCAATCTGACCAAAAACCAAGCGCTTATCCTGGAAAAGATGTTCAATCATCCAGAAAAAAGCTTCTATTTCAGGGAGATAGCCAAAATGATCGGCAAAGAGCCGGGCGTTTTCCAAAAGGACATAAACAGAATGGTTGATGAAAAAATACTGGAAACATACAAACAGGGGAATCGCCGATTCTTCAAATTGAACGACAAGCATCCCTTATACAAAGAAACAAAAGCAATATTCTTGAAAACCACGGGCATCGAAGGAAGCTTAAGGACGGAAATCGGAAAAATAAAGGGGATTAAAAAGGCCTTTATTTACGGTTCATTCTCCCAAGGAAAAGAGAAAGGAACGAGCGACGTCGATGTCTTTGTCGTCGGAAAAATCGACGAAGACGATCTTATAGACGTTTTTTCTTCTCTGGAAGAAAAATTCGGCAGGGAATTCAATTACACCCTAATGGAAGAAAAAGAGTTCGAGGATAAAAAAGAAAAAGATTCTTTCGTTAGAAATGTCTTAAATCATGAAACCATAGAATTACTATGAAAAACTTCTTGGAAGAATATATTAAGAGAGGACTGATCAAGGAAGAACAAATCGGATTCGATCAGGTAGTGAAACACCTCGACAGAGCGAAGAAAGATCTTCACGTGGCTAAAGCTAATTTGAAAATAGATACCGAGGCCTCCTATAACTACGCCTATCTGGCCATGCTCAGATCGGGGCGAGCGCTGATGTTTTCCTTCAAGGTTCGTCCGATTGACGGGGAACAGCATAAAACGGTTGTCGCTTTCTGCGAAAACATACTGGGGAAAGAATATCCTCAAAGCGTGAAGTTCTTCAACAGGATGAGGAAGAAGAGAAACCGCTTCACCTACGACGAAGCCGGATTGATAGTTTCCGAAACGGAAACCGAACAGGCGTTCAAAAAAGCGAAAGAATTCGTCGGCCAAATATACGAATATATCCAGAATAAAAATCCTCAGAAAAAATTAATATGATATACTACCTTTTGATCATTATCGGCTTCCTCACCAGGTTCGTCCCTCATCCGATGAACTTCACCGCCGTCGGAGCGACGGCATTGTTCTCCGGATACTATTTCAAGGACAAGAGGGTGGCTTTCGCCGTCCCTCTGGCCGTGATGCTATTATCCGACTCTTTCCTCGGCTTCTACGACTGGAAGCTGCTCTTGAGCGTATACGCCTCTTTCGCCCTGGTCGTACTATTGGGAATAATGATAAGGAACAAGAAGTGGCTCTGGGCCTTGCCGACTAGCTTATTGGGAACAATATTGTTTTTCTTGATCACCAACGGAGCGGTCTGGGCTTTCGCAAACTGGTATCCGCACACTATAAACGGATTATTGCTCTGCTATGCCGAAGGACTGCCTTTCGTCAGGAATAATTTCCTGGGAGACCCCACATACACTTTCCTTTTCTTCGGAATAGCAGAACTGGCCATGTACCTGGCCAGGAAAAATGATATCAAGAACAAGAATCTTGTTTTCGCCCACGGAAAGATCTAGGCTTCCGAATCCTGGATGAATTCGGTTTTGTTCTTCAAGGCCTGTTCGGCCCTGTACAGTTCGGCTCCGAGATAGATGCCGTGCACCGGGTCGCTCACAAACCTACCTATCTTGTCCCTCAGTTCTCTCGCTGATTTTCCCCTGAAGTCCTGGAGGAACATTCCTTCCGTATCGACATGCTTCACCAGTATCTCGTCTCCTGAAACCTCTATCACGAAATTTCCTCTCGGATCCATCTCGCATTCTAAAGCGGGCTTGTTTTTTTCTATCATCTTCTGGGCTTCCAGGAAGTCCCTCTCATAGATATGGGCAGAGCAGGAAACGATGATCATTTTTCCGATCCTCAATCCCAGAGTCTGAGCGATCTCTTTCTGGATCTTCAGCAATCCGTATGCGTTCTGGGGCCAGGCTCTGTACATGTCGTTACTCCTCAGATAGGCGGTGAAATAAAGGACATCGTCCTGAACCAAAGCCTGAACCAAATCGAGGCAGGGAGCTTTCGAGTTCTTGCAGTCCTTGCCCACGTTCCAGGTGAAAGCCACCGCCCTTCGGGAATAGTTCTCTTTCCTCAGTTCTTCTATCATCGCTTCTATCTGGTTTATCCCGTCATGGTTCCTCAAACGGCTGCCGTATGTATACTCGACGCCTTCAAAGACCCTGTCCGTCATCATCTGGGGATAGTAGTTGACCAGGTCTTCCTTGTTGAAATAAAGGTAAGGGGGAATATACGGATTGTCGGGGTCGTCGTTGTTGATCACGGTGACTATGTCGACAATCTCCCTCTGCTTCTCTCCGTACTGGCTCATCTTCTCGTGGCCGAACTTCATTATCCTGTCTATGACTCTGAGCCAGACATCTGCTATCTTTCCTCCTTCTATCCTGAAGCAGGCCTTCTCAGAAGGGAAGGTGGTGGCTTCGGTCGCCCGGTGGTCGGGGAAATCGATCGACTCGGACGTCCATTTCTCCGGCAGCTTAGACAGATCGATGTTCTTCAAAGCGCTGTCCGCTTCAGAAGGTTCGACAACGAGATAATGCTTCGAGAAATAATCGACGAACTCCTTTATCTTCTCCTCTGGTATCTCTTCATGGATGAACTCTTTCTTTTCTCCTGCAAGGAAGCTTTTGAATTCCCTGATGCTTCCCGAAAGATCCCTCCCGGAAATAACCAGGAAATTAACATTGGGGTTGAGGAAAAGGTTCCTGACGATGAAGTTTATCCCTTCTTTGGAATACAGCTGCCCAACCGTCACAACCTTCTTCTGCGATTCAGGGGGAAGCTTTGCCCAGACATCCTCCTTCTTTGTCCAGCCGGTAACCAAAACGACGCTCGCTTTAGGTTCGCGACTGAGGATAAGCTGGCTCCCGTAGTACTTGGGCCAGATGTCTATATTCGGTATCTTCTCCTGCTTGCTCATTAAGTATAAGATACTCCGAAGGGGTGGTTTTGTAAACTTGGCAGGTTCGTGGTAGAATCAAAACAAAAACATATGATCGAATTCAAAAAACCAACCTGGTATTCATTGGTTCTCGCCATCATCTTGTATGTTGCCGTCTTCTTCCTGGGATTTTTCCTCGGAATGAGGTACGAGAATGCGACGGCAGCGGCTAAACAGTATGAAAACGGAGCGATAAAGGCCGTCTTTGCCTGTCCCGAAAGCAAGGCCGTATACGCCGAATTCACCAAGAATAAAGTTTCCCTCGTCTTGAGCGACGGCAGGAAACTCAACCTCGACCAGACCATCTCCGGTTCGGGAGCCCGCTATGCCAACAGCGACGAATCGTTCGTCTTCTGGAACAAAGGAAACGGAGCATTCATCGAAGAAAACGGAACGACAACGTATCAGGACTGCGTGACTGCGGAATAAGATGGAAGGGCCTTCTGAAGAAAGGGCTATAAAGAAGCTTATCAACCTGGATGTATTCATCCTCGTCTCGGTCTTGCTTTCCCTTTTCCTAATCAAATACGAGATTATCATCAAGGTGGTGGGCATAGCGGCCACCGTTCCCGTCATATTGAATGCCTTGAAGGCGATAAAGAACAGGAAGGTCTCGATAGACCTTCTCGCCGGAATCGCCCTGACCGTCTCCTTGATCGAAGGGGAGTGGATTTCGGTCGCCTTCATCAACCTGATGATAACTTCGGCGAGGATATTCGCCAGATACGTAGAGATAAAATCGCACTCCGCCCTGGAAGGGCTGATCAAAGCCAAACCGACCATGGCCACCGTGGAAAGGGACGGGCAGGTTTTCGACATACCTGTTGAAAAAGTGGCTGTCGGAGACAGGGTAATCGTCGAACTGGGAGAGAAGATCCCCGTTGACGGGAAGATAGAGAAAGGGGAAGCCGTGATCGACCAGTCGTCTCTGACCGGAGAATCCGTTCCCGTGTTCAAGAAAGAAGGGGATAACGTCTTGAGCTTTACCACCGTCGTTTCGGGGAATATAAAGATAGTCGTCGAGAAGGTGGGGAAGGAGACCGCCTTTGAAAAGATAATCAAGCTGATCGAGACGGCTCAGGGAAATAAAGCGCACATAGAGACGATCGGAGACAACTTCTCCAAATGGTATATCGGCATAACCATAGTCGGTTCTATCGCCATATACCTCATTTCCGGGAACATAGACCTGGTCCTGTCACTGCTTCTTGTCTCCTGCGCCGACGACATCGCCGTGGCGATACCTCTTGCCCTGACCACGGCCCTGACCCACAGCGCCAGGCACGGAGCCATAGTCAAGGGCGGAAACTACATCGAAGAGATTTCCAAATTAAAGATAATGTTCTTCGACAAGACGGGAACTCTGACCGAAGGAAAGCTCTCCGTCGAGAAAGTTTTTTCTTTCGACGGATATAGCGAAGACGATATCCTTGATCTGGCCGGAACAGCATCTCTGTTATCCCACCATCCCGTAGCCCAGGCCATCTGCGAATACGCCAAAAAGAAAGACAGGTGGGTCGATGAGCCCGAAGAGATGGAAGAAGTGATGGGCAAGGGGATAATAGCCAGAAGCAAAGGTAAATCGATTACAACCGGAAAGCTCCAGTTCTTCCTCGAGAAAGGGATTGAAATAGACAAGGAAGAAATGTACATCATCAACGAAGAAAGAGATAAGGGATTCAACATCACCTTGGTAGGGGAAGGAGACAAGGTCGCCGGATTCATCGTCCTCGCCGATACGGTCAAGTCGGGACTGAAAGAAATAATAGCCGAGATAAAGAAGCTGGGGATAGAAAAGACCGTCATGCTCACAGGAGACAATGAGAAGATAGCGGAGAAGGTGGCCAAAGAAACAGGCATCGACGAATTCCACGCCAATCTGCTTCCCGAAGAGAAAACCCGATACCTGAGCGAATATATGAAGGACTACAAAGTGGGCATGGTCGGGGACGGCGTCAACGACGCTCCCTGCCTGGCCATAGCTGACATCGGCATAGCCATGGGAGCCATCGGATCAGATTCGGCCATAGAATCGGCCGACATAGCGATGATGAGGGATGATCTGGCTCAGATACCGGAACTGATGAAGATAAGCAGAAAAACTATTTCGACGATAAGGCAAAATTTGATAATGTGGGCCGTGATAAATGTAATCGGATTTACCCTCGTCTTTACCGGAGTCCTGATCCCGGCCAGCGCCGCCGGATACAATTTCCTGACCGACTTCATTCCCATAATCAATTCTCTGAGATTATTCAGATGATTCACTTAAGTGGGACGAAATAGAATCCGGAATGCTTTTCCGTCCTTATCTCCGTCGCCGACACTTTGGTGACCTTGTAGATGCACTTGTTCAGGGGGACAACCATGATCCCTCCGATTTTCAATTGGTCCAACAGTTCTTCGGGCATCCTCTTGGCCGCCGCTGAAACGAGTATCCTGTCGAAAGGAGCTTTCTCTGGCAGTCCCAGATTGACTCCGGCCTCGAGTATCTCGGCGTTCTTGAATTTGTACCTGGAAAGATTGTTCCTTCCCAGAGAAACCAGTTCGGGGACCTTCTCTACTCCGAAGACCTGCCCATCCTTGGCTATTTCGGCGAGCATAGCCGTGGTCCAGCCGGAACCAGAACCTATATCCAGTATCTTGCTGTCTTCTTCGGCTTGAAGGAGTTCGAGCATGAAAGCGACCGTGTACGGCTGGGAGATGGTCTGGCCGAACCCGATGGGAAGGGGGTAGTCGTTGCAGGCCTCTTCTCCGTATTCGGGCAACACGAAATACTTCCTGTTGATGTTGATGAAGGCGTTGATGACGCTTTCCGACTTCA
>Ga0265297_10011489_pt1 | contig 10831 bp, 7 predicted proteins | sample Munlanlwell13791_FD_192502 | JGI IMG/M metagenome (GOLD analysis project Ga0265297, IMG submission 192502) | Leachate microbial communities from a municipal landfill in Southern Ontario, Canada - Leachate well 137-91 | ecosystem: Engineered > Solid waste > Landfill > Unclassified | place...
CATTCGTATATTCGGTTTTTGTTAAATGGGATTGGCCGCTTCTTGAAGAAATTTTCCAGTGTCTTGCGATAATTACCAGCAAACGCAAGAGACGTGAGATCATCTTTGGCTGAGACCCAGCGTATCTCTTTAATTTCATTCACATCGACGCACAACGGTCGCAATGGATCCTTCAGCGTACAGTGGAAGACGACGGCAAAGTGTTTAGTTCCATTCCAACTCGTAAATGGGAAGGCGTCACAAATGCGCTTGGCCGTTACTTCGATGCCGAGCTCTTCCTGCATCTCTCGCGATAGAGCCTCCGACGGTTGTTCGCTTACACACAAACGCCCGCCTGGGAGCTCCCACATTTTTCCGTCGAACACAATCAAAATATGGCCGTTTTTTTCAATGAGAGCTTTGACGGGGATGTCAGCAACGAGATGATCTTTCGGCATATTGTATATTTGGATATTGTCATTCAGACAATAGCGCAATCTCTAGTATCTACAAAGAAAAATAAAGGCCTACTTGAACCCATTAAAACCACGTTTCGTCTTAGCCCGCTTATGCAAAATCGCCCTCTGGTGGGGGCGATTCTGCTATGGTGGACCGTGTCGGATTTGAACCGACGACCCCCGCGTTGCAAACGCGGTGCTCTAGCCAGCTGAGCTAACGGCCCATGGGTTGGGGATTGGGAAGCGGGGATTGGGAGGTGTCCCGATTTCCTGCGCTCGCAACATTCTGCCCATTTTTATGGGATCGGTCAAGAAATGCAGGGGGAGGCTGAGAGCTAAGGGCTTAGAGCTGAGGGCCGGATCCGGTCTGGCCCGAAGCTCTAAGCCCTAAGCGCTAAGCTATCCCAACCTTGACTCTCGCCTCAAAAACCGGTACAACCGTGTCTCACCAGGAGGTTGTACATTCCATGGCATATACGGGTCCAATGTCAGCGAAGGCGTTCATTTTCGATTGCGACGGCACGCTCGCCGATACTGAAAGCGTGTGGTTCGCGGCGTGTACGGAGTTCGTCCGGCGTTACGGAGGAACATTCACGCCAAGTGATCAGCGGCAAATGATGGGGCGATCGGGGGAAGAGAGTATGCGGATCATGCAGCGTTTGATTCCGCAGATTCCGCAGGGCGAGGTCGCAGTCAGCGGGCTCGTTGAGGAGCGGAGGAAGTGCTTTCGGGAGACGCGCGATCGCCTTGGCGTTGCGCCCATGCCGGGTGCGCTCGAACTCATTGAGTACGCGAACCGGAAGGGCATTGCGATCGGGCTTGCGACGAGCTCGTTTCGCGAGGATGCGCACGCGGTCCTTGAGGCTCTGCACCTGCGCTACATCTTTAATGCGGTCGTAACGGCCGATGACGTCGTTCGTCCGAAGCCGGATCCAGAGATTTACCTGAAAACGGCGAAGTGGCTCGGCGCGGCTCCGGAAGATTGCGTCGTGTTCGAAGACAGCGAGGCGGGATTGCAGAGCGCGATCGACGCCGGGATGCGCGCCATTTTCGTTTGGGACAAGCGGTTCCACGATGCCGCGCCGTCGAATGCCATTGCGTACATTCGCAGCTTTGAAGATTACTTCGCATAGCGCGCCGCCTCATGCGCGCACGGAAGGCCGTCTGGTCGTTGATCGGGCGGTTTTTTCTATTCGTTGAGCGATTTTTCTTGACATGCCTTTTCCCGTTCTCTATGTTGCCGCAGTCGGATGCGTCGAGCGTCCGTTCGGTCCTTCGGCACCGGGAGGGTTCATGTCGTCGCAAAAGACAGAGTACCTCGTTGAACCGATCACGAAGCGCGAGATTCCAGCGAATCAGCTTCCCGCAACGTATACGCGGTTGTGGAGCGAGCTTGAATGGGCGCGGCGATGCACGGTGCTTCCGCCCAGGGAACTGGTGAAGCGGACGGCCGTGACGGTCGTGTTGGCGCCGCATGGTCGGCTGCTCGACAATGATCAGCCGATGCAGGCTATGGGCCTTGCACTCGCATTCGCGCCGAGGTCGCTCATGGGTCGCATGGCGAGCGAACCGCCGCCGCGAATTTCGGGTTTTACGACCGCGATCGTGCCGGCTTCGAATACGCCGCCGCGGCCGTCCGAATACCCGATCGTGCTGACGGCCGACGGCGTGCGCCGCGGCGGCATGCCTCCCGCGTACCCGTGCGCAACATTCGATCCGATTTCGCTCGACATGCCGAGGCTCGCGCCCGACGAATGTTGCCGAACGTTCTGGATCGAGGAGCAGCTTTGGCTCGAGGACGGTTCGGCGCAAGATCCGTGGCACCTTATTCTCATTTTCCCGCAAGGGATGCACTTGAGCCCCCGGAAGGTTCCGATCGAACGTTCGCGCTAGTCCATACGGCGCGCCGTGCGCCCCGATCTACCGCCGAAGGCTCGCGCAAAAACCCCGTTCAGCCCGACATGCGGCTGAACGGGGGTGTTTTGTATATTGACCTACTTCGCCGGCGTCAGTGCGGCCTTACCCGTGAGAACGGCGACGACATTCGCCGCGGCGACGCGGGCCATACCTTGGCGCGATTCCGTCGTCGCGGAACCGATATGCGGCGTGAGAATGACGTTCGTGAATGATTTGAGTTCGAGCTTGTCCGTAATATCGCAGTCGATCGCAGGTTCGCATTCGAAAACGTCGATGCCCGCACCCGCAATGCGTCCGGTTCGCAGCGCACGGAGGAGCGCTTTTTCATCCACGACCGGGCCGCGCGCTGTGTTCACGAGGAATGCCGTTTTCTTCATGCGCGCAAGTTCTTCCGTGGAGATGAGGTGGCGCGTTGAGGGGAGGAGCGGGCAGTGGAGGCTCACGAAATCCGAAACCTCAAGGACCTTGTTCATCGAGAGCCGTTTTGCGCTGTACTTCTTTTCGGCGTCTTCGTTCTTCCGAGCGTCCGAGTATACGATCTTCATGCCGAATCCCTGGTGGGCGCGGCGCGCGAGCGCGGATCCAATGCGGCCAAGACCCACGAGGCCGAGCGTTTTGCCGCCGAGGTCCGTGCCAAGGAGAAGGTTTGGCGTCCAGCCTTTGTACTTGAGCGCGCGGGCATAGGTGTCCGCTTCAACGATTTTGTGGGCGAGCCCGATCATGAGCGCGAAGGCATGCTCGGCAACGGATTCGTTCACTTCGTCGCAGGGCGTGTTCGTTACAATAATGTTCCGCTTCTTCGCCGCATCAAGGTCAACATTGTCGAAGCCTACGGCGTAGTTCGCATTGATCTTGAGCTGTTTTCCCGCGGCATCGAAGAATGCGCCGTCGACTTTGTCCGTGAGGAGCGAGATAACCGCGTCCGCGCCGCGAATGTGTTTCAGGACCTCCGCGCGCGTCATCCCTTCAGCCTTTTTCGCCGTTTTAACGGTAAACTTAGCTTTCTTGAGGGCGACAAGCGCATCATCGCCGAATCCGGCGGGGTTAAATGTGAGGGCGACGGTTGGCATAAGAGGAGTGCGTTTCATTTTGATGGGGCCATTGTAGCAAAGCCGGGGGCAAGGGGCAGGGGGAGGGGTCGTAATACAACAATGAAGCAATGAAACAATGAAGCAATGAAACACTGAAGCAATCCTCCCGGCACGGAGGATTGTTTCATTGCTTCATTGTTTCATTGTTAGACGTGCGGCCCTGGGAGGCAGACTGGGCCGACGGGTTTCTTTGGTTGCGGGAAGAGGAGGCGGAAGGCAGGGACCAGCGCGATGATGAGGATGACGATCGCGACAAGTTTTGTGCCAATCTCGGCTTCGCGGAAGAACATGTCGCCGACCCAAATGCCGAGCGTGTAGTTCATGTAGATGAGGCAGAACGTGATCGTGGCGCGGTCGATCGGCTTCCGCCAGGAGAGGAGCGCCGAGGCGAACCAGGCCGTACCGATCCAGAAAACGAGCATGAGGACAATGATGATGAGTCCGTCGATGCCGATGTCGGAGATGCGCTCGCCGCCATTGCGCGAGGCGATCGCTGCCGCAGACGTGATCGAGGCGACGACGAGCGCGAATGAGGCGAGGCTCGCGGTACGAAGCGGGACATCGGCCTTTAGAACATTCCGCCGTCCCACGAGCCGCTGAATAATGCCGGCAAGGAGGAGCGGCAGCACGACCGCGCTCGCAATCTGAATCATCATGCCCGAGGTATTGATGAACACTTCGTGGCCGATGAGGAATTTGAGGACGAGTGGTATGGTGAACGGCGCGAGCAAAGACGTTGTTGCCGCCGAGACGAGCGCGAGAGACGTGCGGCCGCCGAGAATGGCGACGAGTGCATGCGCGGTGAGCCCGGTTGGCATGGTCGCGGCGACGATGAACGGGAGCGACCATTCGGGTGCGAACACGGCGAGCGGAATGCTTACGAGGACCGGAATGATGACGAGCTTTGCGGCATTCGTGAGGAGGAGCGTTTTCCAGTCGGCGAGTTCGGCGAAGAGTTCCTTGTAATCCATTTCAAGCCCGGCGACGAACATGATGATCTGGAGGAAGACGGTGTTGTACGGATTGAAGATGCTGAAGGTATCGGGGATGATGAAGCCGAGCGCGAGCATCGTCAGGATGAGCGCGATCTGATACTTCGAGAGCAGGTCGAGGAGTCGTTTCATGGAAGTCGAGCGTTGTCCCTCTTCGTCCCGTCAAACAGGGCTTCGGGAGGCAGGTGAGTTGGGCGTCGAGGGCGTTTCTTACAGATCTCGATTCACGGTTTACTCATGCAGACGAGCCGGGCGAATGACGACCCGTTTCAGTTCCCGCTCATTCGGAAGGCTCGTCAGGAGACCGGCTTTTGCACCCATGTGTGTGATGACGTTCGTCGCGTTCAGCATGCCGAATTTCAGGCCGATTGAGAGGTCGCATGTCTTAATGAACCCGGCGACGAAGCCACTGCCGAGTGCGTCGCCCGCGCCGGTCGTGTTGAGCGGTTTCGCAGGGAGCGGCGGGGCATACCACGTGCAGCAGCGCGTGTGGAGGTAGGCGCCCTTCGGCCCGTCGGAGAGGAGGAGTCCGATCTTCGGAAGATTGCCAATTTTTTCGATGATCTGTTTGAGGTGGCGCGGCGGTTCGTCGGCGAGCGCGGCCGCTTCTTCGCGGTTCACGTCGAGAATGTCGATCCGTCGGATGAGCGGTGCGAGTTTCTCGATGCCTTTTGCGAGTTCGTGTCCGCCGGGGTTCCATGCGACCGATGCGCCGATTCGTTCGGCGCAGTCGAGGAGGAGCGAGAAGAAGCCGAGATCGCCGCCGAACGACGTGACATAGAACCAGCGCGTCGAGATTCGCGACCAGGGAGTCGCGCGCTTGTCGAGGTGCGCGCTTGCGCCACGGTACGTGAGAATGCTCCGCGCGCCGCTTCCGGAAAGGAGGACAACGCTCTGCGCGGTGCCGTGCGTTTTGTCACGCTGGATATAGTCCGTGGCAATGCCGTGGCTATTGAGCTCGTTGAAAATGAGATCGCCGAAGACGTCGGTGCCAACGCGGCAAACGGTTGCCGTTTTCAGCCCCATGTGCCGAAATGTGACGGCCGCATTCGTCGCTCCGCCGCCCGTTCGGACCGCGAGGTCGTCGAGGGCGATCTTTGACCCCATTGGGAAGACGGCGTCGAATCCTTCAGGGGCTTTCGCATCGCGTTCGTAATCGAATTTCTTGCTCCGCACGAACGTATCGACCGTCGCCGCACCGACCGTGATGATATCGAATGTTGGGCGTTTCGTTCCTTTCGGTGTTCCCTTCATAACAATGTCACTCATGATACCATCCCATCATATGATGTACGACCGATTGCGCCGTGTTGCCGCCGCGCTCGTTCTCGCGTGCGGCGTGTGCGCCACGTCCGCGCCCGCCCTTGCTCAGACAAGCGCGTCCGCCGACAAAATCTCGGAATTCGCCGCCACCGCCGTTCTCCAGGAAGATCGGACGCTCACCGTCACGGAGACGATCGCGTACGATTTTGGATCGATCCCCGGCCATGGCATCGATCGGATCATTCCGGCCTCGTATCGTCGGAACGGAGGATCGTACAAGCTCCGCTTTGAGATCGGCGAGGTGACAATGGACGGCGCGTCGGTGCCGTACGAGATCAAAGGCCGCTCGCCGAATTTCCGCATCCGGATCGGGGATTCGGATCGGACGATCACCGGTTCCCATACCTACCGGATCACGTATCGGACGGATCGGGCGATCAACTTTTTCGACGGCGAAGGCGAATTGTATTGGAATGTGACGGGAAATGGATGGGAAGTTCCAATCCGGAGCGCAACGTTCTCGCTCGTCGGACCATCATCATTCGACGGCGTTGCGGCGAAGACGGTTTGCTACACGGGGATCGCGGGATCGACGGTGCAGAATTGCGGGATGCAGGCGCAGGCGAACACGGTGCAGGTCGAATCAATGGGTCCGCTCGATCCTAGAGAGGGACTCACGGTTGCCGTTCGGTTCCCGAAGGGACTCATTGCCCCGCCTACGTTTTGGGAACGACTCGCAATCCTCATCGGCGATAACTGGATTCTCGTCGTGCCATGCCTCGTGTTCGCGTTCATGTTCTGGCATTGGCATACGCGCGGCCGCGATCCGAAAGGGCGCGGGACGGTCATTCCGCAGTACGAGGCGCCGCGCGGCCTTACGTCCATCGAAATGGTTGCGCTCATGAAGCAGGTTGCAGGTCCGTCCGGCATTACGGCAACGATTATCGACCTTGCGCGGCGCGGATATCTAAAGATTGAATTCAGCGAGACGAAAAAGTTGATCGGGTCATCAACGTCGTACACGTTCCACGTGCTGAAGGAGCTTGAGGAGACGGCTCCCCCGTTCGAACGGTCGATCTATGACGGGATCGCCTCGAAAGGGACGGCTGTTACGCTCGAATCCCTGAAGGGGTCGTTCTACAAAGCGATGACGAAGGCGCAGGAGCAAACATTTACATCGCTTCGCAAAAAAGGCTTCTTCGGACGGAACCCGCAGACGGTTCGCGGGATATACGTCGGCATCGCGAGCGTTGTGGGATTCGCCGCGGTGTATGCGAGTTCGATGCTCGGTATGCTCGCCACGCTCTCGCTCGTCGCCGCCTCGTTGTTCATCGCGGGGTTTGGGTGGTTCATGCCGACGAAAACGAAAGAGGGCGCGATCGCGCTCGAAGAAGTCGAGGGCTTCAAATGGTTCCTCTCGGTTACGGAAAAAGATCGCCTAAAGTTTACGGACGCGCCGGCGCTTAAGCCTGAGCAGTTCCACGCCTTCCTTCCGGCGGCGATCGCATTCGGCGTTGAAGACGAGTGGGTCAAACAGTTCGCGGGCATGGAGATTCCCGAGCCTTCGTATGCGAGCGGGTACGGCGCGTGGCATCCGCTTGCATTTACGCATGCCATGCATTCCTTCGGCGCCGCCGCCGCGACCACGGCGTACGTTGCGCCGCAATCCGCTGCGGGTGGCGGGCGCTCGGGTTTCGGTGGCGGTTTCAGCGGTGGAGGCTTTGGCGGAGGCGGAGGGGGAAGGTGGTAAGTCGGGAGTCGGAAGTTGGGAAAAAGGAAGCCCCGGTCCGCTTTGGGCGGGCCGGGGTCTTTGTGAGGTGGCGGTGAAGAGCGTGGGGCCGTGGGCTAGCGGCGGTTCGATGGGGCGCGCGATGGCGCTCCGGGTTTCGACGACGCGCGCGGCCGCGGCACGGGGAGTGAGGGGCGCGACGGCGGTTTTGGCGGCGCAATGGGCGCGGTTTGGGCCTGCGTCGCCGAGTGTCCGGGGAGGGCTTTCGCAATGCTCCCCATGTCGTCGAGAATTGTCTCGAGCCGTTGCGCGGCATTCGGATTCCTCCGTCCGACTTCGTGGCAGAGCGCGCGTCCAAGGTCGGCCTTGTCGCCGTGAACACTCGCGTACGCCGGATCGATTTCACGAAGCGCGGCCGTGAGGATGGAGTGGAGACCGATGGCACCGGTGCTCAACTCGTCGGTGCTCAACACGTTGAGCTTGAGAGGACGCAGTCCGCCGCCGTCGGCGGGGATGACGCCTTCCGTCGTGAGGAGTCCAACGACCTCGATGCGTCCACTGAGCGGGAAACTGCCTCCGTCCATTGCTGTTCCTCCTTCTCCGCGTTTCGTGCCGCCGGCGGCCTCGAAGTCCGCGTCGGCGACATAGCCCGTTGGCCGCGCGTCGTCGGGCGGTTCGTCGCTGAGCGCGTCGAAGATCGACCGATCGTTCAAGGGCACGGGCCTGATCGAGATGCGAACGTCGTCGTCGGGCGGCTCGGACGGTGCGAGATTCGGCGGAGGCGGCTCCGGTGATTCGAATGGCGCGGCTTGCTCGGCGTTCGGTACGGGCGTTTTGATATCTGGAGCGGCGTATTCGACCGCGCCTTCGCCATCGCCCGTCATTGCGGCAGCCGGCATCGCATCGCCGTCCGCCCTATCGCCTTTTGGGGAGGCTCCGTGGAGCGGACCGCTTGGTGGCGGGGTCGTCGGGATACTATGCAGATCGGCGTCCGTAACGTCCCACGGAACCTCCGCATCCGGCGATCGCAGGAGACCGCACGCCTTGGCGACGTGCGGCGTGATGACCAGCGCCACGACGCCGGCGACCGGGATGGGGCCGATGAAGGCGCTCGGCGGGATGGCGCGAAGGATGGCCGCGTAGTCGCGGTGATCCTCGCCGCCGTCGAAGCCGACGAACGCCTCGATGACAGCCGTGACGTCGACGGTTTCGAGGAGCCGGCGCAGACCGATCGCGCTGACGACGTTCTCTGCGGTCACGAGGCCGCGTCGCAGGCCTTCCTCGAGGAGGAAGGCGGCCATGGTGGCCGCGTTACGCGGAGGATCGCTCGCGTCGGATGAACACAGCGGCTCCGTGATGAACGACCAGATGGCCGGCGCCTTGAGCGTGTTCGTCCACGCGAGCGGAGTCACGATTCGCAGGAAGACGGCGGGTTCCGCCTCGCCCATTTCGAGCGCGATCTGGATCTGTTCGGTGGCGGCGGCGTCCGAGAGGCGGCTCGCGATCGCGTGCCGCGTCCCCGTCATCTCCTCGATGAGCGTCGCGCGGAGTTCCGGATTCGAGATGAGGGCGAGGAGCCGAGGAATCGGAAACGCGTCGAAGAACGACGCGTGGGTTCGGATGTCGAGTTCGAATGCTTTGGTGAGCGCGACGGCAACGAATTCACAGACGCTCGGTTCGGATGTTTGTGGTTGACTCACGGCATTTCCCCTTTGTTTTGCTCTTCATTGTGCCGAAGGAGCATGCATACTGTGCGTCCAAATCGCGAAAAACGTCAAGGCAGTCCGATGCATATGAAGCCGCCCTCGACGAGGTTATCGTCGAGGGCGTTCGGGTCGGGAAAGATCGGGGAAAGAGCGGAGAGGCCGCCGTGCTATCGCGAGGTCGGCCGCTTTGGCGGAGGCGGAGGCGGAAGCGTGACGTAGGCAGAAGCGCCGACTTCGATATCCGGCGAGGAATCGCGCCGCGTTTCTCCGGCGGGCGGTTGGCCGTCCTGCGGCGCCGGGGTTTGTTGGTCCGTGCGCGGCGCGGTGTCGGCGCTGGCGAGCATTTGGCGGAACGTTTTGATGACCGTCGGATCGCGATGCTTGAGGGCGGCGGCGGCGCAGAGAGCATCGCCGTAATCCCGCGGCTCGCCGGGCGTGTCGTGCACGACGCGCCGCCAGGCTTCGTCATCGATTTCGAGGAGCGCTTGGGAGAGGATGCTCTGGAGCGAATCCTCTTCCGTGGCGTCTTCAAGGTCGAGTCCGAGATCGTTCCGCAGCGCGCGGATGATCATCGCACGCATCCGTTCGGGCGTCGGCAGAGGCGATACGTCGGAGGTGTGCCGTCGCGGCGGCGGTGGGGGGATCCGGAATACGGGAGACTTCGATGGCTCGTCCGTATCTTCAACGACATTCGCGCGAACGATCGCATTGGCCGCATCCGGCGTTTCTGGTGGCCTTGGCGGCGAAGGAAGCCTTTCCGGTACCGGCTTCGTTCCGCGCGGCGGCGGAGGCGGGATCGCTCTTGCCGTTCCCGGCGAGGAGCGATCATCCGGCGTTCGCATTGCCCGCGGACTCGCTTTTTGGGTCCGTGGTGGCGAAGGTTTCTCCGTTGCGGGCGGATGGAGGCGATCCTTGAGCGACGCGAGCGCCTGCGTGAGTGATTCAGCGGTTTCCGATGCATTCGGCGGCGCAGGCTTTTGGTGCCGCGTCTCCGAGGAGGCATCTTTCGCTGGTTCGGGCGCGCGTGCTGCCTCAAGCGGCTCTGGAGGCGCCAATGGTGGTGCGGCTGGCGGAGTCGTCTCTATCGCGGCTGGCGCCGGTGACGATATCTCGTCCGCGTGAGCGGCGTGCCTTGCGATCGTCGGCGCGAGAACGAATGTCCAGATGTCCGTGGCGGCGAATGCCCGTTCCTCAGGCTGCGCGTCGGGCTGGTCCGAAAGGACGGTCTCGATGATCGTCATTGAAGAGACCGGGCGCCCACTGCGCATCAAGGTGAGCGCGAGCCGGAAGAGGGACGTGCGCGATAGCGCGGCGAGCGCGCGTTCGGGGTCCTTGTCGACGCGCAGCCGGAGCGGCGTTTCGTTCACGAGGTTCAGGCTCCGCGCGAGCGCGAGGGCTTCGTGGATGAACGTCGCGAATGCGACATGCGCCGCGCCGCCCGCGAACGGGCTGTCGTTCATCTCTTCCAGCGCATTTCCCTGCGACGGTTCGCTTTCATTCGTGATGAACGCCGTCCAGAGTTCCTCGTTCGGGAATAGCCGTACGATGTCCTCGACCGTTAGGCGATCGAGTAGCGATGCGTGCGCCTTGCTCGTCAGCGGAATCTCGATGAGCCGGATGACCGTTCCTGCGGATTCCGGCAGAATATCTGACGGCCGCTTATTGAGGATGCCCGAGGCGCATTTTGCAAAGTCCT
>Ga0265297_10011490_pt1 | contig 10831 bp, 5 predicted proteins | sample Munlanlwell13791_FD_192502 | JGI IMG/M metagenome (GOLD analysis project Ga0265297, IMG submission 192502) | Leachate microbial communities from a municipal landfill in Southern Ontario, Canada - Leachate well 137-91 | ecosystem: Engineered > Solid waste > Landfill > Unclassified | place...
TCTTCTTTTTTATTTATGTTTTGTCTAAGACCGGACGGTGCTTGAATCTTGGCTGTATATTTTAAACTTTTATCGTATTCAAGAGATAAAATTCCCATATTTTTATTTACATCATTTAATGTTACTATATTTAATACTGCTAACAATATTAAATCACCCATATTATTTATTTTTTCTTTAGTAATATGTTTTGGATCCCACAAATCATTATTTAATAATGTTGATAGCTGCGCCGGGAGATGTTTGACTATATATTCCTTCATCTCATACTCAACTTGAGCTTCTTCTTCCGGGGACAACGGTTCATTTCTTTTTTCTTCTAATTCTTGGCTTCTTCCCAAATTGTCAAATATTTGATTTATATCAGTAGAACCAGCATTAGGGCCATTTTTATTTTTTAATCCTATATTCCTCTTATTTATAATTGCTGTACGTATTTTCTTTTTTACATCTATCAATAATCTTTGTTCCGCTTGTTCCTTTATATAATTTACTGTTTCCGGATCACTTAATATTGCAGATGCTAACTGTATGGTTTTATTAAGCAAGGTATTGATGGGTTGTTTACTTGCTATTTCTTTATTACATTCAATATTACGCTCCACGTATGTTCCCGTTACTTTAATAAGACGATCCGTTTCTTTACTTATCTCGTCTACTTGATCCGGGGATAATTTGGAAATCATATCCTCAATAGTAAAGGAAGTTCCTCGAATACCCCTCGCCGATGTAGCGAGCATAAGTAATAATGAATCATTAATTTCGATTTCTGGATGCAATCGAGACATGGTTACTTTAAACCATTCGTATTTAGATTTTCCCTTCCATTCATTATTTATTTTTTTATTTACAAGCTCATCATTATTAGAATTCTCAGATAGTCTATCTACCAAGTTTCGAATGGTATAATTAGGCATTCTCCCCAATAAATCCCCAAGCTGTCCTCTATCAATATTATCTAACACATAGTCCGCTGCCTCATTGCCATCTTTAAAGTATGTGTATCCAATTCTTTGAATAAGGGGTGCCTCCCCCAACTCATTAGGACTTGTTCTAATGTTTAAAAAGCTTTTAAGATAATTCATTTCTCTCTGGATAGTTGCAGGATCGGTTCCATAAAAGGAATCATAAATCTTCCATTGTGGATTATTTTGCCTTTTCTGTTTATCATTTTTTGCTTCGGGATCCGGAAAATTAAGTATTCCCGTGTTTGGATCTATATATTTATAATAAGCACAATTAACTGCAAGGTTGGTCTGAACCTTATTCGTAGGGGCGGCACTCTTCATCAAATCAGAATTTAAATTTGAAAAAGCTAGATCGGATACACCCTCGGAATAAATTTTATTATCTACAGAATTTCCTCGTTGGTCTCTAATAATATGATCCTTATCTCCGATTACATTCTTATTCTTATTCTTATCTTTTGTTTTTTTCTTAAAAAGAATTTCTCGATCTTTAATATATTTTCCGATAAAATCTATAGGAACAATCAAATTCATTTCTTTAAATCTATCGTCCATCATCTCTATGTCTGGTTTTTTTGATTTTGCATATTCTGATAATCTCTTATCTTTAGAAACAATCCTATGAATAAAATTTAATGCTAAATCTTGTGCAGTATTATTAGTTTCATCATATAATGAAGTAATAAAATTTACCAAATATTTAGATTTATCTACATTCGGAAGATTTTTAATAGTTATTTGCATTTTATTTACAAGAGTATCCAAACCAATATCCATATTTAATAATGATTTTGTAACCTGAGATACGGTAACAGAATTTTTACCGGAATTAAGATCAGATATTTTATTTAAAACATCCATATATTTATTATAACCATGATTCGGACTTACATCCTGCAATAATTTATATAAATGTTCAATAAAAATTTTGGAATATGAAGATGACTCCTCCTCCGCAGCCATCTTCATATTTTCCAAAATGATAACCTCATTTAGTAGGTTATCAACATCTAATTTTTTCCTACTATCATCGTCCATATTCTTTCCTTGTTGTCCATTATTCAGTTATAGTTCTAGAAACTGTAAGAGACATAACCCTAGAAACAATGTTGAAAAATGCCTTTGTAAAATATCTAGAAATATAAAATTCATATGGGTTTTCAATAATTGTTTTTCTTTCTTCCACACACGGAATATTCTTCTCTTTTTTAGATTTAGGATCATATAATGTTTTGGTAGATAAAATAATATCATTAACTTGATGACTGTCCCCGAAAAAAGTGGATTTACCAAAAGCCGATAACCCACTGCAGAAAGAACGATACCACGAGATTTCATGTTCTCCCATTACCGATAACACTGAACCATATTGTAAATTTTGAATGTGTTGTTCCAAAATTTTCCAAGCTTCCTGCACCTTCATTATTTTATTATTAACCATTTGGTTCTTCAACCAATCAAACAAAACCGAATAGCTAATATCCCACCCCAAAACACCCGTTTTTGTAGAATCTTCTCCCCACGGAGTTTTAGGAACACTTCCATACTCCCCCCATTTTGAATCTATCATTTCTTGATAATATTTATATTTCATAAGAAAAACAAACACATCTGTCGGTGCGAGGAAATAATTAATAACATGGAGGTTATTATCTTCATACATACTATTAATTTCCGATCGCAAATATTGCGCATCGGAGTTAAGTTGCGACTGTTCTAAAATGGCTTCGGCGATATCCCCGATGGATGGGGGAGTATCAGCAGTAAAAGGGGAATTTTTATAATTAGGATCAAGGTACTTCATTCGTTGACTAACACCGCGATAATGAAATTTAATACTATTAATATTGTTAAAAACCTCATTTGGTAATGACTCTTCCAATACAATACGATTTTTATTAGAAGTGTAAGCTGATGTCAGCGCATCGCGGGACGCTACGGTTCCCGTAAACATCAGAGTACGATAAATCATTATTCCTCCAAAATTCAAATGGGCGGAACCACCACTACTATTTTATTGTAATATAAAAGCATTATTTAAATCAATATTTTCTTTTATATTATTTTCAACAATTAAAAGACTATAAATCAACTTTTCCAGAAATTATAACTTTTACCTGAACTGTGTTAGCCGTACCATTTGATAGAAAAGCAGATGTAATTTTAGTATGACCATCACTGTCAGTATCACCACCCATGATTAAAGAAGCATGCTCTACTGGAATACTATCAACATCTGAAGAACCATTAATTGACAAATTAACCGGGGAATTTGCAGGGGACAATGCCCTAACAAATAACACATTGATATAGTCCAAACCCCCGAAAGGGATTTCTTTATATTCTTCATTAGGGTCCAAAATCATCACAACAGTATTTGTGGCGCTTTGCCCCAAAATTGTATATTCTACCGATTCATCAACAACCCCACCAGAGAGTTCTACCCCGAGTGAGAGGGAATAGGATTCAATACTCATACTTCCTCCTTATTCTGTGCTTGGTTGATTTTCTCAATAGCTTCTTCCTCATTAAACTTTTCTAATTCTACAATCAGACTATTATCTTGCCCCGCATACATAACAGCCCCCGCAAATTTGGCTGTCCCCATCTTGGTGTCTGAATAATTAAATAAAACTATGGTTGGGATCACCATATTATGTTCAAGGGAATACATTAGTCCGGACAGTGCAACCTCGCCCTTTTTTTCTTTACCGATAGAGGAAGTCTTTATTATATTTAAATTTGGTGTTCCTACCAAACTAAAATTAGTAAAATCTGTAATAATTTTATTAAGAGAATTCATACATGCCCCATGAACTTTATCTTTATTTAAATCGGAAACAAAATTTGAAGAAATTATTCCAACTGCAGGATTGCTATTCATCTTATCCAATTCTTGCGTAATATCTTTGTCTTGAATTTGAGCCGTTACTATTACTGAAGCATTTTCTTTAGCTTCCTCCACCATGTCTGAATATTCTCCCGTAATATCTTCACTAAACAAAGAGTCTTCTTTCCTAAACGTGGGAGCATGAGTTTCTTTACTAAGAAAAATTCCACTATTAATTCTTCCCTGTTCATCCAACTCCGTAACTGTTGTTTTGCCTGTTTCTTTATTAAGTTTTCCAGGAGTAATGATAGAATCAAGAATATCATCTAACTCACGTTCTTTAGGAGCATAAGCATCGGGATTTATTTCTTCCATTGGATTATCTGTTGCATCTTTAGCTATGGATACTGCTATATTGGAAGGGGGAAGAACAATATTCTCTTGGCCATTAACCTCCTTAGTAACCGACCCATCTTCATTTATTTTATTATAGTGCGCGGCAGCCTCAATTTTATGAGGTAGATATTTATCCTGTTCTTGGATTTGTTTGTAACCTTCTTTATTAGCAAAAGAATGAATACCCTGTACCATTGAAATTTTTTCTAACGCTTCGGAATTTTCAATTTCTTTATCTTCATTTTTATTTAACATTTTAGTAAAAACTTCTCCATATCTAGAATCCGCTCCTGTATTAGGGGTTGCATTAGTTTCTCCAATACGAGACAACGAAGAAGAAGAAGGCAGCAATGTCCCCCTATCTTTAGATAAAACATTCACCAAAATCTCTTCTAACTCTCTCTCCTCCCCCCGTCCATCGTCCTTCATTTTAAGTCCATAGGAAAAAGAATTTTTCTCTCTTTCCGTTATTCGACGAAGTAATCTGGTAGGAACCACCACAGTCCTATCAAAACCATCCGGCATTACTGTACTTTCTTTGTCATTTTTACTTACAACAATACCTCTAGAAAATTTGGATGTATATCCCGGGGGTGGGCATATTTCTACCGTAGATCCTACAACAACTCTAGTATCATCTATATTCTCCTGATCATCGACCAGATTAGAATTTTTTGATATAGGATCATTATAATATCCTTCCATAGATATATTATCATCTTTAGCTACGTATTTAGAACGTACAATATTTTCATTTGAGCGCCGCATCGTTGCTCCTTCGCTTTAGAAGTTACTCTGTTATAACCTGTTCAGAATCCTTCATTTTTCCCAACATATTACTAAAAGCCTCCATAGCCTTCTTTTTATCATCATCCTTATGAACCATATAGTACATGGCATCTTCCACAATTTTATCTTTCTCATATTCACTTTTTGATAAAAATAAATTCAAAGCATCCATTTGTGCACAAGCAAACCAATATTTAAATTCCACCATATTTTTAGAAACAACTCCCTGTTTAACTCTCCTAAAATAATCTCTCCAATCCTTTGGTCCAGTAGCTGCATCCTGTGGGGAAACCAACTCCCCCTTCGCTGCTTCCAATTGTTTGATTCGGATAGCCAAAATTCGTTTCGAGTATTGAGAAAGATATTCATCAAATGATATACCTTCTCTACATCGTTTAGCAAAATTTACAAAATCCTTAGTAGGAAATTGCGCCCAATCAGGTAACAAATTGTTTGCCGCTGCTATTACATCATCCATATATGCGCTTATCATATAAGAAACTCGTTGATACAATTCTTTTTCATCAGTTTCAAGGGCAACATTTCCCTCCACATCTCGATGTCGGGAGTTAACTAACCAGGTTTTCTCCCCAGGAGCTCTTTGTTTATGCTGTGCTTCCTTAATAAGAGTATCACGAATAATCCTCAACATTTTATGTTCAATATTATTTTTAATACCAGATTGGATTACATTTCCTCTTTCATCACACAGAACATCTGAATTTTCACCAATCATCTTTCCTCCAGTTATTATCTACATTAATACTTCTACAAGTTGCCTGTATCTCGCACAATAAATTCTCCCTCAACTTTCCAAGCTGAACCACGATCCCAACTCCATTTTTGTATTCCTGGTCCAGACACTATATAAGATTGAAGAGCGGCAGTTTTTTCACCTTTATTTTTGTTTATTCTATAAAGAATAGCAACCTCGCCTCGTTGTAACATTCTATCAAAACCAAGCTTACTCACAAATTTAATATTAGGATCCGAAGTGGATCCCCATCTGGCATCTGTATCATTGGCGTAAATTCTATCCAACCATTCTTTAGCTTGTTTTATTAGAGAAGGTTGAAATTCAAGATAATATACCAGTCCCGCAACGGAAGGGGCTGATTTGGGCCGTTCGGAAAACATCATGATAAGGGGATATCCTCCAATAGTTCGTGCTACCGTCCCATGTGGTATTCCATTATTACCAGACGCTATTTTTTCAATAATATTTTCCGTATTAATAGAAGCCGATTTTTCAACATTTTCTTTATTATTTATCAAAATTTCAGGTTCCCCCTCTAGAGATTGTAACAGGGTAACAAAATGCGCATTTTTTTGATCAATAGGAATGTCCGAAGCCCCGTCCGTGATAGTCCTATTATTAAATTCTAACGCTTGGTATCTAATTTCCGCCGTCTTGGTAGCTAATTTATAATATACATCTGATCCCTTCATCTCAATATTATTGGTAGAGAAGGAAGGAAAAATGGGTTGTAATTTAACAGCATCATAAATCCTGTCATAGCCCCGGATTAAAAACTTTCCAAATCCGGGTTCATTATTTTCCCCACGTGTGATTGTATGCAGTATTGTGCCTACCTTAAAAATTTTCTCTTTTTTCTCAATATTCCCCTGATTCACAAGTAAATCAAATTCCGGAGAAGTAAATTCCCCCCTACTTATCATTCTCCGAATTTCTGATGTGGTAGCGGATCGTTCATCATTTGCCCCAGACATAAGAATTTGGGGTCCCGCAATCTTGGTCACAGAGTACTCTTGATTTTCTCCAAACATTGTTTTAATCCATACAATATCTCCAACTCTAATATATTTTCCATCATCAATCTCAATGCCTGGATTAATGGGGGAATCTATTGTATCAACAGATGCTTTTTTTTCTGTATTTTGATTATCGCCGGACAAAACTTCTGAGAGAATATTATCGATTTCGGACATCACACAACCTCCTAGTTATACCATAATTATATCACTCTAGCAAATTACAATTGCTTTAGAGAAGGAACAATGTTTATAATTTTTGCCCCCAATACTTGGTTTCCTTCTATTTTAATATTCAAAGAAGCGTCCCCAATTAACAATCTGGCTAAATTAGATCCAGAAATATGAATTTCTCGTGCCTTCTCTACCGGAGACACTATAAAGCTTGAATCATTGGTTAGAATAGCCTTAATGATATTTTTAGAAAAACCGTAACGATTTGGAAGATAGGATACAATATCATATGGCAATAAGGATATTGTTTTCTGATCTGGACGATTTACAATCTTGTATATCTTATATCGTTTTCCGGAATCTTCTTTATTTTCTTTGGGGTTCTTGTCCGCGTATAAAATTACTATAGCCTGTGTTTCCCAATCAAATTCTTGAAGTTTATTTAGCATTTCATCAATCATTTGTTCTTTCTTTTGATATCTAGAATAATTCTGTATATTAGATTTATCAACCGTAGATGATTTTTGTTGCGATAATATTTTATCGGAAGTGCTTATCTCTTCTTCTCCTTGATCTTCTAATTTGTTTTTACTCGATAAAGTAATTCTATCATATTGAATACCAACTATAAAATCATCCAAACGCATACAGACGGGATTGTTTCCTGGTAACTCATTCATTAAAATGAAACTACTTTGCTCTGTTCCATTATCCACAAATTCCGTAATGTGATAAATATTTTTGTCAATATATAAATAAACCAATTTGTTATTTTTAGAACTAATCATATCTATTAGTATATCTATCTCACCGCTGGTGCATTTTGCCCCCAACGTCTTAGATATGTTAGCATCCTTACCGCGGAAAATGTCCGAAAATGTGACAATATTTCTGGGAGGTGTTAGTAATATCTTTTTGGAAACCACATTATTCGATACAGCAATATTTAATGCATTCATAACATTTTTCATGTTTTCTACATATGGAGTATTAATAAATACCTGATTGGAGGGGGCGACCATCGCTCCATTATATACCAAAATAAAGGAATTGTGTAAAGAAGAAGATTTAAAAGAAAATAAAATATCCTCCTTCTTACCAGATTCTTTAGCAAAGTCAAACATTGGCAAAGCAGACAATGATCTAAGTATATTTCCCATGCCCCCCATTTTAAGAACATCAATAATCTCACTAGTATTATTCATATAGGGATTGATAGCCGCTATCCTTCTGCTTAAAATAGGAATATCTTCTCTAACAATAGAATTTCCCTCATCTGTTAAACGTATTGTTCCAATAATCACTTTAGTCGGTTTAACCATTTGGGGTTTAAAAATTATTTGTGGAGTTGTATTCTTAATATCATTGTATTTAATAGAACTTAATAACATAGCTTCCGTTTTTAGATTTTCATTTTCATTATGAAATTCTTCCAAATTATTAATTACAGAAGACATAACTGGGGATTCGGGAAGGGTCTCAGTAACCAACTGAATAATATCATTTGACTGATTGGTGGGTTCTTTTGTAATATCCATAATTTTAGATAATATAGTAAGATTTGTCTTTAATAAAATTTTACCAAAAGATTCTGGTATCGCGGAGGAAGCCCCATCCACAATTCCTTGTGGAGTATTTCTTAATAATTTTCCCAGAGAGGAATAATTTTCCCAATAACTTTCATTAATTGGAATTCCTCTGGATGGGCTCATTAGAGCCGACCGTAACTGGTATTCATTATTTATGGTATTAATATCACTTGTTTTTCCTGTTAAAGGACGCCGATATTCATCAGGATGTTCGATTATTTTCTCAATCATCCAAGAATATTTATCCATATTTTGTTTATCATTCAATAATTTCTTTTTTCCCGACTGCATGGATTTTTTATATATATTTAAAACCTCGCTCCGAAGTAATTTAACGTCTTCAATAGAAAATTTACTAACAGTGCCTTTCAATTCTTTTAAATAAGAAATATATGTTTTTCTACTCAAATCTTCAATATTATCCGACATATTATCAGGAATTTGCCAATTTAATATTTCGGAATATTGACTTTGGATTTTGCTACGAATGGATTCCATGGTTCTATCGATATTTGCATTTGATATTTCTCCACTCTTCCCAAACATTTTTTCAAGAATATTTCCTACTGTTTTTTGAGAACTTCTATATATAGAATTAATTTCTTTCCGTTGCGTCTCATTTGATGCATAATATATATTATTTATTCGAGCAGCTTTCTTAAATAGAGGAAGAATAGCATTTATAATCAAATCTACCTGAGATTTTATCTCGGTGGGGGGTAGACTCTTCTTTTTATCTATAGGAGAGTCAATTGATATTTTATTAATCTTTTCGATTTCTTCTGATAATTTATCAATTGACGATTGAATTTCTCTCATTTGTTCGGCTATGTTAAAAGGTTTACTAATAATAACAGCCCTATCGGGATTTTCTTTTTGTTCTCCTGGAACATCGTAATCTCTTTCATCAGTAGTCCAATTTTTATTTTTAATTAAATTAAAAATAGTGTTATACATTGGATGATTAGTAATATTATCCACCCTAGTAAGTGATAAATTTTTATCTTCATATTCATCATTTTCTTTCCATGATTTATCCACGGAGGAAATTATATTATTTAAATTCAACTGTTCTATTCTTGTCGGCATTTGTTGAAACAATTCTTTATAATTATATGGGGATATTTGTCTTTTAGGCTCTTCTCTACCTGTGGGTAATTTTGTAAATTTAGGATTCTTTTTGTTCGAATCATTGGGCTCTAACACATCTAATGTGTTCACAACAATCAAAGAATGATCTTGAATGTGTTTGGCCAAATCTTGTATATTAAATTTAAATATTTTATTCCCATTTTCAACGGAAGTATCAACAACCCTATTTTTTAAAAAATTTATCGCAAGCATTGTACTTTTAGTCTCTTTATTTCTTAAATAGGCAAATCCTAAAACATCAGGAATTTCCATATTTTCTGAAATAGTGTTAAAAACCGGCCTAAAAATTATACCGTCTTGTAATCCCACACTACTCCCAAAAGAAATCAAAAGAAAAGAGGTGGGAGAATTTAACAATCGCATTAAGGCGTATAAAACATTATTGTTATTATTTTTCGTTGCATTTTCAAGTTTTATAATAAATGGAATATGATTATTTGATATATTAACTGATCCATCGACATCAATCCCTACAGACTTCCAGTAATCCATAACAGAATGTCTAACCATTCCTCTAAAATTTTGATTTGGTATATGCACGGCTGAGGTATTAGTTATATCAAATTTGGTCATAATACCCGGATTTATAAATCTATTTAACAATATTTTCTCCGGAATGCGAATAGGATGCATTTCCATTGTATTACTCTTCATATTACTAGAAAGTTCCCTCAGGAATTTGGCAGTTCTGTCGTCTCCCCCACCCGCCGATAATAGATAAAGTTTATCTTTCCCCCCTACATAAGTTAATTGAATAATTAACGTTTGAGTTTCAGACCCTCCGGAGGAGGTAACAAAAACTAAATAAGGACTAGAAGTATCTATTTGGGGGGTTTCTTCACTCTGTTCCATTTTCCGATCTTGTATTCTTAATTCTTGCTCTGGTCCTTCTGTTTCAGCAGCTAACTTAATATTTTTATCTAACACAATCTTCGGAAAACCATTAAATAATATTTGTTGGGATTGCACTGCCCGACCCTGCTCTTTATTAAAAAGACCAAGACTTTCTAGATCAAGATTGTTGTTATTCCCTGTCCCCTGTTCCAATGTAATTGGGGGCCCAACTTCCCCGGGACCTGTAGGCACTGTTCCTGTGGGACCGGAAATATTGGGGCTTTCCCATAAAATCAATGCTTCCTCAAATGATATGGGTTTACTTT
>Ga0265297_10011491_pt1 | contig 10830 bp, 14 predicted proteins | sample Munlanlwell13791_FD_192502 | JGI IMG/M metagenome (GOLD analysis project Ga0265297, IMG submission 192502) | Leachate microbial communities from a municipal landfill in Southern Ontario, Canada - Leachate well 137-91 | ecosystem: Engineered > Solid waste > Landfill > Unclassified | place...
GTCTGACCGGCAGACCGTCTGACCGGCAGACCGCTAATGAGGCAGACCGTCTCTCTGACGGAACGATCACCTTCCACTGGTAGCGCTCGATGATGCCCTTCTTGCCGATGACCGTCTCCTTCTCCAGCCAACCGGCGTCGAGCAACCTCTTGCGTGACTCACTGACCTTGTCCCTGGAACATCCGATCTCCTTGGCCTGAAGGTCGCGGCTCGGGAAGCACGCGCCGGTCTTACGATTCGCGTGCGCGGCGAAGTTATGCCAGACGGCGCGGTCGTAGATACTGAGCTCGGCCGTGAATTCAAGGACATCCGGGGCGGCATGCCACCTCGTACCGTTTTCGACCTGATCGGTTTTTCCGTCTGTTCTCGCGCCCATAGTGACAAGCATGGGGTAAGTGTCGTCGAGGCGTCCCGGACCGACAGGACGGAGTACAGGAGAGAAGGAGGACCCCCCTGTTCCCATGCTTGTCATGCCCTCTCGGTCCGGTGCGTCTCGACAACGCTATGGTCGGTCCGAACAATCCTGATGTTCAGACCGACTAAGCGGTCTCGAGCCTTAAGGTCTGTCACTGAACAATTTGTTTTTCCAGTATTTCTTCGGCACGTTCGCCGGCTGCTTCCTGACGAAGTTGATGTTCCGCAGGATGGTGATGGCGGCCTTGACATGCTGCGCCGCCTGTTCCAGGAGATACTGGCACTCCGCTTCATGGTCCGGAGCATCGCGCATATTACTCGTCGTGTTAGGTCCGACCTTAAGCCGCGATGGCGACCGACTTCTCTTCATAGACCCTGACGCCGGCGATATCCCGTCGGCCCGATTTGACCGCGGCGCGGATCTTCCCGTCGTCCGGACTGCACAACTCACGCGGCACGAGCAATTCATCCTCGACCTCGAATTTCCAAGCGCTGCGGAACGATGCCTTGGTCGAGCCGGCCGTTACGGTGCGCGGCGCTACGGCCGCGGCGGCCTCGTATTCCGGTTCGAGGTCCTTCAGTCTCTCGACGTCGCCGCACTGCGCGGCATGGCGCCCCTGCGCCGCGATGCGCAGACGCTCATTCTCCTTCTCCTTGAAATCCTCGGAGATGCGCCAATCCGATATCCCTTTCTTGATGGTGCGTTCGGCCTCGTCGAGGGGCCCCGTTATCTTCTTGAACTCGTCGTTGATGGCCTTCACGTGGTCCTGCAACGGTTTCACGAGGAACTTCCGCTTGGCCTCGATGCTCGTGACCTGTCTCTTGATCTCTCCGAGGAATTCGACGGCTCCGGCTTCGGTCGTCGCGTCGATCACCTGCGCCGCGACGTCTGCGCGGAATAGCAGGGCATCCACTCCTTTCTTGGCCTCGATGACTTCGGTGGGGACCGCAATCTCTTGGTTGTGCGCCTTCATACGGTTTCGGACTCCATTACCGGTTTCACGTACCGCTCGTGTGCCGCGACCTTCTTCTCGAGACGGTCACCGAGCGTGACCGCCTGCTTCTCTGTCAGGTTCAGGATAGACAGCCTGGTCGTCCGCTCGAACTCCTCCCGCGGCATGCCGTACACCCCGAGCAGGCGCAAGAGCCGGTTGACCGGATTCTCCGACGGGAAGGGTTCCTTCTCCCCCGCCGGCTCGGCCATCGCCTTGTCGATGTCCTCGATCGTGATAGGACCTTCGGGATCCGGACTCCGGTCATCCGTCCCCGTGTCCGCCTCGATGATTTCCGCCTCGACCGTCCGGACGGGCGGGTGCGGGGCGGAAACATCCGCTTGTCCCATCTCCTCGGTGCTGTACAGGCCGGACAGGTCGTTAGGGAACGCCTTGCGTAGCGCTAATGCCTCGGCCACCTTCGCGATCATCACCTCCGGCATCTTCGCCCACATCGTGTTTGGTCTCGACGATCCGGTGTTCTTGTCAGTCATCGTCTGGACGTAGCTCGTGAACTTCGCGACCGCGTAGAGCGGCTCGTTGAAGTCCTTGTGCAGGACGCCGACACGGGCAGCGGCCGGCGGCTTATCATCGAGCCAGACGTCTTTCCAGACACCGTCGCTGCCGCACCACTCGGTCTTGGTCTGACCCGCGTACTTGCCGGTCCGTGCCGCGACGAGCCGCATGCCGTCGATGCTGACCTGCGTCTGCATCACCTCGCGCTTCTCCTTCCCGTTCCAACGCTTGATCGCGTAGATCTGCCTCTGGAACGGGTCCAGTCCCGTCCGTTTGCACTGTCCGATGAACAGCGAGAGCTCGTCCCTCGTCGCTCCCGGAGCGATCGTCCGGGAGATGAGCTCGATCTGCTCTTGGTTGAAAGTGACGATATCGTGGCCGACCTCCTCCTTCTTGACCGCGACGGCCTTCGTGGTCTTTTCCGGTTTCTTCATATTGTCGGGGCGGCGCGCCTGTGGGGCGCCGCGCCGGTTCAATTTTCGTTAGCTCCTTCTCCACCTCGATGTCGTACGGTTCGATCGAACCGCCGATCGGGTAGTCCTCCGAAAACTCCTCGGGAGGATCGTGCATAGTGTGTCGGTCCGCGCGCCCTGTTCGGGGACGCGGAGCGGTCATGTGACGGCGGCCGCGGCCGACCTCATCACGGGACCGACACGCAGACCACGGGCGTTTATGTGCCCAAGGGGCACCTCGTCCGGTACGGGTGGGCACCCATCCGGAACGAGATGCCTCGCGGAAACAAAAACCGCCCTTGCGGGTGGTCTGTGTGTCATCTAATTTCATTTGCGCGACACTCGATAGCCATCTTCCGGCACTATCCCCCAATCGATAAATCATCGATATCATCTATATCTGTTTGACGCGTTTTTTCTGCGCCAGTACGATTCATTTCGCGATTTTTCGCTGATGGGTGAAACGATGCATCTATTTGCCGTCGTCTGTCTATTGTTCATCCCTTTGCCGGCATTCGTTCTCGGCACCTTGCTTCATCTCGATACGTATAGGAATACGGAGATGAACTCGTTAGGCGCCTCTCTGAAGAAGGTCTGGGCGCTGCTCATGGCGCTTTTCTTCCTGGCTGCCGGTTGTTCTTGGGTGGCGGCCTGTGCCGCCTTGGTAAAAGACGCCCTGTCTTCATGAAGGAGTCCCCCATTCCGCGCCTCGCGCGGTTTTTATTATTGATGTCATGCCGTTGACGTCGCTGCGGCGCAGTGCTATGCTTTCATGTCCGACGTCTGGAGGAATCGCATGAATGAATGGCTTGCAGTGATGGCGTTGTATCCGATGACCGTCGTGATAGAACTGTTCTTGTTCGCGGTGTTCGGGATGTCCGTACACGAAGTGATTCGGCGAGACGGATCGAGTAACCACCGTCGGCTTGCGGCTGTCGGCATGGCCGTCGCTGCGCTGGTGCTCGCCATCGCCATCGGCAAGTTCCTTGTCGCGCTGATGGCCTCGAATGCACTAGGCGGACGGTAAATCGTCGAAGAAACGAGGTGCTCATGCATGATTTACTGACAGCATCGGTCATGTGCATCCCAGCCGTCCTGTTCCTCCCCGTAGCCTACCTGTTGCTGCGATTGTCGATGAAACCGCACTCGCATCATGACGCGGCCAAGAACGGGAACACGCAGGCGAAGCAGCGAGGTCGGGGCTGTCCGGAACAGCCGCGTGCCGCGGCGCTCCTGATGTTCGGAGTCCTGCTCGTGCTCATCTGTTGTTGGCTCTACGAGGTCTATGCGCACTGTCTGAGGCACTAGCGCATCGAAACGGGTCTAGACCCGTTTTTTGTCATGCGAGTCCTGGGCTGGGCGCATTGCGCCCGGCTTCGCGATCCCAGTACGTCTCACTCCGCGAATCGCTCCAGCCGGGCACACTGCATCCCATCCAGGGCTCGCCAAAACCTCGGACGTCAATCAGGGAGTCCTCATAATGAAAAAATGCCCGGCTGATGCGGGCATTCGTAGCGGCTGTCAGCGGTTGAGCTGTAGCGTGGACTCTTGTAGCGACCAGTCGTAGACCGGGGCGCGTTCTTCGCCGAAGAGCGTTTCGAGCTCATCCTGCGCCCAGCTGCTCGGCCAGACGCGGCGCATCCGATACACGGTGATGCCGATTAGCGCCTCGTCATCGAGCTGCTGCACACCGCGGATGAACCGGTCCACGCCATCGCTGTGCATGATGTACTCAACCCAGGTGTCGTCGTTGTAATGCAGGACAACCTGGCGGAGATCGTCGACCGCCACGGCGCAGCCGTTGTCGTCGGTCGCAAGCGGTGGGCACGGAACCTCCGTAACATCCGGGATGTCTTGCCATGACGCCGACAGGGCGTAGATAAGGCCAGCCGCCGCCCCCGCCGAGATCAGGCACAGGATTACCCAGTTGCGAAAGGAAATCGCGCGCATGTCCATCTCTGCCTCCTCCAGGCACTGACGCGTCCGTTCTTTTAACCATATCGTCGATATGAAGTCAAAGGGGGTGGTGACGGTGAGCGAGGGATTCGAGTAATCGAAAACCGCCAAGCGGCGGTCTGGAACGGCTCGCTGCGGGCGTCTAGTCCAACCTGCCGCAGCTCACGGAGATGTCCTCCAGCTCCGAAACGGCTCGATCAGGCGTCGGCTCGTCTGGACCGTAAAATTCGACCGCCTGGAATTCGACGACACAGACCATCGACCCGAGGATATATCCCCTTCTGCCGCTGCCGGCGCCGTTGGCCGTATTACTGATATCCTCTTCAAAGCCCTGGCCCACGATTGCCGCTTCCACTCCATCCAAGACGCCGCTGTCAGCTGCTTCCATCGCTAACCCATCGACATTTACCCGAACAATGTCATTGTTCACATCTTGCCGCCAGTCTATGACCGTCGGGACGGGATAACTGAATTGCCCGCCAACGCTGCGGTTGACGTTTGCTAGGCGCTGGATGACTCCGGAGTCGTAGCTTCCATCACAGGGCTTGACCCAAGGGTCAACGCACTCACCCGCTTCACCGCACCGGATCAGTCCCCTACCCCCATCGCATGAGGCCGCTCCGTTTACCGGGTTCGAAACCTCCTCCGGCGACTGCTCGGATTTCAGGATCAAGACGGTGGCGGTCGCTGTTATCAGCACCGCCGCCAGCGCAATCGCGTATATTTCAGCTTTGGCCATAAATCTTCGGGTCCGCGTTTACGCCATTATACAACCATTTGCGGTTTGACGCTTGGCGGCTTCGCGTCTACTCTCTAATGGGTCTTTGCGAAAGGGACAACGATGGGCTGGCCAGCGAGAATCATATTGATCCGTCATGGTAAATCCGAGATAAACCTGCGCTCTCGCGACGAGAACGCCCTCAATCCGACGCCTGACCACTCGTACCCCTTGGTCGACAAGGGGCGTGCGCAGGCCAAATGCGTACGGGAGTTCATCGCTGCGGAATATCCGCGCGTGGACGTCATTCTCAGTTCGCACTACGTACGGGCGCTGCAAACGGCGGAAATCGTCTTTCCAGGCAGAGAGATCGTCGAGGATCCGCGTCTCGCGGAGATGCATATCGGCGTCTGGCGCGTGCTGACCGACGAGCAGATTCGGACCCACATGCCCTGGGAGGTCGAACGGTGCAGACATGAGGGCATGTACAATTACAGGCCTCCCGCCGGCGAGAACGGCCCGGACGTCGAGATGCGCATCCGCAGCCTTCGTCACACCCTAGAGGAAAAGTACGAGGGCCACGTCGTCGCATTGGTGACGCACCATCAGTGGCTCGTCCTCTTTCAAAGGGTGAACGGCGAGATCTCCATCGTCGAGGCGGAGAAAGGATTGCTCAACGGTCCCTTCCGCAACGCCTCGGTCACCGTCTACGAGCCTTCGCTCGTCGCCGGCCGCAACATCTTGGTGCCGCGCCTGGTCGCGCACGCTCCCTGGGTCGGCAAGGTCCTATAGCCCTGCGCAAAACCCCACACCGCTCGGGCGTGGGGTTTTTCATTCCGCGACTACTGGATGATGACCTCGTAAATGATGCGTTTCGCGGGCTGCACCGACTCCCACGGCCTCGAATAGGTGAACGTTATCTCCGCGGTTCCGGCCTCAATCGCCTTGAAAGTGAACCGGTGCGTCCCGCCGGCTCCCAAAAGGGGTAATCCGCCCTCGGGCGCCTCGTCCGGCACGTATTCATCTTTGACTGACTCCAGTTTCTGCGCGTCGTGTTCCGCCATCCACCTGAATCCGGTGGTCTCGTTTGACTCGAAATTCAGGGTGAACGTCTCGCCGACAGCCGTTTCAAACACATTCTTGGCCGCTGACTGCGCTGCGCCATCGGCAGCCGGCTCCGCACTCGTCGGGCCGTCGGTCCATTTCGGCAACGCTTCAGGCGGTTTCCTCAACATGCCGGATACCGCGATCGTCAGGACGACTACGGCTACTGGAATGATGATTTTGAGATATTTCATCGCGGCCGCTTAGGGTACGTCCACATCGATGGCTTCAATGACCGATGAACCGTCGCCGCTCTCGCTCTTCACCATTCCGACGCCCCTGGCCCACCACTCATATTCCGTCATGGTCGTCTCTGAAGGCGGCATGTTTGGCAGACCGGTCATCTCGGTGGTCGTGGTGGAGACGGATTCGACCTTGAGCGTGTCGAACGTGCCTGCCGGTACGGTGATGGTCTCCTCGCCGACCACGGTATTGACGACCGAGACGTCGGATTTCATGGCGCCGTAGGCTGCCATCGGGTGGCTGCTGTCCGCAGGCGTCATTTTCATGACGTAAGAGGATGTCCAGACGCTACCGTTCTGCAGCCCTTCCGGCATCAATACCCCCTCGATCTCTTCAGTTTCGATGCGCACCTTCGGTCCGCCGAACGCTTCGGACATATCCAGATAGCCGTCCGGCATCAGGTTGCCGCCAGAGCAGGACAACTCCTGCGTAAAGGTGAATTCCTTGCCGACCTCCGCGATTTGATCGAATTTGAATTCCATCTTGGCTCGCTTGTCGTCGGCCTCAGTGATGGTCATCACGTAATTGACCTGTCGCTCGCCGTAAGTCTGCCGGTACGACACCGAATATCCCGGCATCAACGGATAATAGTCGTGTCTGCAATCTCCTGTCCCGATCGTCTGCTTGACGGCCGGCTCAGCCGCCTCTTGGCCCGCCGGTTCTCCCGGCGTCGGTGCCGGTTTACAGCCGGCGCCCAGCAATACCAGGGTCACCAGCGCTGCCGTGACGGGAAGCATCCCCGCCCTAAGGATTGTTTTACGCATATATTTTTGGTTAATTACTAGCGCAATCATATCATCTTTGCGCCGCGCTTAAAAGAAAAAGCGCCCGAGGGTCGGGCGCTGGTCGGTCGGCACGGCGGTCAGTCGTTGACGCCGGCGGTGATGATGAGCGAGTAGGAGGTCTTGACGCCGGTGTTCTGGACCACGCACCTGCCCTGTCCGTCGAATCCGGTCGTGACAGCAGCCTCGATCACGAAGCGGGTCGCGAATCCGTCCGGAATGCGTTCGTCCGCCCTCTCCTCCGCCGTCTGCGGGCGGATGACGACGAGGCCAGCGCAGTCCACGACCTGGAACTTGGGCGGGTCGATTCCCTCCTTCAGCCCGCCGCGCGACAGCACGGCGATCTGCCCGTCGCGATTGCCGCCGATGAAGTTGGGGCGGCTGATGCCGACGAGGTGCAAATCAGACCCGTGTCCGTCCGCGAACCGTTGTCCCGCTTCGAGCCGGAATGGTCGAAGAGAACCGTGAATGGATTCGATCGCGTCCCTTTCCGTTCCCGTATTCATGTCCGTCTCCTTTCTGCAGAGAACAAAATACCCGGGCGTTCCCGGGCCGTCATGCCGTCGAACTGTCTTCCTCTTCAGCTCTGCAGTTCGATCGCGTCACGGGCCGGCAACGCCAAGAAAGGCATCATCCACATGTACATGCGGCAGGCCGTCGAATACTTGCCGGTTGTCCGTGAAATTTCGGACTGCATATGTGCAGCAGGTTACCACGTATCAGGATGGCGTCAAGTGGCGCGCGTCCGATCCGCTACATCGCTGACACCCGGGGTTTTAGCGAGCCCTGGATGGGACCCGCCGCCGCCCCAGGTACCCCGGCACGCGCAGGGAGGGCAAGCGGTTTCTTTCCCCCATTTCTTTGCCAAGCCACGTCGGTCTCGACCGACGTGGCAAGACAAAGAAATGGGGCCGGGTGCGGGGGTGGAACCCCCGCGATAAGACTTGACCTGCTCGATGTCAAAGCCTGGCACAATGATAGAATGCGCTCGATCCAGGGCTCGCATGAAATGAAAAAGAGGCCGCGGGGCCTCTTGAAACGTCATCCGGTCACGACCGATCCGGTATCGGGTTCCGGGTCCGCGGCTTCCGGCGCGATGCCCCAATTCAGGTCCGGATCAGTGAGATCGATCATCTTGCCGCGCAGGTGTTTCAGCACCTCGCCGACGGAAATACGATTGAGCGTCCGCTCGGTGATCGATTCGTGCCGATCGTACATCCCGGCGAGCAGCTCGAGCTCGATGTCATCCAACATGGCGAAGACGAGCGCCGGATCCACGTCGACGAGCGCCTTTTCGAGCATCTCGTAGACGATCTCCATCTTCAGGTGAAGCGAGCGCCGGTCGATCGCCAGGTAGATGTCCCGATACATCATCCCCTTCAGCGCCTCGAACCTGACTGCCGCCTCGCATTCGTCGAAGGAGACGTGTCCCTTCTCAGCCGATTCGACGCACAGGTTGGCGATGCAGGTGAAGACACGCTCGCGCTGGTTCCGGCCGAACCAATCAGCGGCCTCGAGGATGTGAACGTACCTTTTGGCCGTAAAGCCCTGCGATGCCAGCGGTTCACGCTTGAGGATGTCGTTGATGTCGGCGAACGTGTAGTCGATCTTGTCGCTCTTGACGCTAAGCGCTGTCTCTTCCGACATCGAGCTGTCGATTAGGGCTCTGCCTACGCCGCTCGAATGACGATGGAAGATGTCCAACACCTGCCAGGTCAGTCCCAGCCCCCTGCCGCCGCGCTCGATGTGCTGAGCCAGGATGACACCCATGACGTTGTGCCTGAACTTCGGGTGATTCACGCCGTCCCAGCCCTTGCGCTCGTTGGTAAAATCTTCTCCATGATGGCCGCCGGGCTCGTGTCCGCCGTCGTGATAACGCATGCCGGTGTTCAGCAGCGGCACGTTCAGTCCGAGGATGCGCCCCATCCGGATCGCCACGGCGGCCGAGCTGATGCAGTGGTCCTGGCGGGTGCGGATATGGCTGTTCGGCGGCAGGGTGATGACCTGCGACTTGTTTCCGAGCCGCCGCGCCATCTTGCTTTCGTCGAGTACGATCAGATCGCGCTCCCATGGCGACACGAACGGGATGATCCAGCGATCCTGGTCCAGCACGTTCGGTCCGAAGAGAGAGCCGGTATCGTCAGAGCTCACGGGATGGCGCCGCACGGCGTCTTCGTCCCGCGTCGCGAGATGCGCAAGTGCGCCGCGTACCCTCTGCAACTCGGCTGTGAGATGCCTGTTTCTTTTTTCGTAATCCATCGGATACTCCTTTTCAACGAACTGTATCGACCTTATCAATTCGTCGTCGCAGGTCAAGCCCCCCGACGTCATCCGCCTCTGCGTAAATTACAGCCATCGATAGAGCTGAACACAATTATTGAACAAGTTTTCGGCCTTAAGATGGCCGGGATATCTCGATGACGCAAGACAATATCGATCGCCGATGCGTTAGTCCGAAGCCCGGGGGCTTGCCATTTCGAGGATGTGCTATACTGAAGACGTATGATGAAGCGCCGGGTAAAGCTCGCCGTCAACAATCCTGCCTGGGATCTGATTCTGCGCGCCTTTCTCATCAAGCCGGTCATTCGCGCGCTGGCGAATGACCAGAAGAATCTCGTGCTTGAAGTCGGTTGCGGTCAAGGAAGTACGACGCAGACGCTCCTGAAGACGATGCCGAACGCGTTCATCACCGCGGTCGACATCGATGACGAGCAGATCCTGCTGGCCGAGAAACGCGTTAAAGATGAGCGCGCAGAATTCCTGGTCGAACATGCCGCCGAGATGTCGTTCGATGACGAGAGCTTCGACCTCGTGGTCGCGTTCAACATCCTGCATCACGTGCCCGCCTGGCGCAAGGCGGTCAAGGAGGCTTCGCGGGTCCTGAAACCGGGAGGACGTTACGCCCTGACCGGTATCTCGGCTGCCGGACTGAAGTTCGGTCCGTTCCGGAAGTTCGTCGCGCCCAGGGCGCTCATCGAACGGACGGATTTCGCTAAGGAAGCGAAAAAGCACGGGTTCCGCATCGAAAGTGATTTCAGCGGCCCGCGTTATATGCGTCTCGTGCTGCAGAAGGTCCGCGGCAAAAGCGCGAAACAGGCGGTTATCTACAAGCCGGCGCTTGGGTAAGTTGAACGTTTGGACGAGGCGTCCGATAGGGCGCTTTTTCGTTTGCCTTCTTTTTAGCTTCAGGATTGACCTTACATGATTTACGTGTTGATATTGCATAGCACTTTCAAAAAAGAAGAAAGAGAGGCGGTAAGATGCGTTCCATTCTCTCGTGGTTCGGCCGTCGCTGGTCAGGCGCCAACAAGCCGTTGCTGGTGGTGCAGATGGTCGTGGTCATGGTCGTGGCTTTCGCCCTGCGCGGGTGCTGGCAGCGGCCGGTCGAGACCCAGGAGACGGCAGAGGCAGTGGCGTCATCTCCGCGCCTTGATCCGCAGGACTTCCTCTGCAAGCTCTCCGGCGGTCCGGCCGGAGCGACGCGCACGGCCCCGCTCGCCGGCCGCAGGTATACCCAGGCGGAGCGGCTCGCCGCACGGCAGACCATCTCCGCCGCCCTGCGCACGCTCGGGCTTCAACCGACGGAGCAGCGATACGCCTGGTCCGGCACTGACTCGCTCTACGTTTCAGATCAGTATCTGACGGACGGGTGC
>Ga0265297_10011492_pt1 | contig 10829 bp, 9 predicted proteins | sample Munlanlwell13791_FD_192502 | JGI IMG/M metagenome (GOLD analysis project Ga0265297, IMG submission 192502) | Leachate microbial communities from a municipal landfill in Southern Ontario, Canada - Leachate well 137-91 | ecosystem: Engineered > Solid waste > Landfill > Unclassified | place...
AACGTACCTAACGATACGATATCGTATTCGCCCTCTTTAAGATTTAGCTGAAATATAATTCTTATTATGCCACTAACAAACATCTGAATTATGCCAAAAATAAAGAAAGCAGCGGCGACGCCAAATGAAAATATAAAAACCCTTGCTAATAAAGATAGGCTTAAAAAATGGGTCCATAGATAATAACATAGCGCAATCCCGGGAAACAATGCAACCCCTAATATAAAAATACCTACAGAATATAAAAAAACTGTGAGAAGGCATTGTACAACTGTAGCGATAAAAGATTTCATTCTATCTCCTTATATTTCTACCAACATACTCGCAACGGGTAGGTTTTATGCTATTCATTGTTTATATTATAGTATATACATACGGACGATAACAAGATATTATCGCTTCTTACCTTTCACAAGATTCCATGATACAGACTTACGAGTTATAACTATGTCTGCATCGATATGTGCTATGGCATTAGGATGGAATACATCTTCAAGCTGACCATGGGATAGTATAGATTTAATCGCCTCATTTCTATTTTTACTGAGTAACGACTTTACTCTTTTTACAAGTGTATTGGTGGGCAGCCTTAATAGATACGCATGTCCTTCTTTTGAATGCCCTGATACTATTATTTTCATATTTATCACCTCCTATTTTTAACATTCAACTACATTACTCCTTTGTATTTTTATATGGCTCAAATAATACTTATTGTTTATGATCACCAAAATCATACCCATCAAAAAACCGGCTAAATGTGTTCCGGGTATGGTTGCTATGCTGGGATCGATGAAAAAAACATTTTTTGTTGCCATTTCGTATAGCATCTTAATAGCAGCTGCTGGTAATATTGTTAAGAACCATTTGTTTTTCGTTTCAGCCCATTTTGCAAACACGGCCATCACTAATAAACCGTTCAAAAGCCCAGATAGCCCGTAATACACCACATATCCTTTCTCAACAACAAACATCCAAATGCAGACACTTATCGAAGACAATAGAAACGATAGAATAAACTTTTTACGACAAGCTATTTCTATAGTACTACCTAAAACAATAAAAGCAAAAACGTCCCAAAATAAATGATCAAAATTGTTATGTATCAGCTGCCCTGTGAATAAACGCCATATTTCGCCAGCACAAACATCTGTCTTGTTAAATATGAAACAAGAATTCTTATCTGGCCCCAGCACAAATAAGAACAGAGCTATCAAGGCGATTGTTATAGTAAGCCATGGCACCTTAATGGTGCCACGGCTTATATAGTTGTTAATCTTATTTCTTAAAAGCATCTTTTATCCTTTGTTTGGCTTTTTTTGGAACTAGCCCATACAAAAGTGGAGAGAAAATCATTACAGATATAGGGTCAACAGCTCCTGCTCCACCCTGTACCGTGGGTCTCGATCCGCTAAACATTGGATTAGATGTATCTACTCTGCTACTTGCAGTCTTCGATGTTAATCTCTTAGCTCTAGCATTTTTCTCAATTTCGGTTCTCTGTTTATTCTTTCTATCTATGCCGAGCTTTGTAAATACTTCTTCCTCTACGACAACCATAGACGTATAATTTGTTACAAGAGAATATTCTTTGCCTAAATCGATAATGCTGTTTTTATAATCATTTGTTTCGCCAAAATCATCAATCTCTTTCTGTATATGCTCGATTGAGGCATAGGCCCACAGTCTTTCTATTTCAGGATTCATCGTATCTGCATCGAGGAAATTAAACTGTGTTTTATATACCTTCTCTTCTCCGGATATTTTGGTTTTCATTGTAACTTCAGCTTGGCCAGATCCGAAATAATGCCCAAACAGTACAAGCTGTTCTCCTCTATATAGACTACCTATCTTCTGAGGAGTAATGTCGCCAACCTTTACTCCTGATATAGTAACCGCCACGCCGTGCAATGCTTCATAAGCTACTTTGCTTTGAGCAAGCATTATCTTGCCAATAATGTCGTCATCATTTGAAATGCATGTAGCTGTACCCCCAGAAGCATCTGTCATTGCTTTCAATAACGGCATGTTTGAACTATTGCCCATAATAAATGTAAACAACCTGATGTCGCATTTTTTTACAAGCTCTATGAATTTTTTTTGTTCTGTTATTCCTACATTTGCCACTCCATCAGTGACAAGAATTATACCTGTCACTCTATCTGCGTCGGCTTTCTTAAGGCCTAGCTCTAACCCGGCATATAAATTCGTACAATTATTGGGTTGGATACCGCTTACAACATCGCAATAGTTTTTAACATTTTCTTGTGTAACCGAAACATAGCCTGGAGTTAATTCTTTTGCGTTTTGATTAAAAACTATTATGCGGAATCTATCCTTAGTATCCATTTGTTTAAGGGAGCGGCACACCCCTTCAGCTAGCGTTGCATACTTGCCTTGCATAGATCCCGAAGCATCGATAACAAATACCCAATCCTGCCCATTGGTGATAGGCTTCAGGTCAATTCCGGGGGTTATAGTCATCATAAAAGTCCCCCTGTTGGCATCTTTGGTTTTATACGCTACTAAATCGAGTGAGCCTGGCAGGTTTTCAGATAATCTATAATAAACAACTACATCCCTGTCCAGACGAAAACTGTTATCCACCTCCTCTTGGGCAGCGTTACCTTGCCCATTTACGTTAGACTTTTTTTCATTGTTTATCGTTAATGCTGCTTCTTCCGGTTTCCCACTTGCGCTGGATTTTTTCATATGATTATCAATATGAATTACCCAGTTTTCTCCTTCTGTTTTAATTTCCGCTTCTGGATGCGCCGGAAGCCGGATATTGTTAATTGGATACGACGATTTGATAATCATGTCAAAGCTAAACAAGCCCTTGACTTTGTCATTAGTACTCCAAAAAGCCATCGCCTCTTCGTCGACCCCTCCTTCTTCCAGTGGATATACATACCTTCCAATACCTGTATCAATATCTATCGCCTGCATATACTCTATCTCTATTTTCGTTTCTTTCCCTGCAAGTACAGGATAAACATTTATCTCAAAGGTTTTGTAACTATTTTTAGATGTTAATCCTGCGTTTTTATTATTAGCCTTCTGCTCTTCATAAACTTGTTTTGCCTCCTCTTTTTCCAAGACTTCTCCGGTTACGGGTTTCCCATCAATCCACATAATAAAACTAGAAACAGCGGCGCTCTCGGGGACAGGAAATGAATAGATCGCTTCCAGGTCCTTATCTGTTGGGTTAAAGAAAACCTGCTCAACTTGCGTAATCGCATAACCATTTTCAACTACTACTTTTACCTTATGATCTCTTATTTCGAGATCCGGCAAGCCTGAGTCTTTCGGCTTCAATAATCCTGCCGAAAATGACGGAACCGCAAATAATGTGGTCATGACTACTACTATCGCCATACTCCTTAGCACCTTTTTGCTCAACAGCTTCATTTTTCACCTCCATTTTTATTTTAAGCCCACTGCATGGACAATTAATTGATTTCTCAATAGTTGATTATTCAACTATATGTTTAAAAAAACTCCTCTACTTGCCCTCCTTTCTTTGTAAGGTAGAAGAAAACCATAAATCTGTCTCCTTTAAAAACTCATCCTTTTTGTGTCTTAGCAAATATTCTGCATGTGAACCGCCTACAATAACTTTAATGCTTTTTCTAGTCACCACTTTGTCAAAGAGCTGCTCAGAATGCCACTTCCCTACAACCCAATCCCTGTCTCCATGAATAAATAATACTGGCATTTTTAGGTTTGCAGCGCTATCTATTGGCCTTTCCTTTTTATGCCAAGGCCATCCTGGCCGCACACCCTTGCCTCTTCTTCCATTTAATGTTAGCAGTGAATAATAAATGTCGTTCTCTAAGCTTAGCTTCCACCACTTATAGTCTACTTTAGCTTGGTCTGATGGCGAACTAACACAAATAAGAGAATCTACCTTAAACTTGCCGCTTGCTAACACATTTATAGCTATGCTCCCACCCATTGAAAAACCGATTACACCAATCTTACTATATTTACCATTAAGGTAAGTAAGTACTGCCTCGAGATCTTTGCCTTCCTTGCTAGTCCAAGTAAAAAGTCCGGGGCTTCTCCCATGCCCCCTAAGATCAAATATCATAACATCATGTCCGGATGATAGAAGATGCTTGGTCAGTCCTATCAGCAATTCCGATTCCTTGCTGTTGTAAAAACCATGCACTATTGCGATAACTTTGTCATTACCTTTAACATAGTGATCATAGGCTATCCTGTGACTATCTTCTGTCATTATAAAATCCGAATTAGTAATCATATTAGAATTCATTAGGCTGCCTCCGAGACAGAAAATTTTTGTGCCAATTCTTTTATCTTTTTTAAGTCAAACTTGCCGCTTCCCAGAAGTGGGATCTCTTCGATTTTATAAAAGCATTCCCTCTTTGGTATCCAAAGTTTTGGCATTTCTTGGGCATTCAATTTCTTCCAGAGATTATTAATATCTATTTCTCCTTTATATAAAACTACCAACTTCTCACCCTTCTTTTCATCAGAAACCGAAGTTACTGCGCAGGCGGGTTCTTGTGCACCAATAGCCTCTTGTATCAACTCCTCAACTTTAATATGAGGGACCATTTCTCCGCCTATCTTACTAAACCGACTCAGCCTATCAGTTATACATACAAATCCATCATCATCGATAGTCCCTATATCACCCGTTATATACCAGCCATTCTTCATAACTTCCTTAGTCTTCTCTTCATCTTTTAGATAACCCATCATGACATTTGCGCCTTTTACAAGTATTAATCCTTCTTGGCCAGTTGGTAGAGTATTAAATGTATCCGGATCTACCGCTTTTACAGCAACTCCTGGCAGTGGATGCCCAACCTTACCCTCTTTATACCCCACCTGTCTTATATGCTCATCCTTACTGATATAATCTGGTATGCCCAGAGAGACAATTGGCGAAAGTTCTGTCGTTCCGTATCCTTCAAGAGGGATAACATCAAATTTCTGATAGAAAGCATCGGCAATGCTTTTCTTGAGCTTTTCAGCTCCAGTAACAACAAATCTTAACTTGCTAAATTGTTCCTTAGTGCATTTGCGTGTATATGCCGACATAAAAGTGGGTGTCCCAATTAATATGGTTGCTTTGTACTTTTCGGCCAATTTACCTATAGTAACGGCATCCAACGGATTTGCATGATAAACGACCCCGACACCTGATCCTACAGGGAAACATAGAGTTCCTGTAAAACCTAAGGAGTGAAAAAATGGTAAAACGCCTAGTATTACATCGCTCTTTTTTGCGCTCAGTATTTGATACAAACCCTGAATGTTAGAGGTCACGTTTTCATGACTGAGCATAACGCCTTTTGGCTTGCCCGTACTACCACTCGAGAAAATTATCGTCGCAAGGTCGTTTACATCTTTTCTGTCACCTCTTATATACAACCTTTTAATAATAAAGGATGGGAGCACCAAGCTTGCGACCAGTGCTTTAATTTTTTCAAGATTACTTATGTTCTTTACCACATCTTCTAAAAATACCATTTTGTCATTCTCTGCGAACTGTATTTTTTCTAAGAACCGTCGAGATGTGATAATTTTATTCATTTCACATAAATTAATTGCATAGTCAACGCTTTCTTTCGATGCTGTAAAATTTAAATTAACAGGTATTTTGCCAGCAAAGAATACGGCTCCATTTGCAATAGCGGCCGCGCATGATGATGGAAGAAGAATCCCCACCTTCTCTTTAAGTCCATCTGAATTGTTAAGTTTTGGAAATAGCTTATTAGACATCGCAATTATTGCTGATAAAAGTTTACTATAGGTAAGTTCCATACCCATTGAGTCTGCCATACAGAATTTAAAAGGATGTCTTTTTACCTCGTCAACCAATGCAACATGCATCTTTTTATGGTCAACCTCTCTTAGCTTAAAAGCATCTGCTGCTAGCTCTTGCACCGCCTGCCGTATTTCATAAGATTTTGAAGAAGCTGGCATTTGCTTACCAATGGATATTGTAATAGGGTATGGGAGTATTTTTGGCCATTTGCAAAAAAACTTGCCGCTCTCAAAGCTAAAAATACTACCCCATACGCGGTCAATATTCATTGGAATAATTGGAGCGTTCAAATCTTTCATTATATATTCAAATCCTTTATTAAAAGGGAGCATGTTGCCTGTGCGAGTTAAGCCTCCTTCTGCGAATACACATACTACGTGCCCATCTCTAACGGCATCCTTTGCTTCCTGCAGAGATTCTGTTAATATTTTTGGTTTATCTGAAAATGAGATAGGTATGGCCTTTGTAATTTTGCAAAATAGGTTAATGACTGGTGCATTATAAATCGGTCTATAAACCATAAATCGTATTGGTCTCTGCACTGAAGCTAAAATTAAAACCGGATCTGCGTATGAAATATGATTGCAGACTATCAATGCTCCGCCATCTTTTGGAATATTATCAATTCCAACTCTCTTTACCTTATATATAGTGTGCACCATTACCCAATTCGCCAGGCGCACAAAGGCTTCGGGTAAAATCCTGAAAACTATCGCTGAAACCAACATAGTCAAAATGCCCATTAATACAAAAACCATTGTGGCTTTTAGTTTTAAATAACCGCTTAATACATAAAGAACAAATGACGACGCCAACAATGCAGAAAAACTAAGAAGATTGACCGTAGCTAAAATTGTTCCTCTTTTTTCTTGCGGGCTTTTTTGCTGAACAAGGGCATTTAAAGGCACGATGTAAAATCCCGTGGTAACCCCCAGGACAAGAAGAGTTAATAAAGTTTGTATTAACGATATATGTGTAAAACCTAAAATAATTGAAGATACGCTTAAGCCCAAACAACCGATCGGCACAAGACCAACCTCAACCTTATGTTCCGATAATTTACCGGCCAACATGCTTCCGATACCTAGCCCTAGAGCCACTACTCCTAGAATAAGCCCTGTATAAGTTTCATTCAGCTTCATTATATTTTGGGCGTATACTAAGATATTCAGCTGAAACACTCCTCCAAAAAAACTAAAATACACAAGTCCAATCATCGAGAAAAATATGGCTCTATTTGTTTTGGTGCTCTTTATGTTTTGTATAGCCTCTTTTACGAAATTCCACTCAAGTTTTCTCTCCGTCCTGCGATTGCTTCCTCTACTTATAAAAAGGCTGGTCACTATGCCTACCGATGATATCACCATGAAAAGAATAGAAGCGGTATACAAATTAGACTTGAAAGCATTGAAAAGATACCCTCCGCAGGCTCCTCCCAATATAATCGCTATATACGTCCACATCTGAATTATACCGTTACCCTCGGATAGGTCTTCATCGTCCAAGATTTCTGGCATAATTCCAAATTTCGCTGGACTTAAAAATGTGCTTTGCGTTCCCATCATAAAAAGAACTATGTATATAAAAATAATGTTGCCGCTTAGCAAAGCCAAAAAACTCAGACCCATTATAAATAGTTCTATAATCTTCGCTATGACAATTATCTTCTTCTTATCGAATCTATCGGCTACATATCCTGAAAATGTCGAAAATAGAATGAATGGTAGAATAAATACTATGGAGGCCAAAGACAAAAGCTTAACGCCTTGTCCACTTGCTAAAGCATAGCTAATCGCTATTAAGGAAACTAATAATTTAAAAGCATTATCATTAAAAGCGTCCAAAAACTGCGTTGCAACCAGTGCATTAAATCCTATTTTATTATTCCCTTGCTTCATATTTTCCTCTTTTATTTATCCTTTTTTATAAATTTCTCGAGAAGCTTGTTAAGTTGGTGAATATCGCCCTTGCCGAATTGTGACTCTATAAACTTATTAACCTTTTCCTTATAGTGCGGCCAGATAGCATCAAGGAGGTCTGACCCCTTCTTCGTAATTCTTATAAGATTCACCCTCCTATCACCTTCTTTATGAGCCCTCTCCACATATTCGTTTTTTTCAAGCTTATCTATCATGCGTGTTGTGTTAGAAGTAGTAACCAGTAAAAGTTTCGATATCTCCTGCTGAGGAATACCTTTGTCTCTGCCCACATGCTTAACCATAAGAAGAATATTAAATTTGGCAGGACTTAGGTTGTAGGTCTCGAGGAACTTACTGATAAAAGTGTCGATAATAGCGTAGGCGCGTGCCACGTTATAGATAACTTCTTCGTTCATCCGGTCTTTGCCTTCTCTTACTCCAAGTTCGTGAAATATATTCATAATCTTTCTCCTGTTCGATTTTCAAGAATTAGTTTACTATACAACTATTGATTTGTCAAGTATTATTTTAAAAAAATTCACTTTAGGTTTTCTATGGCCTCTTTTTCCGACGGATATTCCTTGAATAATGGCTGTGTCTTTGAAATAGTTAATAAATTTTTTATCTTTAGCGGAACGTTTATAAGTCCTATCTTATCCCCTGTCTGATGGGATGTCATATACCTTAATAGATCTACCAACGCGGCTATGCCAGATGTATCGGCCTCCGAGACATCCTTAATATCAAAGAGAATATTTTTGATCTTCTTACCCTTCGTCTTTAAAGCGAACTCATCTTGTATAGGCTTGAGGTTGCTGTAAGTAACGCCGCCAACCAGCCTCACAATGGTCACGCTTTTATAGAATTCAAGATCCTTTATATAGTCAGGTGGTTTTTGCATAGCTTGCTATGTGTATTATAGCAAGGCTGAAAGCTATCAACAATCTTAAAATACCAAATACAAAAAATGCCACAACTTAGTGTGGCTATGTAAGTTCAATAGAATATTGTTTATTTTTCCTTTGTTACCGGTATTGGAGTCACCTTATTGGGAACCCACTTACCATTTTCTTTCAAATACTCGACCTCTATCTTCATTGTTCCATCTTTTGATTCAAGCGTGTCTATTAATTTTACTGCGTCTTTTGGCATATACATAGCAGGTGGTTTATTTTGCGGAGGTTTTTCACAAACTCGCTTGTATATGCTGTGAAGGATAGAGGGTGTCACTGAAATGGCAATTATCACTAAAATAACTAATATCTGGCGTGCAATATCAGCCATATTTATGAGAGATTGTTATTTTTCTTTGCTCCATTTTTCAATGGCTTTTTCTGCTAATTCACGAGAAGTTCTATATGAAAGCTTGTCTTTTTCTTGGGTGAGACAATCAAGAGCACTTGGGTCATCAAGTTCTACGAGAGCTTGAACTATAAGGCCATCAGTATGCTTTAATGTATGCTTGCTAAGTGCCTCGCAAAGAACGGGTATCATAGCTTTATTTTTACTCTTGCGAACTGACGAAATTGCAGTCCACTTTTGCCCTTCGGGAAAAGTTAACATGATTTCCTTGAGTTTAGATAGTGCTTTTTCATCAGTTCTTGAGCCCAATGCTTTAATTGCCTCTTCAAATTTTATATATTTTATCTCATTTTCCCGGCCTTTATATTTTTTCCAATCTCTATTTGAATCAATTTGCATTATTAGTCCATCTGTAGACGAATTTTTAAATTCCTCTGCTTGCTGATGTTTTCTCTGTTCACGCATACCATATTGCCAGGATGGCGACCAATAAGTCTTTGGTAAAAACTCGAACACCATGAATAATGTCACAACTACCGTTATCAAAACTATTGCCAAGACAAACAATATTTTCTTCATTTTATCCTCATTTTATTAATTCTGTAGCCATCTATCTTTATCTTCAAGGCTTATACCTATCTTTCCGCCATTCTGTTGAAGATATTGATTGAGAGAATTTTCATCGGAAAATCCTTTTGCTTGCATAATAATAGATTTGAATGTTTCCCCGCCATCATATACTGCAATTTCAGCGGCCGCTGACAATGCAATGAATATTTCATGATATGGGCTACTTGTATCTCTTGCATATTCAACGTGCATATATTTTTTATCTGAATTTAAATTTGCTTCTAAATCATCAAACTCCACATTCCATATTTGTTTGTCACTTGTTGGATTACGGAAAATGTCTTCAGGCTCATAAGCATGATTTATACCCCATATAGGAAACGAATCGTTTATTGGCTGAAACATATCAGTTACTTCATTATTCGATGTAAAGTTAGCAAAGAATTTTACATAAGGGTTGGATATTTTTTCACTCATATTTGCACTTACCCCTATAACAGAATAAACTCTTAGTCCATCTTTATTGATTTGGCCTATACCCGCTGTTTTGGAGCCACTTTCCATAATGTAGGAAAATCCATCTAATGAACTATAGCCAGATTGCTGTGCGTAAGAATCGCTGAATTTTGTTCTAACCTCATCGGTTACCTGATGAAAGAATTGGTTCAAGAATACAGCCGCTGGGTCTCTCAACGTATAATACAGCTTAGAATTATTGAAAAAGTCCCAAGCACTCATTACATTTTCGCTATCACAATAGATAGCTATCGCCTCATTATATGCAAGTAACTCATCTGGACTTAACAGATTTCGAGCATTAAATATTTCATCTGCATATGCTGTAAAATCCGGTTCCGGCATATTTGAGAAAGCATTGTAAATACCGGGTAAACTGACCTGCCCTGTCTGTATTTGAATATTGGTAAAAAGCGATATTAATCCGTAGCAGTCAATCCCTGTAAGCGAACCGCTTGGATTATTTATATTATACCTCAAAGTCGGGATTCCGTCTTCGATTATAATAACATCCCGCCCTGCTATTAATAGCTCACCGCTATTCAATGTTCCATCCGTAAAATACGAACCTTCATATTGAACCATATCGGTAGAACCGTTATATTTGATAGATGTCGGTAAGCCATTATCGATTCTGGCTGTTAAATATGTAGTTGAATCGATGTCATATTTCACCTCTCCATTAATAACACTCGTATAACCGTCCGGATTTAGGGCTT
>Ga0265297_10011493_pt1 | contig 10828 bp, 9 predicted proteins | sample Munlanlwell13791_FD_192502 | JGI IMG/M metagenome (GOLD analysis project Ga0265297, IMG submission 192502) | Leachate microbial communities from a municipal landfill in Southern Ontario, Canada - Leachate well 137-91 | ecosystem: Engineered > Solid waste > Landfill > Unclassified | place...
ATACTCTCTGTTTATAAAAAATTCCTTTAAGGACTCCCCGCCTCTTTATTTAACTTTTAGGTACTCTTTGGCCTTCTGCAATCTTTCAAGAAACGTATCTTTTTTAAACTGCGAAGTCCAGCGCTTCATAATAATCCATCCGCCGAAACGAACCAGATCATTACGCCAGGGCCTATACCATTTTCTCCACCCTAACCTGATATTATGTAAAAAGAAAACTAGGGCAGGAAAAGAAACAATATGTAACCCTAACATAAACATAGACTTCAACTGATAAAACTTCCCCATAATCTTCCTGACAGAATCCTGCATTTCTTCGGCAGTCATGGGCTCACCGGGCTCAAACAAGGGGAAGTTGCCATCATAATACTCCCAGCCTATATCTTGAAGCGGGTAAATCCTGTTTTGCGCTGCAAGCCTATGCCGCAATTCTGTTCCAGGCAGAGGGCCGGCCAATAAAACCTGGATAGTATCAATTTTAGTCTTTCTAATAAATCGCCTGAAACGCTTCACGCGTTCCTTTGCAGACATCTTAAAATGGAGATCTTCTTTTAATGGATAACCAAAAATAAACATGCCATGGATCAGGAATCCGAATTTATGAAATATCTTTGTGAAAGCTACCATATCCTCGGACTTGATATGCTTGTTCATGGCCTTTAGCTCTTCGTCAATAGGCGACTCAAAACCTATAGCTACCGTGTTAATGCCTGCCTGGCGCATGGCAGAGAGAAGTTCAGGGTCTTTAGCTTTATCCAGGCGTATCTGAACGGTTGTATCCAGCCTTCTGCCTATACTTTTCTGATAGTCTCTTAACATATTACAAAACCGGATAGTCTCGTCTCGCTGCTGCCCGAAAAGATCATCAACAACAAAAAAATGCCGGGCATCTTGTGTTTCCAGAAGAAAGCTGATCTGCTCAAGAAGCCTTTCGGGCGGGGCAAAGCGAGGCTTTCCTTTCACGGTGCAAAACTCGCAATCCATACCACAGCCGCGTATCCTCTCAACAGGATAAATTTTAATCTTAGCATAACGCACTAAGGAAAAATTCGCCAACGGCAACTTGTTAAAATCAGCTATGGGCGCTCTTTTGGGAGTATAAATAACTTTTCCATTGCTTAGATAGGCAATGCCTTGAATCCCGCTTGCATCTCGTTTCTCTTCTATAGCTCGAAGCAGTTCTCTAATAGTCTCTTCTCCTTCACCGAGAACTACATAATCAACGCAGGAATTCAATGCCTCGGCTATATTATCTTCAACAAAATGTTGGCCCCCGGCAATAGTTATAACCCCTTTATCTTTATAAAAACGGGCCAGTTCGTAGACCCGGGGTATAGTGCTTGTCAATCCGCCATAAAATCCCACCACGTCTGCGGGCCTCTGTCTGTGTAAAAATTCATGGTCGGCCCCGAACAAATCGTTCCTGGGCCCATATCGACGCAGGTTATTCTCATCAATAACTTCCACATCCCATCCTTCCATTTCATTCGCAGCGCTGGCAACACATACCGGGCCCAAAGCCGTAGTCTTATGAGCGATATAAGAATAGATATTAAACGCCGGATAAGCCGGAATTATAATCCTCAACCTGAATCTTTTTTTGGATCCATTAAGCATACTCTACCTATATTTTTGCGCCGCCCGGGCCTTTGATAAAAAACGCTATTCCGCTAAAAATTACCGTTCCGCCAACCACCAGAAGTACGTACTGCGCCGGATTTCCCACCGGTAGCTGCGACGGCGGGAAAAAAGCGACTATAAAGGAAAAAAGCACTCCGAGTATCCCTACCGAGCCAACCACCCATATCCCGGACTTCCCCCCGGGGACGCGGAACCTGCGCACCATATCCGGACGCTTATAGCGCAAATAAATACCGGCAGCATACATCAGGCCGTACATAATCAGATAAAGCGTAATAGTCATCGCACTGATTAGAAAAAAGGCCACGCTGACATTCTTGGTAATAAAGTAGATGCCGGAAAGCAAGGTAACAATGACTGCCTGCACTAAAAGGATATTGGCCTGGATACCCTGGGCATTCGTCTTAGCCCAAAAAACAGGCAATAAACCGTCCTGGGCAGTCTTCAGCAAACCGCGGCTGGGGCCGACAATCCAGGAGGTTACGCTAGCCAGTGCCCCAAACATTACTAAAATACCCACCAATGAAACACCCCAGGGCATATTTATCCGGTTAAATACTTTTTGGAACGTCTGCAAAAGCCCTGACTCAACATTAATATCATTATACGGCATAATCGCAGCTATGGCAAAAGCACCCAGGGTAAAAAGGACAAAGACGATTACAGAAGTAAGGAGTAAGGCTAACGGATACTGCAGCTGCGGCCGGGCCATCCTATTGGCGCTTACCGCATGCACCTCCACTCCGGCAAAAAGCAGCAGCACCCCGGAAAGAAAGGCAATATTGCTTAATCCGTTTATCTGCGGAAATAGGCGCGGATGCACCTGATTATTAACTACCAGATCCACCGCGCCCTGCGCTGCCGGCAGGTGCTGGAATCCTATGGAATTACCCTGCATCATCCAGACTATCGCCAATAACAGCAAGACCAGCGCCGGTAAGATTGACCCCACTACAAATCCGTAGCTGGTAATCCGCTCAATCAGATTTCCGCCGCGCAGGGAAATCCAGGTAGCCAGCCAGTAAAAGGTAATACAAAATAATCCCGTATAGATACCGCTATTTGCCAATTTATCTGAGCCGATAACGTAAGCAAAGGTAGCTGCGGCAAAAGCCAGCACAGTAGGGTACCAAACCACATTTTGCACCCACTGCAGCCAGATGGCCACAAAGCCTAAACGCTTGCCAAAGGCCTCTTTGACCCAGGTGTATACGCCGCCTTCCTGTTCGCCAAACATCCCTCCAAGCTCTGCGGCTACCAGCGCCGCCGGGATTAAAAACAAGAGCGTGGCAAATCCAATATAAAAGAATAAAGTGAACTCTTCTTTGGCAATCATCGGCAGGCCGCGCAAACTCATTATTGCCGCGGATGTCATCATTGCCATTGTAAAAACAGTCATTTTTGGTTTTACCATATTTCCTCCGGCTTAACTGTGTTTGAAACCTCCGGCCTCTTTTTCGGTTAAAGGCTTAGTCACCGGGTGTTGATTAAAATGCTCCAGGACGCGGCGCAAATCATCCAGCAGCAACGACGCCAGATCGCGGCTAAATCCGCGGCGGACCAGGATGCGCTGTATTGCAAGGTCCTGCCTGTTCGCCGGCATTGTATAAGCCGGGACCAGCCATCCACGCGAGCGCAGGCGGTCAGCAATATCAAAAAGGGTAAAATCGTATTTTTTACCTTCTTTTAGTTTCCAACAGAGAGCGGGAATTCCGTCTTTACCATTATAGATTATCTCAAAAGGCCCCATTTTACCAATCTCATCGGCAAGATAAACTGCCACATCCTGGCAGGCCTTCTGTATCTTATAGTAGCCTTCTTTGCCCAGGCGCAGAAAATTATAATACTGCGCGATGATCTCTCCTCCCGGACGGGAAAAATTAAGGGCAAAGGTCGGCATATTTCCGCCCAGGTAGTTAACCTTAAAAATAAGCTCCTCCGGTAAATCTTCCTTATCTCTCCAGACTACCCAGCCCACGCCCAAGGGCGCCAGGCCGAATTTATGCCCGGAGGCGTTAATAGACTTTACGCGGGGTAAACGAAAATCCCATTCCAACTCCAGAGAAAGGAACGGCGCCAGAAAACCGCCGCTTGCCCCATCCACATGGATAGGAATATCCAATCCGGTCTTTTTTTGCAGGCCGTCTAGGGCCTGGCTGATTTCTTTAACCGGCTCATACTGGCCGGTAAAAGTAACCCCTAAGGTAGAAACAACTCCGATAGTATTTTCATCACAGCGTTTTAACACTTCTTCGGCATTCATTAAATACCGGTTGCCTTCCATCGGTATTTCCCGGATCTCGACATCCCAATAACGGCAAAACTTATGCCAGCAAATCTGCACCGGCCCGGTAATCAAATTCGGTTTATCCGCCGTCTTCTTCTGCGCCAGGCGCTTTTTACGCCAGTTCCATTTTAAGGCCAGGCCTCCTAACATTGCCGCTTCGCTCGAACCGGTAGTCGAACATCCGATTGTGGAGGCGGCCTCCGGAGAATTCCAGAGATCGGCTAAAATATGAACGCAGCGGCATTCAATCTCCGCGGTTTGGGGATACTCATCTTTATCGATCATATTCTTATCTACGCAATCAGTCATCAACTGTTGGGCTTCCGGTTCAACATAAGTCGTGCAGAAAGTGGCCAGGTTCTGCCGGGAGTTGCCGTCAAGGATCAGCTCATCGCGGACAATACGATAAGCAGTGGAAGCCGGCATCTCTTTTGCCGGTATTTTGTATTTAGGGATCTCTTTACCCAAGGCTACTGCCCCGTATAACGGATCCAATAATTCTTTTACCTCTTTAGCCTCATGCGGCTTTTTGCGGGTATGTAACATAGCCCCTCCTTAAGGTTTATTAATCATATTTTTTCTCTTTGGCCATCTTTAAAAAATTAAACAGGTACGGCCTGGCCTGATTATAGGGAACCCGGATCTCGGCATGGAACTGTTCGCCATAAATAAAGCGGGAGGTATTTTTTACGGCCTGTATATATTCAGACTGGGCGATGACCTGGAATCCTTCCGGCAGATAACCTATCGACCATCCGTGGACCTCGGCCCCTTCGAACGGATCGGGAATGTCTTTAAAGACCGGATCATTTTTAATAATTTTTATTCTTTGCCGCGCTTGCGGTTTTTCCATGCTGGAGATATCCGGCCAACCCATACTGCGGGCATAGGTAAAGCCATAGGCCATTGCTAACTGTTGATGTCCGCAGCATATCCCTAATATAGGTATATCGCTGCGCCGGATAATTTCATATTCGCCGTTAAACTCAAACATCGGCATATTAGAATAGTCCGCGTTATTTCCGCTTAAAATAATCGCAACCGGCTTATTCTTCAACTGCTCAAGCATCTCTAAAGAAACCTCATGGCAGGGCACGGTCAGAGTCTTTAAGCCCAATCCTAAGCTTTCAACTTCCCGGGCCAATTCGGTAAAGGTAAAACCGTTCATCTGATTACCCACGATCAAAACATAATCTCCTTCCGGCACATCGGGGACCGGCGGCATTCCCGGGGAATATAAAATAACTGCGTTAATCTGCGGGGCATAACCCTGCCAGTCCTTAATAAACAACCTGAGATACCGTGTTTTAACCGGGGCTAGATCAATAATATTTCTATAGGTATCATTATTATCAATGGCTGCGCCTTTGATATCTACCCATTTATCTCCGTCATCACTGGACTGCCAGAGGAAATCCTTCAGCCATCCGTCTCCGGTTCCGTCGGTATTAGAAAGCATCCAGATCCTGGAGACCTGCTTGGCTTTCCCTAAATCGAACTTTACCCACTGCACAGGTCCGCCCGGAGGAGTCGACTGCCAGAAGCTGACTTGCCCCGGATCATCAATATCGCTGATATTCTTAAGATTATAGCCGCTAGAAACCTCAACGCTCTTCACGGGGATCCTGACTAACTTCATAAACTTATCATCAAATCTGGTATTTACATAGAAACGCGATTTGGCCCAAGGGCCCAGCTTACCGGTTGAATCTTGCGCCCGGACACGCCAATAATATCTTGTGTTATCGCTCAACGCATCATCTTTATCTACCAGCTTAGCGCTGATATATCTGCTCGCCTCCGGTACTTTTGTGTATTGGACCAGATTATTGCTGTTGAAAGTTTCCGCCGTATCCATCTGGATAATATAAGTCCTCTCGCCTATCCCTCCCTTGGCGTTGAAAAAGGAAAGTAACGGCTGCCTATTGGTAGCGATAATATCCCAGGTTGGATTATTGGTAAGGCTGGGTGCGGTAAGAGAGCCCGGCGGACGAATACAGGAAGCCAATAAGAACAAACTAAAGAAACCCGCCAGCCCGATTAAAATTATCCTGACTTGTTTTCTTAAGCTTATTTTCATTACCGCCTCCCTGCTAAAAATTAAAACTGGCTTCCGCGCCCAAAACCAGGGCATTATCTATATCGTGCCGGCCATCAGGATTGATAATATACTGGATATCCGGCGTGATATAACACCAAGGGTTGACCTGAAACCGGTGGTTGAGTTCCAACACTGTCTCGGCGTCCTGCCCGGAAAGCTTATCGTTGAAATTGCCGTAGATAACACAAAAAGCAGTAACATCGCGGTTGCGGTTAGGCGGCAGCCCTTGATAGACCAGGCCTCCGGCAAGCTGATAGGTCTGGGTATTAATATCCTCCTGGGGAGCCAGATATGCCGCCCACCAGGCAGTTAAACCCTTAGGCCGGTCAGCGGCTATAGCGGTCCGCGGATAATACGGCTGCTTGATGCGTTCAGAATATCCGGCTTCTGAACGCAAGTGCGCCGGGCCGCTAAACTCCGGCCAATCGCCGCGGTAAATCATCTGGTCCATTATGAAATAAAATCCGTAATTGCCTTGCCAAGTCCGGCTTGAGTCAATAATACCAATAAACTTACTGCTGTCATAGTATCCTCCGAAAGTAGCGCTTCCCGGAAGGCCGGAACCCTTGCGGTCCTGATGATGTTTGTAGTTTAATTGGCCGATTGCCAAACAACCGTGACCAGCATTAAAACTGAAATCCAGGCCATGTTTGTCCGGATCCCCGACCGACGGATCCGCATCATAAACACCTCCGGCAAACTGCCACTGCTTATCAGGTTCATAAGTGGCTCGCGCGCCCCAAGCCGCTACTTGAAAATGGGGGAAAAAGACATTATTGGAGATAGAAATCAGGTTACTATTGATGGCGCTTACATAGTATTGCCACAAAGGGGATATGGCAAAAACGTCACCGGCAAAAAGACGTCCGGCTTCTAAAATCACTTTATCGCCCGGCAGGGTCAGCGAAAGGTCCAAAACTCCAAAATAATAGTCTCCGGAAGCAAAGATTTCCTGCACTCCGTAGAAATTACCGATTACGCCAGAAAGGTTCCTTCCCGAAGCCACATAATTAGTTGCAGTTAAGGCCCATCCTTTAAAAGAAGCTATCTGCTCAAGGTCTAAGGTAGCCGTGACCTGCAGAAAACCGGCATATCTGGCAGCCTGTTTCAACCCACCGACAGGATTGCCGAGAATGTCCGTGGTAAAATTCGCCGAGAGCGCTACGCCCTTATTAGTGAGGCTTTGGCGTAAGCCGCCCCAGTTCCCTGTGGCTGTTTTCTGGCTCAACCACGCGCCCAACCAGGTGTTTCCCCCAGCAGGAATATTTTCCGCTACTGCGCATAAAGGAACCGCTATCAAAAGGCAAAACCCGGCAAATAAGATCCTCAACAGGTAATGCATTTTTTTATTATATACCGCTTGAGAAACTATTGCAACGTTTTCATTGCTTATAAACAAAAAAACTGCTTAAATGGGAATTTTTAGGGAATATAAAGGGGCATGCTGCTGGGCGCCGTAGATATCCGTATCTCCTATCCCGCCCGAAGCCACTGCTCTGGGAATAGTGATTTTAATCGCCCAGGCTTGGGCAAAATTATAAATTTCAACCTTCTCTTCATCTTCCAGCTGATACATCCCGGCGATCAGTTTCTTATTTATAACCCCGGACTTTACCGCTTTTTCATAGTGCTCTAAATTATCGAAGAAGATATCCATGGTAAATAAGAAAGGCTTGGCGTTTTTACTCCGGATAATCGTGGCAATATCGGCAATATTGACCGGTTTAGCCATTATATCTCCTCAAAGCTTATGGGGAACAACGCAATCGGGCTCTCCACTTCTACCAGATGATAGATGTTAAACTCAAAAACTTCTCCCGCGTCAATATTTTCCGGTGAATAAAGCATGGCTAAGTTTCCGGCGGTGGCTTTACATCCCGGATAATCAAGATGCATGCTTAAATGCGAAAGGTATCCGCAAATCGTGCTAGCCAACTCCTGTGTCTTAGCCACCACCTCACCGATAAGCCCCAGTTCAAAGGGCTTGACGTCTTTTATGTATTCGGCTTTTCCCAGGACCCCGTTTTTACCATAGATGTGAAACAAAATCTGGAAATCTTCAGCCACGTCCCGGAAAAAAGCTTTAGTATTTTTCGTCACTTCATCAATTAAATAATCTATCTGGCTGATCATAATCGGGTCCCTGACCCCGGAAATAAAAACTGTGCGGTACCCTACTTTAGCTGCGCCTTCAACCTTTAGCGTATATGTATCTTTGACGAATTTAGTCCCGCTCACCCTGGTCATCCGGCCGGTTTGTTCGAATATTGTCTGGCTTAAATCCAGCGAGCCTCCGGGAAGCCCGGCCTTAAACGGATTACACTCTTCGTAAAGAGAATGGTCAGCTACAGATTTAGGAGTGCATTTGCTCTTTGGGTTCATCGGCTCTACTAAAAAATATCCTTTTCTAATTGTCCCTAAAATCGGCTCAAAGCCGCTCGAAGGCTCTGCCGCCATAGAACCGCACTCCAGGATTTTCCCCATATGTTCAGCCAAAGCCTCATCAAAGCCATGCATGATCGGAAGCGCCGCCATCATCGCCGGGTCATACGCTCGTCCGGCAATAATCACATCCGGTTTTGATTTGAGCGCTTCGATAAAAGGCTCAACTCCCATTTGGGCTACGATATTAGCGGTCCTGTCCACTTCTTCTACGGTTAAAGCCTTAGCGGACTCAAAAGTGCGCACCTTGCCCTGCTTAAGCGCATTTTTTAAAAACTCTTTACTGATGTCCCCGGGAATCGTGGCTAATTTGAAATGGAGGTTTTTTTCTCTGGCAATTTCTTTTACAATATTAACGGTCCACTCAAGAGTAGACCTGGTGCCGGGTCCGCAGGCCGAACCCACCAATAAAGGAATATTATTTTTATCCCGGGCCAGTAATAATATCTCCAGGTCCCTTTTGATCATCCTTTTATTGGAAATCGACAGGCCCTTGCCCAGAAAATACGGGCCGGGATCAGTTGAACCCGCATCCACTGCGATAGCCTGGGGGTTACGTTTCATCCCTTCCGCAAACAATTCTTCGGGAAAGCCGCTTCCGATTGAGCCGTTAGGAGTCAGAATTCTGATTTCATCCATAGTTAAATAAAATATACGCCAGGGCCATCAGCATCGATGAGAGCTAATATCTCTTCCTTGCCCTTACCACTAAGCCCGAGTTTTTCCAGCGTTACTCCCGTCTTAAAATAATCTACGTCATTATAAATATTATCTATCCTGATGATCGCTTCCATAGTGGGACAGGTTACTCCGGCAGCCTTACCGAATTCATATACCGGAACCAGGCCGCAGGGGCAATCTTCGCTGATATATCTTTCTTTAGGGCTCTTCGGAGAATCATTGGGCATACGGTTATGCACCGGGGTATTCTCGGCAAAATCACGTATGCTTTTCACATTCAAGCTGTAAAAACTATTGATGATCTCTACAAACGATATAAGCTTTAACCCGTAGGCCTTGCCGACCGCCAGCCGTTCCTGGTCTTCTTTCTCCAGCACCTTGGCCACAGACACAGAACACCCTTCGGCGTAGAATTGAATCCTCCCCTGCCTGGATTCCATCGGCCCCATACCTAAAGTGGCGGTTGCCACATGCATAATCATATTGGGATTGGAGAGCCAAACCTCTAATACGTTTTTCAGGGGAATGACCTCCAGAAATAAAACGCCCTTGAGCGCCTCCAGTACACCCTTAATCTTTGAGGCCGGCAGGGACGCGGCGGAAAATGCGGTTTTCTTTCCTTCGATATAAACCGTACCGGGTGCGATAACCCTCACCGCGTAAGGGATCGAGGTTGTTTCAACGAAAGTCACCTTTTTATCTATGCCCGCTTCCTGCATCATTTTCTTGAAAATCAGGGAGCCGAAATTTCCCGGGAGGATGACGAATACCTGGCCGTCTTTAAGATACGGCATGACTAATTTAAAAATTGCCTCTTGCGCGAATTGAGGCACAAACATCAAGATGACATCCGCAAAACCCAGCGCTTCCCGGGGGTCTGTAGTCAGCCCGGCGATCTTAGCGAATCCGGAGAGCATTGCCGGAATAACTTTATCGCCCGCGGTTAATTCTCCGACCGCCTCGATCCCTCCTTTTTGCTTTATCCCGTCCAGGCTTTTAGCAAAATCCGGATGCTCAAAAAGCATAACCTCGGCCCCATTGAGCGAAATCTCAAAAGCAGCCGCGTGCCCGGCGTTTCCTGCGCCCAATACTGTAACTTTTTTCGCCATCTACCTGTCTCCTCCTTAACCTCTGCGTATGCACATCAATAAACCTATCAGGAAACCAACCACCAGGCTGGCAAAAATAGTAATGGCGGAACTGCTCTTAAAAGACCACGCCAGAAACTTTATCTGCATAATCTCATAATTCTGCGCAGTGAAAACAACCAATAATATGAGGACGCATACTATAAGTATCCATTTCCAGATCATCTTTCTACCTCCTCTTCATGGCTACAGGCATCCCCTGCTTTGATCCTGGCGTAATTATTTTTCCAGTACCAAGCGGGGAATTGAAGGGTAAAAATAAATAAAACAACCATCAGCGGCCAGCTGGCGAGCATATCAACCAGGCCGACAATTCTTAGATTACAGGCTTTCAATAACACTAACACCAGCGCAAACAGTATAAAGACTATCGCCCAGACAAAAGTGACTATCCTCCAGGCTTTGGCATAATACGCTGAAGCCAAGATCTCCCGGGGAATTTGCGCGCTGGCAGAATCAGCAAACATTTGCATTAATGAGCGCTTAAAGAGAAGCGATGCCATAAAAACAACCCCCACCACGAAATTA
>Ga0265297_10011495_pt1 | contig 10828 bp, 6 predicted proteins | sample Munlanlwell13791_FD_192502 | JGI IMG/M metagenome (GOLD analysis project Ga0265297, IMG submission 192502) | Leachate microbial communities from a municipal landfill in Southern Ontario, Canada - Leachate well 137-91 | ecosystem: Engineered > Solid waste > Landfill > Unclassified | place...
AATTAAATTATGGAGAAAAAAGAATATATAAAAATAGGGAACGCGCGAGATTTAAAAGACAGCCCCAAGGATTACCGGCTTTACAGATTCTTTGAAATGCTGCCCGGCATTTTGGCCTGGACAACGTTTTTTTGTATTGTCTTTTTTTCCTGGACGGCACCAGTGGCAGTAGCCTTTTTCATTATTGCTTTTGACATTTATTGGCTGTTAAAAACCGTTTTTTTATCACTGCATTTGCGAGCGACTTTTTCCAAGATGAATCAGATTATGAAAATGGATTGGCTCGCTGAATTGAAAAAAGACCCGGCTAAGAGCGAATGGCGCGATCTTTATCATTTGATCGTTTTGCCGATGTATAAAGAAAGCCTGGAGGTGGTGGAGGCGACTTTTGAATCGTTGACGCGGGCCAATTATCCGCAGGACAGAATGATTGTGGTGTTGGCCATAGAGGAACGGGCCGGCGAGGCCGGGCAAAGCGTAGCCGAAAAAATATCCGAAAAGTTTCAGGATAAATTCTTTAAGTTCCTGGTAACGATTCATCCACACAATCTTCCTGGTGAGATCGCTGGGAAGGGATCAAACGAGACATTTGCCGGCCGTGAAGTAAAAGAAAAGATCATTGACAACCTTAATATTCCTTACGAAAAAATACTGGTTTCTGTGTTTGACGTTGACGCGGTCATCTTTAAAGATTATTTTTCCCGGCTGACGTATCTGTTTCTGGATCAGCCTGACCGTCTACACTGCAGTTTCCAGCCCATTCCCATCTTTAATAATAACATCTGGGATGCGCCTTCCTTTTCACGCGTAGTGGCTCAAAGCGGCACTTTCTGGCATATGATGCAGCAGGAGCGGCCCGAAAGATTAGCCACCTTCTCTTCTCATTCAATGAATTTCAAGTCTATCGTGGAAATGGATTTTTGGTCAGCCAAGAACGTTTCCGAGGATTCTCGAATCTTCTGGCAGTCGCTGCTTTTTTATGACGGCAATTACCGAGCGGTCCCGATGTATTACCCGGTGTCAATGGATGCTAATCTTGCAGAAAATCTCTGGCAAACATTGATAAACGTTTATAAACAACAGCGCCGCTGGGGTTGGGGAGTAGAGAATATTCCTTATATTCTTTATGGATTTTATCAAAATAAAAAGATCTCCTGGCGAACTAAGGTCTTTTGGACCTTTAATCATCTGGAGAGCTTTTGGTCCTGGGCGACCAACGCTTTATTGATCTTTATGCTGGGTTGGCTGCCGTTATTTTTGGGTGGTCAGGCTTTCAATGTTTTGCTGCTTTCTTATAACTTGCCCAAGATTACGAGGATCATTATGACTTTAGCAATGGTGGGTATGGTATCATCAGCCATTTACGGTTTAAGTCTCTTGCCGCCCAGGCCCAAGCGCCACCATTCTTTAAAGTATCTATTTATGTTCTTGCAGTGGATTTTGATGCCTTTGACGATCATTATTTTTGGCTCTTTGCCCGGACTTGAAGCGCAAACCAGGTTAATGCTCGGCAAATATATGGGTTTTTGGGTTACGCCAAAGGTGCGGCAAGTCGCGGTTGAGGCGGCGAAAGGGGATTAAGCGGCACGAAGGTCAAACAAGCCTCTGCGCTCGTGAGTTATTATTCCGGAGTCAGTGCACGCCCTATTCCAAGTGTATTGTTAACTTGAACTCTTTTATCCGATCAGCTATGCTCGGATATTTTTTTAATTTAGGATCGTTCTGCAGGAGTTTGGCGGCCTCGTATTGGCACGCTTTGATCAGCAGCAAGTCATTTAGCGAAGCCATTGAAAGATCGGGCAGGCCCCATTGGCGGGTTCCATAAAATTGGCCGGGACCGCGGAGTTCCAGATCCAGCTGAGCTAATTCAAAACCATTCTTGGCCGCAAGCATAGCCTTGAGTCGCTGGCGCGTCTTGAGTGAGAAAGAGTCGGTCAGAAGAAAACAATACGACTGGTGTTCACCCCGGCCGATCCGGCCGCGGAATTGATGAAGCTGGGCAAGTCCGAAACGATCCGCTCCTTCAATCATCATTACCGTGGCGTTGGGCACGTCAATGCCGACTTCAATCACCGAAGTTGAGATCAGGATGTCTGTTCGGCCGTCTTTGAAATTGGACATTATTTTTTCTTTTTCCGCGGCTTTCAATCTTCCATGGAGCATTTCTATCTTTAATTCGGGAAATATCTGGCTGGACAATTTTCGGTATTCTTCGGTTACCGTCTTGATCTCCAGTTTTTTATCGTCGGCCGTCAATTGCGAAATTTCTGTGTCCGGATCGGATTCAATTCTTGGGCAAACAACAAAAGCCTGTCGGCCGTTTTTTATTTCCTGCCGGATGAATTCGTAGGTCTGCTGGCGGTCCCGGGGCGCGACTATTTTAGTAATTATCCGGACCCGTCCCTTGGGCATTTGGTCAAGCAGCGAAACGTCCAGGTCGCCAAAAATGGTGAGCGCGAGAGTGCGGGGAATGGGTGTGGCGGTCATTGAGAGAAGATGCGGAATTGTTCTTTCCTGCCCGTCATCAATTCGCGCGATATTTTTTTGCAGAGCCGCTCGTTGTTCAACGCCAAAGCGATGCTGTTCGTCCACAATGGCCAATGCTAGATTCTTAAAGGCGATCTTTTCGGTGATGAGAGAATGCGTCCCCATTGCGATGTCAATCCGGCCGTTTTTTATTTCTTTGAGCAGGTCTTTTTTTGATACTTCTTCAAGGCCTTCGTTCTGAAAAATTTTGTTTTCCTTTGAAGTCGCCAGTGCTATTTTAAAAGGATAGCTCTTGAAAAGGGCACAGAAATTTCTAAAATGCTGTTGGGCTAATATCTCGGTCGGCGCCATTAGGGCGGCTTGCATCCCTTCATTGGCTGCCGCCATGGCCGCCATCGCTGCTACGATCGTTTTTCCCGATCCCACATCGCCTTCAAGCAGGCGGTTCATCGGTTCGGTTTTCTCCATGTCTTGAAAAATTTCCCAGGCGGCTTTACGCTGAGCATCAGTCAGGGAAAAAGGGAGACCAGCCAGAAAATCTTTTATCAAGGTTTGGTTAAAGTGAATTTCCCGGGATCTTTCGGCTTTCCACTCCGATCTTTGCTGAGCCGCGAAAAGCTGGATTAGAAAAATTTCGTCAAAAGCCAGGCGTCTTTTGGCCTGTAAGATCGCTTTTGGGGATGAGGGAAAGTGAATCTGATAAACAGCTTTATTTAAATCAATAAGGTTCTGCGATTTTTTTATTTCTTGGGGCAGCCAGTCTTTGATCTGGAGGGCCGAATCCGCGAACATTCCGATGATATAGCGCAGATAGCGCGAAGACAGTCCGGCGGTTTCGGGATAAACAGGCACGAGACGCCCGGTATGGCGCAATTGGCGGACGGCATTTTTGCCGCCCATCGCCAGTTTTTCGTGGACGGGATTGGAAAAATAAATATCCTTGTCAAAACTTACTTTGCCCGAGAGGCTGACGCGATCTCCTTTTTTTAACGTTTCCGCCAAAAAAGGCTGATTGAACCAGACGGCTCTAATGATTCCGGTCGCGTCTTTAACGTAGGCCTCGGTAATGACCATTCTTTTTTTCCAGGTGCGGATATTTTCTATTGCGGCTATCTCTCCCTGCACGGTAACTATCTCGTTTATCTTCAGTTCGCCGATATGTCTGATCTTTGAAAAATCTTCGTAGCGATTGGGAAAATGAAAAAATAAATCCCGGAGCGTTTTGACTCCGAGCCGGATTAGCCGCCGATTATAGGCGGGTGATATTTTTCTTATCTTTTCAATCGGTGTTTCTAAGGGGATTGGCATTTTTCAACGCCGCTAAAGAATATTGTTTTTGGAGGCGATCTGGATGGTTGGCTGGTCTAGCCACGCGCTGCGCTCCGAGTTATTACTGTTATTCCGGAGTCAGTGCACGCTGTGCCCTCGTGAGGAATCGAACCTCAATCGCAAGCTCCGCAAGCTTGTGTTCTATCCGTTGAACTACGAGGGCGTATTTTAGAACTGCACTTTTTTGGCGATGATGTCGGCTGTGGTTTCGTTATGTTCTCTTTCTTCAATGAATTCTTTCAAAATTTCTCTGACCGTCTGAGGGTCCTGACTTTCAAGCATGACGAGACGCGGAATTTTAGGCCAAGTTTTATTGGCCAGACTCAATTTTTTATCTTCGTCTTCTTCAAATATCCAGAAAGAGCTTATCTTCTCGTATGACTGGTGATCATCGTTAATATATATCCCTTTGTTTGAAATCGCGATTTTGATGTTTTTAGGTTTTTTGGCCGCCATCATCGCTATCAACCCCGCGGTGATGATAATGATGAAAGCGAACAGATAATTTTCCATTAAAAGCGCAACGATAAAAAAAGCGAAAGATAATATTCCTAGTCCTACGAACCAGCCTTTGGATTTTTCGTGATAAACAAATTCGCGGGCCGTCCAGGATATTAGAATATTTTCATTTTTTTGGATCTCTTTTGACGTTGGCAGTTCCATTTTCTTTTGGCTTCGCTTTTATTTATGAGGTAAGATTACCACAAAATGCCGCCGAATTCAAGTTTGACGGAAGCCGGTTTTTAGTCTAAAATTAAGCACAAAAGACTATATAAAACTATATGGAGAGGTGGCTGAGTGGCCGAAAGCGGCAGATTGCTAATCTGTTAGGCGGGTAAAATCGCCTCGAGGGTTCGAATCCCTCCCTCTCCGCAAATCTGGAAAATATTATTTAATCTTTGTAGAACGGAGAGGTGCCTGAGTGGTTGAAAGGACCAGTCTTGAAAACTGGAGTCCCTTCACGGGGACCGCGAGTTCGAATCTCGCCCTCTCCGCTTTACGCAGATTCGCCGATAAATAAAAATCGCCGAGAGGCGATTTTTATTTATCCTCTGGCAATGACCAGACCCCAGATTTCTTTTGGCTTGTGCGGTTTTAATGCACCAGCACATTCCAGCAGGGTGGAGGAGGTAGTGGAAACATCGTCAATCAGGATAACGATTTTGTCTTTCAGTTGATCTTTGGCCGCGATATTTTTAAAAGAATCTTTTACGTTCTCTTGCCGTTTCGCTCGGCTTTTTATTTCTGCCTGGGGAGTGTTGTATCGTGATCGTTTGAGAACTGGTAAAATCGGCAGTGAGAAATGGGCGCTTAAAATTTTCGCCAGGATCTCTGATTGGTTGAATCCTCGCCAAGCCAACCGTTTTTTATGTAGGGGGACGGGCACTAAAATAATTTCGTTATTTTTAAAAGTTTTTAATATTTCATTGCGCTCCAAAAATTCTATCATTAATTTTGTCAGCGGCTCGGAGAGTTCTTTGACGAAACGATATTTGAAGGCGTAGATCATTTCGCGTAGCAGGGCACTCTCCCAGTCGGAGGCCACCAGCAATCCGATAAGCGCCGATGATTTTTTAGCCTGGCAGGCAGTGCAGATTTTTCCGGAAGAAGATCGTTTGCCGCAAATGTAACAGGCCGTGCCGACGAGAACAGATAATGAAGAAAAACAGTTCGAGCAGACATACGAACCTTCATGACCGCAGCCCAGGCATCGCCGAGGGAAGATAATGTCCAGCAGCCAGTTTGATAATTTAATGATTTTTTGAGGAATAGTCATAATTTAATTTTACAAAGTAAATCTAACAATCGCAAATCCTTTAAAAGTAAAAAATTTCTTTAAAAAATAAATAAAAAATTATGCAGGTTAAGCATAATTTATAATGTGAATTATTAATGTTTGTTAATGTTTAGTCTATATAATACTCTCATTGCGAGAGAATGTTTTAAAAGACATCCATTTTTCTTCCAGCCTTTTTAGCCAAACTGCCTTCCAGTCTTCTCAGATAGGCTTCAATTTGATCCAGGCGATAAACGCGATAATTATTTGAGGGGTGACGATAGGCTTTAAGTTTACCGCTTTTATCCCAGTTACGAAGAGTGAGAGGAGTAACATGCAGAAGCTTGGCGGCCTTTTTGATAGTTAAATATTTTTGCATATTATTAATGTTTAGCAGGGTTATATGATAATTTTATCGCTTTAAAAATGTGTGTCAAGCGAATGATTGCGAGCAATGCTAAATGCCTCCCCGCCCGAAGTTCTCGCTCTCAACCGCCCACGCCAACCCTGCCCCGCCACTGAGATTCTAAAATCTTTCTTAGCTAAGCATTAACTAGTTTCTTTTGGTTTTTTCTGATCTTATCAAATAGCCTTGGCGGCGGGGCGCCGGTCTTCGCTCAAACTCCGGGCGGGGCGGCTGAAAGAGGCGATAAGATTGGATAAAAAATCGTTCAAAACTAGCACGGTTTTGACGATGATCTTTCAGCTTTGAAAAAACATCAGAACACATTTTTTCGCGATCTTTTATTTATTGTTTGTGGATAAGTCATTTTTTAAAAAATCGTTCTTTATCCGGCCGGGGAAGCGCGAAAATAAAAAAAGTGAATTTTCAGCTTTATTTTAGGAAAAAATGCTCAATTTATGATCTCAAAAAACTTGTATCGGTTGGCTATCGGCAGGACGATATTTTTTATTGACACGTTTTTTAGAAAAATAATATAATTAATTTGTAAAACAAACACAGGTGTTTCGCGAAAAAACCGAAGGGGACTTTGTCCCGCCGGTTTTTTATTTTTGCTAAATTATTTTTTTAATAAAATTTTAAGCGCGATATTATCCGATACGCCCATATACAGAACAAATGACTGAAGGACAGAATAATAATTTCATATCTCTGGCTCAGGCCTCACAGCTTTGTTCCTATTCGCAGGAATATTTAAGCTTGCGCGCGAGGCAAGGCAAGCTTAAAGCCAAGAAGATGGGCCGGGATTGGATGACGACCAAAGAATGGTTGAGCGAATATCTGGTTTTGACTAACCCCGAGCCGAAATCCAGTCAGGAAAGGGGAAATAAGCTGATTCTTCTGCAGGAAGCGGCTAAATTAACTCCGTATTCTCAAGAATATCTCAGTTTGAGAGTGCGCCAGGGTAAATTGCAGGCCAAAAAACAGGGCCGAAACTGGTATACGACCGAAGAATGGATTAGAGAATACGCTGAGCGAGTTAAACAGTTTGAGACTCAGCGTAGAGCCCTTAAAATTGAGGCAGGAGGGGTTCAAAAAAATGAAATAGAAAATCCGGCTGGGTTGAATGAAGGAGCCACCAGAAGCTTTTATGTGCTCTTTCAGCAGGTTCAGGCGCCGATCCACCCGTTTTTTGCTTCAAATATTGTCTCGGAAGGTGAGTTTGACGTGTTCTTTAAGCCGGTCAATTACGGATCGCAGGCTTTTTTGGCATTTAGTCGTTTGAAAAGAGGAGTGGCGGAAACTTTGGTTGAGCTGAGTCAAAGAATAGAAGCAAAATTATTGAATTGGCGGACAGCCGGCGTTTATTGGCTTTTGCGCTTGCGAGCGCTTGATCAGAATTTAAGAATTTCGCAATTTGAGCCGCGACTGGCTTTGGCCGATGCGCGGCGTTTTCGCGCGGCGTTTTTGACGCTGTTGCTTTTGGCCGGCGGCGCGTTTTTTGCCAAAGCCGTTCCGAATATGAATTTGGCGCAGAAAACTCAAAAAGTTTTGTCACAGTCGCATGTTTTGGCCGGCAACGCTAAGAATTCATTTTCAGAATTATCGCAAATCAGTTCGCAAAAAAAACTCCATGAGTTAATCGGTTTTTGCGACAACAAACTTAGCGATCTTTCGGTCGCGGGAAAGGTTGTTTTAAATAAATTAAACGAAAGCAAAAAAGAATCCGTTAAGGCTGCTGACCAGGTGGTTTGGCAATTTAAAAATGCCGGTCAAACTTTCGCCAGGGGAGGCGGAAATGTCGGAGATTTTATTTTGAGCGTTCCGCAAAGAGCGAAAATTTTTACCGCACAAGCCTTTAGAAATATTTCAATCACGGCGACGAACGCTAAAAATTTCACGGCGCAAAGTCCGCGGCTCGCGACCGCGGCAGGCGATGAATTGGCCGGATATATTTTGACCGTCGCTCAAAACATTTCGGAGTTTCCCGCGGGCGTGATTAGAAAATATTCGCAACTGAGCCAGACCAACGAATCGGCTAAAGCCAGTTTCCGTGCGTTTCTAAGTGAAACGAAAAATCAAACTAAAATTTTTGCCGCTTTAAGCATCAACGATTTTAAAAATTATCCGTTCGTTGTTTATGATAAATACTTGGAAATCAGTCAGCAGGTAGGTAGCACGGTTTTGGATTTTGGTTCAAAAGTCGCTGATAGCATTGCTAAGCTAAGCGATCTTTCAAAGAAAATTGCTTCGGGACTGGCCGGCAAGATAAAAAATATTGCGGGCAGGAAACCGGCTGAAGAGGTGGCGCGGATTTCAGTTTCCGCTTCGCCGTCAGTCTCGCCTCAGGTGAGCTCAAGTCAGCCGGCGGATCAGGAAAGTGAAGATCAGGAAAAAAATTCACCTCTACCGACGGAAGAACAGGTTGAAGGCAGACTGCCTTTGGCGCCCGATGCGGCTCGAAACACTAATCAAAATGGACAAACAAATCAAGCTACGGTTGTTACTCGGCCGCTGGATACAAATCTTATCAGACAAATCGCCTCGCAGGTTTTTAATGAAAAAGTGGACACAGGTACGGCTCAGGCCCCGACGGGAAATCAAAATTATGCCACCCGGGCCGAGCTAATTTCGCTTGAAACCCGAGTAGCTAATTTAGTGGCGCAAAGCGCGGCTAGTGCAATTACTCAAGCCAATACTTACACGACCAATAATTTCTATGCCTGGGCGCCGGCAATGCAAAAGATAGATAATCTTTCTAGCCTTGCGGTAACCAACGGAATGACTTTGAGTTCGGGCGATCTGCGGATAACTTCGGGCGGTATCAACCAGAGTGGCGGGCCGGTGAGTTTCAGCGGCAATGTGGCGATGTCGGGCAGTCTAACCACTTCTAATCTTGTTGTTAATGGCGACACAACGCTCGCCGGCGACCTGGCGCTCGCCGGATCGTTTTATGACGGACTCGGCAGTGTCGGTTCCGACGGGATGATTTTGCAAAGCACAGGTTCAGCCGTTAAATGGGTGGCGACTTCAACATTGGGTTTTGTTGATGGTGGCGGAGCGGGCCAGTGGGATATTAACGGCAGCGATCTTTATTATTTGGCCGGCAATGTTGGTATCGGCACCAGCGGTCCGGAGGCCAAGCTTCATGTGGATGGTTCTTCTAAATTTAGCGGCAGTTTGACGATGGCGGGCAATCTTCTGGCGGACAGCGCCAGCCAGCGCGTTATCGGCGCGGCGGGCACGCCGTTCTCGGCCATTTACGTGGATGAGGTGTTTATGAGCGGCAATTCTTTGTATATGAACGGCAGTAAAGTCTTGGAAAGCCTGGCGGCTGTGATGAACTTTACGGCCGACGAAAACCAGACTTTGCAGGTGCAGACTTCCGGCAGCGGCAATCTGCAATTTGATTCCGCCGGTTCGGGCAATGTTTTGATGACTACCACGGGAACGGGCGATGTGGTCTTGGATAGTAAAGACCAGGTGCAAATCACCAGCGCCAACGCGATATCTCTGGAAGCCATCAGCACGAATTCGGATATTAATATCAACGCGCGAGGTGCCAATTCCCAGGTGCGGATCAGCGCGATAGAAGAAGTGGATATAACCGTGCCTTATGTTGACATCAACGGTAATATGGATGTTTCCGGCACGATTACTCTGCACGCCGATCCGACTCTGGCTATGCAGGTGGCGACCAAGCAATACGTGGACGCGCATTCGGGCTCGGGCACTTTTTTGGGTCTGACCGACGCGCCGTCTTCTTACATTAGTGGAATGCTGTTGAAAGCCAGCAACGCGGCCAACGGAGTGGTGCATAGCGGAATTTTTGAGGACATCCACGGAAAAGTCGGCATTGGTACCACTTTGCCATATTCTCTTTTGTCCATCCACGCCACAACCGGTGGAGCCGCGCCGTTATTTACGATTGCTTCTTCGACCGCTGGCACCGCGACTTCCACTTTAATGACGGTTCTGGCGAACGGAAATGTGGGGATAGGAATGAATAATCCAATTTATGCTTTTCAAGTAAACGGTACCCTGGGATTAGGGGATCAAGATGTTAATTCTACAAAATCAATTACTCACGCCCGTTTCGGTAACGCGATTGATTTTGTTAGTACGCAGGTTAATTTCAGATATGGCGCCACTACATCGATGTCCGTTCTCAATACAGGCAACGTCGGTGTTGGGACATCATCGCCTTATGCCAGGCTCTCGGTGATGAATACACTGGGTGATTCAACGCCTCTGTTCGTAGTGGCTTCTTCGACGAACGGTCTGGCCACAAGCACGCCTCTAGTTGTTGATCAGTTTGGCAAGGTTGGTGTTGGCTTTTCGTCTAGCCCGACCAGCTTAACTCAGAATCCTTTCGCTCCTTTACACATTAGAACTAGTCAAACGGGCAAAACAACTTTGGGTAATGCCAGACAGTTGGTGCTTGAGGATTCAAGCGGAGGCACTAATAATCGGACCGAAATTGGATTCGGTTGGGCCGGCATATCTGCTTCTGAATTCCAGCCGGTTACGATCGGGACAGTTGTAATGGAGTCATCTAATTTTACTATCAGTGATTTCTATATCGCGACTAGAAACACAACAACCGCTACCGCGCCTCTTGAAAGGCTGAGAGTGACGGCAGGCGGCAACGTCGGTATCGGCACCACTTCTCCTTATGCCAAGCTTTCAATTCACGCTAACGCCGGTGAAACCAACACCACTCTTTTCTCGATTGCTAGCTCCACCACGAGTGGCACCTCCACTTTATTTACGGTGTTGAATAATGGGTATACGGGTATTAGAACGGCGAATCCGGTAAATCCATTTGAGGT
>Ga0265297_10011496_pt1 | contig 10826 bp, 10 predicted proteins | sample Munlanlwell13791_FD_192502 | JGI IMG/M metagenome (GOLD analysis project Ga0265297, IMG submission 192502) | Leachate microbial communities from a municipal landfill in Southern Ontario, Canada - Leachate well 137-91 | ecosystem: Engineered > Solid waste > Landfill > Unclassified | place...
GGTGACCCTGATCAAGACCCAACTGGCGCCGTCCACGGCGATGACCCAGTGGCTGGCGGCGGGCGAGGCTCCCGGCAGTTTCAGCATCGACCGCGATTGCGAACTGCGTGCCGCGGCCGAAGAGCGTGCCGCCGTGCGCTATGTGCGGCACAACCTCGACAGCGACGAGGTGCGCGCCCACATTGCCGGCGGCAAGTCGGCAACGCGTCTGGCGCTGACCTGGAACGACCGCATTTCCTTCGTGCTGACCGAGCAGTTGCAGATCAAGAAACTGGCCTTCCTCGATTTGCTGAAGGAGGATGCCGAGCGTCAGGCGGAGAACGCCGACGATCTGTTTGCGGCCGATTTCACCCTGATGTGCGGCGAGCTGGCGCAACTGCTGGCCCATCTGATCGACGTGCTGGGCGGCGAAGGCGAATAGATTGTTGCGCGCGCTGATCGCCCTTGCCCTGCTGGTGTCCGGATTGCCGGCGCTGGCGGACGGCGTCGACGTCGGCAAGCCTTCCAGTGTGCGCAATCTGGTGCCGGCCGGCGCGATCGAAAACCAGGCGGCGCAGCAGTATTCGCAGCTCAAGAGTCAGGCCGCCGCCAAACATGCGCTGGGGCCGGACGATCATCCGCAGGTACGGCGGCTGCGCGCGATCGCCGCGCGCATGATTCCCTTCGTCGAGCGCTTCAATCCCCGCGCCCGCCAGTGGCAATGGGAGGTCAACCTGATCGGCTCGAAGCAGATCAATGCCTTCTGCATGCCCGGAGGCAAGATCGCCTTCTACAGCGGCATCCTCGACACGCTCAAGCTGACCGACGACGAGGCGGCAATGGTGATGGGCCACGAAATCGCCCACGCCCTGCGCGAGCACGCCCGCGAACGCATGGCGAAGAGCCAGATCACCCAGCTGGGCGCCAGCCTGCTCGGCGAACTGGTCGGCGGTGGCCGCTATTCCGGAGCCTTCCAGCTCGGCGGCAATCTGCTGACGCTCAAGTTTTCGCGCAACGATGAATCCGAAGCCGACGTGGTCGGCCTCGATCTGGCGGCCCGGGCGGGTTTCGATCCGCGCGCCGCGGTCACGCTGTGGCAGAAGATGGCGGCCGCCAACAACAGGGCGCCGCTGGAATTCCTCTCGACCCACCCGGCGGGCGATCAGCGCATCAAGGAAATCGAGAAGCACCTGCCGCAGGTGATGCCGCTCTACCTGGCGGCGCGCAAGACAAACTGACGAGAGTTATGCGCAGCGGTATCCCCAAGTGGGACGGCGCTGGCGGTAGGGCGCCGAGGACTACGGGCTGCGGCTGTCGGGAGAGCACCTGCCGACGCTGGCGGCGTAGGCCTTCAGGATGTCGCGGCGACGCGCGCTGTCGCTGAGGAGCTGGCACAGTTGCTCCATCCAGGGTTCGGTGTGGCGGCGCACTTCGGCGTCGTCGTCGAGGATGCGCTGGATCAGGCTGTGCTTGCGCGCCAGGTCGGCGGCCGGCAGGTTGCCGTCATCGGCAACCGTCGGCAAGCGGCTGCGCAGGCCGGCAATCCGTTGTTCGAGCTCCTTCAGGCTGTCCCACGCACTGGCGCGCGCCGCCGCGACCATGCGCGACGAAAGCAGGCTCATTTCTTCGTAGAGTTCGATTTGGGAAGGCATCCGGAGCATCCTAGCCATCCTGCGGCAGGCTTGTTGCGGCAAGCTGCGGCAGGATAATTGGCTATTTCTGTCCGGGCGCCCCGGGGCTCGGCAGGGCGGGCGGACCGTGTTTCGAATTGCGGCCAAATCACCCCGCAGATCGGCGCGGTGCAGCCGATCCGGAAGGTTTAGGCGGCCGGCGCCAAGCGCCGCGATTCCAGGCTGCGTTCGTCGATCGGCAGGTGGATCAGCGCCGACAGCACCCCGAGCAGGATGCAGATGCCCCATACCGTGTCGTAGGCGCCGGTGGCATCGAACAGCAGCCCGCCCAGCCAGACGCCGAGGAAGCTGCCCACCTGGTGGCTGAAGAACACCAGCCCGGACAGCATGCCCAGATAACGCACGCCGAACACCTGGGCGACGATCGCATTGGTCAGCGGCACGGTGGACAGCCACAGCAGGCCCATGGCCGCCGAGAACATATAGACGCTGGCGGGCGTCAGCGGCGCCCAGAGGAAGAGCGAGATGACCACGCTGCGCGCGGCATAGATGCCGGCCAGCACGTGGCGCTTGGGCCAGCGGCCGCCCAGATGCCCCGCGGTGTAGCTGCCGAACACATTGAACAGGCCGATCAGCGCCAGGGCCGTCATGCCGACGCTGGCGCCCATGCCCTTGTCGATCAGGTAGGTCGGGAAATGCACGCCGATGAACACCACCTGAAAGCCGCAGACGAAGTAGCCAGCGATCAGCAGCACGAAGCTTTTCTCGCTCATCGCTTCGCCCAGCGCCTCGCGCGCGGTCTGGCCGTGGCCGGAAGCGCCGGCGACCAGCCCCTTGGTCAGCGCTCCGCCCAGCGGAATGATCAGGAAGGCGCCGGCGGCGAACACCAGCAGCGTGCCGAACCAGCCCAGCCCGCCGATCAGGCCCGATGCGACCGGGATCATCAGGAACTGGCCGAAGGAACCGGCCGCGGCCACTACACCCATCGCCCAGCCGCGTTTCGCTTCGGGCACCAGCTTGCCCATCGCGGCGAATACCACGCTGTAGGTGCAGCCGCTTTGCGCCGCGCCTATCATCAGGCCGGCCGTGGCCGCGAGCCCGGTGCCGGTGGCGGAGTAGGCCATGCCGAGCAGCCCGAGCGCGTAGAGCAGGCTGGCGCTCCACAGCACGCGGCGTGCGCCGTAGCGGTCGGCGAGCCAGCCGGCGAAGGGCTGCGAGGCGCCCCACATCAGGTTCTGCAGCGCCAGGGCGAAGGAGAAGACTTCGCGGCTCCATTGGTGCTCCATGCTCATCGGCGTCAGGAACAGGCCGAAGGTATGGCGGATGCCCATCGCGACGCAGACGATCAGGGCCGCGTATACGAGCACGGTGGAGAGCGGACGTTGCGGCAGCGGCGTGGCGGGATTTGTCATGCGTTGGATGTTAACATTTAATTTTGTCGGCTATTTCCATCACGTGAACAAGGCTTTTGTCAAAGAATCGGATGACGAGGACGAGGAAGAAGCGCCCGAGTCGCAGATTCCCGCCGGTACCAAAAACTACATGACGGTACGCGGTCATGCCCAGATTCGCGCCGAATTCGAGCATCTGGTCAAGGTCGAGCGTCCTGCCATGGTGCAGGTGGTTTCGTGGGCGGCGGGCAATGGCGACCGCTCGGAAAACGGCGACTACATCTACGGCAAGAAGCGGCTGCGCGAGATCGACCGGCGCATTCGTTTTCTGGCCAAGCGGCTGGACTCGGCGGTGATCGTCGACCCGGCGGAGCAGCGCAACTGCGATCAGGTTTTTTTCGCCGCCACCGTGACGGTCTGCGACGCCGATGGCGCCGAAGCCACCTACCAGATCGTCGGCATCGACGAGGCCAATGCCGTTGAAGGCCGCATCAGCTGGATTTCGCCCTTGGCGCGCGCCCTGCTCAAGGCGCGCGAAGGCGACACGGTGCGCTTCGACAGCCCCGGGGGCCTGCGCGAAATCGACATCATCGAGGTTCGCTACGAATAGCTCAGGCGCGCCTGATGGCGTGGTTGGCCCAGATCAGCAGCCCGAACAGCACCATCGCCCCGGCCTGATGCGAGGCGGCGAGGGCCACCGGCACCTGCAGCAGCAGCGTGGCGATGCCGAGGCTCACTTGCACCGCCAGCCATAGCGTCAGCAGCACGGCGGCCGGCCGCGCGTCCGGCGTTTCGTTCCAGATGCGCCAGGAATACCAGGGAATCAGCCCCATCAAGGCCCAGGCGATCATGCGGTGGTCGAACTGCACGGTGGCCATGTTGGTGAAGAAGTTCAGCCACAACGGCTCGACCATGAAAATCTCGGGCGGGACGAAATCTCCGTTCATCAGCGGGAAGGTGTTGTAGGCCAGTCCGGCGTGGATGCCGGCCACCAGCGCGCCCGACAGCACCATGATGAACACCAGCACCACCAGCCAGTTGCCCAGGCGCATGGTGAAAGTCGGCGCTGGTGCTACGGCGGTTGAGGCCTTGCGCGGCTGCAACATGCCCAGTCCCGTCCAGCCCATCAGGCCGAACAGGATGAAGGCCAGCCCGAGGTGCGCCGCCAGCCGGTATTGCGACACGCGCGGATCATCCACCAGCCCGCTCTTGACCATGTACCAGCCCATGGCGCCCTGCAGGCCGCCGAGGATGAAGAAGCCGAACACTTTGGCCGCCAGCGCGCCGCGCAGTTTTCCGCGAATGAGAAACCACACATAGGGAACAAAAAACACCACGCCGATGCTCCGGCCAATCAGGCGGTGCGCCCATTCCCACCAGAAGATGAACTGGAAGCCGTCGAGCGTCATGTCGTGATTGCGCTTGATGAACTCCGGCGTCTGCTGATACTTGGCGAAGAGTTCCAGCCAGTCGGCGTGGGACAGCGGCGGCAGGGCGCCGATCAGCGGCTTCCATTCGACGATGGAAAGGCCCGAGTGCGTCAGGCGCGTCACGCCGCCGACCACCATGGTCAGGAAAACCATGGCGCAGCAGGCGAACAGCCACCATGCCACGGCGCGTTGTTGGTTATCAGTGTTCATTTGCGGTCCGCATCTGCCAGCCAGTGTCCCGATTTGCCGCCGGCCTTTTCCAGCAGGCGAATGTCTTCGATGATCATGCCGCGATCGGCTGCCTTGCACATGTCATAGATGGTAAGCAGGCCGACCGAGACGGCGGTCAGCGCCTCCATCTCGACGCCGGTGCGGCCGAAGGTTTCCGCCGTGACCTCGATCATCACGCGATGGCGGGCGGAGTCCAGCGTCAGCTCGGCGGCGACGCGTGTGAGTGCGATCGGATGGCACAGCGGGATCAGCTCGGAGGTGCGCTTGGCTCCCTGGATTGCCGCGATGCGCGCAATGCCGAGGACGTCGCCCTTTTTTGCCGAGCCGCTCTGGATCAGGGCGAAGGTGGCGGGCGCCATGCGGATGTGGCCGCGCGCCCGCGCCACGCGGCTGGTTTCCGCCTTGGCGCCGACATCGACCATGTGCGCCTGGCCGGCGGCATCGAAATGGGTCAGCGACGCAGCGCGAGGCTGGGTGGACGGCTTGAGGGATGACTTGGGAGGTGGCTTCATGAAATACGCTGTCACAACTCGTTTTGGTGAAGCCGCTATCATAGCGGTATGAAATTTTATCCGCTTGCCAGCGCCGCCTTCCTCGGCTTCGGCATCCTCTGCGCGCCGTTTTCCGTGGCCGAAGGCCTGCCCGACCTGGGCGAAGCGGCGCAAACCGAATTCTCCCCGGCGATGGAACGCCGCATCGGCGAATCGGTGATGCTCGAGATTCGCCGCGATCCTGCCTGGCTCGACGATCCCGAGGTCGTCAGCTACCTCAACCGGATCGGCAACCGGCTCTCCTCGCAGAGCGAAGAAGGGCGGCAGGAGTTCGAGTTCTTCGCACTGCGCGACTCCACGCTCAATGCCTTCGCCATGCCCGGCGGCTACGTCGGTGTGCACACCGGGCTGATCCTCGCCGCTGCTTCCGAATCGGAGCTTGCCTCGGTGCTGGCGCACGAAATTTCGCACGTCACGCAGCATCACCTGGCGCGCCTCGTCAACAAGTCGGGGCAGGGCCAGGTCACCAGCCTCCTGGCCATGGCGGTGGCGATTCTTGCTGCGCGCAGCAGTCCCGATCTCGCGATGGGTGCGATGATGGCCGGGCAGGGCGTTGCGATCCAGAACCAGCTCAACTACTCGCGCGACTTCGAACGCGAGGCGGACCGCATCGGCCTGCGCCTGCTTGAAAGATCCAATTTCGACATTCGCGGCATGAGCAGTTTCTTCGAGCGCCTGCAGAAGTCCGGCCGCCTGTATGAAAACAACGCGCCGGGCTATCTGCGCACCCACCCGCTGACCACCGAGCGTCTGGCCGACATGGGCAACCGCATCCAGGCGCGGCCCTACAAGCAGGTGCCGGATTCGCTCGAGTTCCAGCTGGTGCGCGCCAAGCTGCGCGCGCAGGAAGGCATCTCGCGCGATGCGGTGACGGAGTTCGAAACCCGGCTCAAGGGCATCGGTTTTGCCGGCAACGAAGCCGCCATCCGCTACGGCCTGGCGCAGGCGCATCTGCGCGACGGCAATATGGCCGCCGCCGAACGCGAGGTCGGCGAATTGCGCCGGCTGAAGACCCAGTCGCCGATGATCGAGACGCTCGCGGCCCAGCTGCGCCTCAAGCAGGGCGATCCCGCGACGGCGGTGAAGATACTGCGCGCCGCGCAGCCGCGCTTCCCGCAGGAACGCGCGATCGCCTACGGCCTGGTCGAGGCGCTGCTGGAAGCCCGCCAGCCGGCGGAAGCGATCAAGTTCACGGAAGACGAGCTGATGTCCTACCCGTCCGACCCGAAGATGCACGCCTTGCAGGCGAAGACCTGGTCCGTGCTCGGCAAGCGCCTGCAGCAGCATCGTGCCCTCGCGGAAGCCTATGCCCTGCAAGGCCAGGTGCCGGCCGCGGTGGAACAGCTGGAGCTGGCGCAAAAGGCCGGCGACGGAAATTTCTACGAACAGTCGCAGGTGGATTCGCGCTTGCGCGAGCTGAAGAAGCGCATGGCGGACGAAGCCAAACAGACCAGGGAAGCAAAGAAATAGCCCCATGAACACTGCCAATCCAGCCAGCCGGGCCGATGCCCACGCACCCTCCACACCGCTCGTGCACCTCTCCAGCGAGCCCTACTACCATGCCACCGGCGATGAGCTCGACGTCTTCGCGGCCGCCGCCAAAAGCGGCCTGCCGGTCATGCTGAAAGGCCCCACCGGCTGCGGCAAGACGCGCTTCGTCGAGCACATGGCCTGGCGCCTGAAGCGGCCGCTGGTGACGGTGGCCTGCCACGACGACCTGACCACCGCCGACCTCGTCGGCCGTTACCTGATCGTCGGCGACGAAACCGTCTGGATGGACGGCCCGCTCACCGCCGCCGTGCGCGCCGGCGCCATCTGCTATCTCGACGAGATCGTCGAGGCGCGCAAGGACACCACCGTGGTGATCCATCCGCTGACCGATTCGCGCCGCGCGCTGCCGGTCGAAAAGCGCGGCGAGTACATCAGCGCGCCGCCGGATTTCATGCTGGTGATTTCCTACAACCCCGGCTACCAGAGCGTGCTCAAGGAAATGAAGCCGAGCACGCGGCAGCGCTTCGTCGCGCTGGATTTCGACTATCCGGAAGCCGCGACCGAAGCGCGCATCGTCGCCCACGAAGGCGGCGTCGATGCCGATACTGCGCAGAAGCTGGTCAAGCTCGGCGGGCTCACGCGCAAGCTCAAGGGCGCCGGGCTCGACGAAGGCGCCGGCACGCGCCTGCTGGTGCATGCCGCGCAACTGATCGCCAGCGGCATGGCCCCGGCGATCGCCTGCACCGCCGCGATCGCCCGCCCGCTGGCCGACGAGACCGACACGCGCGATGCCCTGGACGACCTCATAGCGGCAGTGTTCTAAACCCGCATGAGCGAACGCAAGCTTTTCGCTCATGAACTCGAAGCGCGGCTCGACGAACTGCTGCTGCTTTCCCTGCGCCAGCGTTCCGCGGCGGTGCCGGCGGCGCTGCTCGAAGCCCTGCCGCGCGAACTGCAGGAGCGCGTGCTGCACTGGGCCGGCGTCGCGGCGCAAACCTCGGATGACCTCGGCTGGCTGATCGCATCGCTGGCCGCGACGCAGGCCGCCGGCCTCGGTGAGCAGCTCGACGACTGGGTGCGCGCCGGGCTCGATGCCTACGACCGCAGCGGCCTCGCCGCCACGCGCAAGGCCCTGAACGAGTTCACCGCAGCGAGCAAGGCCAGCGCGTTGCGTTCGCAGTACAGCGTTGCATTCGGCGCGATCGAGGGCCGTTTGTCGCGCTTCCTGCAGGCGCTCGACGGCCGGCCGCTGCGGCTGGTCAGCGGTACCAAGGCCTGGACCGATACCGAAACCCTGTGGCTGCCGGAACGGCTTGACGCGGCGAATGACGCCGCAGGCAACCGCCGCCTCTACAAGGCCATCGCGGCGCTGCTCTGGGCGCAGACGCGCTTCGGCACTTTCAGGCTCGACCCCGAACCCGAGCTGGAACAGTGGCCCGACCGCGAGCGCGCGCTGGCCTGGTTCGCCGTGTTCGAAGCCATGCGCCTCGAAGCCTGCATCGCCGTCGAGCTGCCCGGCCTCGCGCTGGAAATCGCCGGCCTGCGCGGGCCGTGGCCGGCCGAGCTGGCGGCTGCCGCGGCGAAGCTGGCGCGACCCGATGCCACGGTCGCCGACAGCCTCGCCTGCATGGCGGCGCAGCGGGAAATCGGCGTGTCGCCGGCGCCGACTTTGCCGCACATCGGCACGCTCGATCCGGTGGCCGCCCGCCGCGTGCGCGCCGCACGCATCACGCGCGAGCTGGCTATCGTGCGCCGCGCCCTCAATGTGATCGCGGCGACGGATACCAAGGCCGGCGCCGCGGAAAATTCCGACTATCCGCCGCTGGCAGCGGAAGGCGAGCTGCAGGTGCCCGACCCGCAGGCCGATTTGCTGGCGATGCCGCCCGCGGCGCGCGAGGCGGCCAAGTCGCTGATGCAGGATCTCGGCGAGATTCCTCCCGAAGCCCTGCATCCGGCCGGGCCGGGCGCGTGGCAGCCGGTCGATGGCGTCGATGAATCCATCGCGCCCGGCGTCACCACCCAGCCCGATGCCTTCTATGATGAATGGGACTACCGGCGCGCCTCGTGGCGGCGCGGCTGGTGCCATCTGTACGAGATGGAGGCGCGGTCCGGCGACCCCGAATGGGTCGATGAAGTGCGCACCCGCCACGCCCACCTGATCCGCAGCATCCGTCGCCGCTTCGAGGCCTTGCGCGGCGAGGACAAGCCGCAGAAGCGCCAGTTCGACGGCGAGGAAATCGACCTCGACGCGCAGGTCGAGGCGCGCGCCGACCGCAAGAGCGGCAGCGAACCTTCGCCGCGCCTGTTCATCCACCGCCGCCGCATCGAGCGTTCGCTGGCCGTGATGTTCATGGTCGACATGAGCGGCTCGACCAAAGGCTGGGTCAATGACGCCGAGCGCGAATCGCTGGTGCTGCTGTGCGAAGCCATCGAGGCGCTGGGCGACAGCTACGCCATCTACGGCTTTTCCGGCTGGACGCGCACCCACTGCGACATCTACCGCATCAAGCGTTTCGGCGATCGCTACGATGCCGAAACGCGCCAGCGCATCGCCGGCATCGAGGCCAAGGACTACACGCGCATGGGCGTCGCGGTGCGCCACCTCTCCGGCCTGCTGATGCGGCAGAACACGCGCCACAAGCTGCTGGTGACGCTTTCCGACGGCCGCCCCGATGACTACGGCGACGAATACCGCGGCCGCTACGGCATCGAGGACACCCGCCGCGCCCTGCTCGAAGCGCGCGAAAAAGGCATCCGCAGCTACTGCGTCACCATCGACCGCCACGGCGCCGACTACCTGCCGCAGCTCTACGGCCCGGCGCACTATTCGGTGATCGACGACGCGAAAAAGCTGCCGCAAAAAATTGCCGAGATCTACCGCAAGCTGACCGGCTGAGCCGGCATTCCCCAAGGAGGAAAAATGAACGAGTCTTCAGGCGAGTTTTCCAACAGAGTGGCCCTGGTCACGGGTTCCAGCAGCGGCATCGGCGAGGCCATCGCGCGGCGGCTGTCGGCGCTCGGCGCCTCGGTGGTGATCAACTCGGCGAGCTCGGTGGAAGCCGGCCAGCGCATCGCGGCGGAACTCGGTCCCAACGCCCTTTACGTGCAGGCCGACATCAGCGACAAGGTGGCCGGCGAAAGGCTGCTGGCGGCGACCATCGAACGCTTCGGCAAGCTCGACATCCTGGTAAACAATGCCGGCTGGACCACGGTCGTGCCGCACAACGACCTCGCGGCGCTGACCGACGAGATCTTCGCCAAAACCTTCGACATCAACGTCACCGGCACCTGGATGCTGACCAAGGCGGCGATGCCGCACCTGATGCGCAGCGACGACGGCAATGTCATCAACATCACCTCGATCGCCGGCGTGCGACCGGTGGGCAGCTCGATCGCCTATTCGATGGCGAAGGCCGCGCTCAACCAGATGACGCGCCTGCTGGCCAAGTCCTGCGCGCCGGTGCGCGTCAATGCCGTCGCGCCCGGCCTGGTCGAAACGCCCTGGACCAGGGACTGGCAGGCGCAGCACGAAGGCGTCAAGGCCCGGGCACCGCTGAAGCGCTCCGCCACGCCGGACGACTGCGTCGAAGCCACGCTTGGGCTGCTGCGCACCCGCTATGCCACCGGGCACATCTTCGTCGTCGATGGCGGCCTGACCCTGGCGATCTGACCGGGCGAGCCGCCGCCAAGGCCAATTTCCGGCGGGCGTGACTGATGTCACGGCGGCCGGGCGATGTCGCTGGCGGTGGAGCGCGTCGGTCTGTAAAGTTGGCCATCGCTTCTCATCATCGGAACATCAATCATGATCAAAGGATTCAACCTGGTGTCGCGCGCAGCGTTGTTCGCCGTGTTGACAGGGCTTTGCGCCGGCAGCGCGCTGGCCGACAAGCCCGAGTGGGCGGGACAGGGCAAGCCGGCCAAGGCGAACAAGAACGGCCAGGAAGCCGGCCGGCCGGCGAGCGCGCCGGTGGCGGCGACCGGATACGGCTTCAACGACGATGCCCGGCGCCACGTCAATGAGTATTACGGATCGCAGTTCCGCAAGGGCAAGTGCCCCCCGGGCCTGGCCAAGAAGAACAACGGTTGCATGCCGCCGGGCCAGGCCAAAAAGTGGGCGACGGG